>Ga0302319_10002846_pt1 | contig 36778 bp, 29 predicted proteins | sample Bog_T0_2_FD_203319 | JGI IMG/M metagenome (GOLD analysis project Ga0302319, IMG submission 203319) | Peat permafrost microbial communities from Stordalen Mire near Abisko, Sweden - Bog_T0_2 | ecosystem: Environmental > Terrestrial > Soil > Wetlands > Peat | place: Sweden: Abisko, Stordalen Mire...
TTTGCACATGCCTGTAGCGGCCGACCGCATGGGGCATGGCGACAAGTGGGGAAGGTCCTTAACCAAGACGTGCCGCTGTAGGAGAAAACCTCAGGCAGCGGATTCTTATAGATGCCGCCCGATTCACCAACGGCTGGCAGCCAGAATAAAAACTGGTTGCCGGCCGTCACGATGTAAGACAAAAAACGCGAAGGGAGAACTGTGCCCGCAACCTGAAGCCGAAGCCGGAAGGCGAAAAGCTGACGGCGAAGCCGGAAGCAGCTGAAAGCTGATAGCTGATAGCTGACAGCTGAAAGCCTATCCCGATGTGCGACATTGTATCTGGAGTCCCGTTCCATGCCAGAAGCGGTTATCGTCGATTGCCTCCGCACTGCCGTCGCCAAAGCGCCGCGCGGTGCCTTACGAAATACCCGGCCGGACGATCTGGCCGCCACCGTTTTCCGCGCCCTGCTCGCCAAACATCCCGAAGTTGCCGCCGAAGATATCGAAGACGTGATCCTCGGCTGCGCCATGCCGGAAGCCGAATCCGGCTCGAACATGGCGCGCATCGCAGCCCTCCGCGCGGGCCTGCCCGATACCGTCCCGGGCATGACTATCAATCGTTTTTGCAGTTCCGGCCTGCAGGCCATCGCGCTTGCCGCGAATCAGATCCGCGCCGGCAACGCTCACATATTGATCGCCGGCGGCAGCGAATCCATGAGCATGATTCCCTTCGCAGGCAATAATCCCGCGCCGAATCCGTGGCTCGCCGCGCACCACCCGGAAGTCTACATGAATATGGGCCTCACCGCGGAGCGCCTGCGCCAGCGCTACAACGTCTCGCGCGAAGACGCCGATGCCTTCGCTCTTCGCAGCCACCAGAACGCGCTCAAAGCTCAGGCCGAAGGCAAGTTCGTCGATGAGATTGTTCCCGTTCACGTGGAAGCAACTGTGCTCAACGGCAACGCGAAGCCCGAACACACCGAATCGATTTTCGATCGCGACGAAGGCCCGCGCGCCGACACCACTCTCGAAGCTCTCGCCAAACTCAAGCCCGTTTTTCAGCTCGACGGCACCGTCACCGCGGGCAATTCTTCGCAAACCAGCGATGGCGCGGCTGCGGCACTCGTCATGTCCGATACGAAGGCGCGCCAACTCGGACTGAAGCCGCTCGCGCGCTTCGTGAGTTACGCCACGGCAGGCGTGCCACCCGAAATCATGGGTATCGGACCCGTCGTGGCGATCCCGAAAGCTCTCGCGCTGGCCCGCATGAAGCTCGATCACATCGGCCTCATCGAACTGAACGAAGCATTCTCCGCGCAGGCGCTGGCCGTAATTCGCACCGCCGGACTGAATATCGAACGCGTCAACGTGAATGGCGGCGCAGTGGCTCTCGGACACCCGCTCGGCTGCACCGGCGCCAAGCTGACCGCAACACTACTCCGCGAAATGCAGCGCCGCGATCTGCGCTACGGCCTCGTAACCATGTGTGTGGGCGGCGGCCAGGGCGCCGCGGGAATCTTCGAAATCCTATGAAAAAATCCGGCGGTTCATTCCTGATTGAAGAGCATCCGGCGAGCCAGGTATTCACGCCGTCGGACCTCACCGAAGAGCACAAAGCAATTGCGCGTACCGCGCGCGAATTCTTCGATCGTGAAGTTGCGCCGAACGTCGACGCGATTCAGCACGGCGATCTCGACCTGGCCGTCAAGGTCTTGCGCAAAGCCGCTTCGCTCGGACTCGAAGCCGTTCTCACGCCCGAACGCTACGGCGGCATGGAAATGGACATGACCTCCGTCATGGTCGTCGCCGAACAAATTGCCGGCGATGGGTCGTTCGCTGGCTGGCACGGCGCGCACGCGGGAATCGGCACGCTGCCGCTGCTGCTGTTCGGCACCGAGGAGCAAAAACAGAAGTATCTGCCGCGGCTTTCGTCCTGCGAATTCGTCGGCGCATACTGTCTCACGGAACCCCAAACCGGCTCCGACGCCATGGCGATCAAGACCCGCGCGGACCTCTCCGCCGACGGCCAGTTCTACGTTTTGAACGGCCAGAAGATGTGGATTACGAACGGCGGCAAGGCCGACTTCTTTACCGTCTTCGCAAAAATCGGCGGCGAACAATTCTCCGCTTTCTTAGTCGAGCGCAAGTTCCCCGGCGTATCGAGCGGCGCCGAAGAAAAGAAGATGGGCATCAAGGGCAGCTCCACCACCCCCGTTTTCTTCGACAACGTGCAGGTGCCCGTCGGCAACCTTCTCGGCGAACCCGGACGCGGCCACATCATTGCCTTCAACATCCTGAATATCGGACGTCTGAAGATCGGGCCGTTCGCCGTAGGCGCGGCCAAACGCGTGCTGTCCGTTTCGCTCGCCTACGCGAAGCAGCGCAAAGCGTTCGGACATGAGATCGCCGATTTCGGCATGATCCAGCACAAGCTGGCGGAAATGGCGATCCGGATTTTCGCCGCCGAATCCGTGTCCTATCGCGTGGAAGGCCTGATTTCAGAGCATCTCGAAGGCTTTGCATGGGATGAACCAGACGCCGCGAAACGCATGATGAAGGCAGTCGAAGAATTCGCCGCCGAATGTTCCATCGTGAAAGTCTACGGCTCGGAAGTGCTCAATTACGTCGTCGATGAAGGCGTGCAAATTCACGGCGGCTACGGCTACCACCAGGATTACCTCGTGGAACGGGCGTACCGCGATTCGCGCATCAATCGCATCTTCGAAGGCACAAACGAAATTAATCGCCTGCTGGTAACAGGCATGCTTTTAAAGCGCGCCCAGCAGGGCCGTTTAGGCCTGGTCGCTGCCGTAAAGGGCCTCATGGATGAAATTCTGGCGGGCCCGTCGCTGTCGTCGGCTACTCAATCCGCGAAGAAGATCGCGCTCCTGTTGCTCGGCAGCGCCTTCGAAAAATTCGGCGCCGCGATGGAAGAGCGGCAGGAAGTGCTCGCCGGCATCGCGGATGTGGTGATGGAAGTGTTAGCCATGGAGTCCGCGCTGCTCAGGACCGGGAAAACATCGATGGGCGTGGATATGACAACCGTGATTTTGAACGATGGCATGACGCGCATCGAAGGCTTCGCGAGGCCTGTGCTCGCAGCCTGCGCCGAAGGCGATGCGCTGCGCTCGAAAATGGCCGTGCTCCGCCGCTTCGCCAAACTGGAGCCCGTCGATTCCATCGCGATCCGCCGGCGGATCGCGCAGCGGCAGCTTGCAGCCGGCCACTATGTCGTCGTCTGAGAAAATCGTGATCGCGGTGGGTCTTCCGGGCGCGGGAAAGTCGACTTACTTCGCGCAACTCGGAGTCCATACCATTTCGAGCGATGCCATTCGTCTGCAACTGTCGGATGACGAAAATAACCAGTCGATTCACCGCCAGGTTTTCTCGACGGTGCGCTTCCTCCTGCGTCAGCGCCTCGCACTCGGCCGTCCCGTTACCTATGTCGATGCGACCAGCCTGACAATAAAGGAGCGGCGGCCATACATCCGCATCGCGCGCGAATACGGCTGCGAAATCGAAGCTCTCTATTTCGATGTACCGCTCGAAATCTGCAAGGCGCGCAATGCGAAGCGTGGCCGCGTAGTTCCCGACGCCGCAATGGACGCCATGGCCGCCAAACTCAGACGCCCAACGCTTGCCGAAGGTTTTTCACGCCTTCATGAAATACGTCAGGCCGGGTAAGCAAACTCAATATCAGATATCCGCTGTCTTCGAAGTCGTAAAAATAGCCGGGCTGCACCAGCACATCGCGCTCGCGGAGCAACTGTTCCGCGAAATCGTCGCCATGGCTGTGCGCGACAATCGCATACCAGCCCGCCTCCACGTGCAGTGTGCGTAACCCGGACGCGCGCAGAAACTCCAGATTCTCCCGCAGTCGTTTCAGGGTCTGCCTCTGCACCGGCTCGCGCAGCGCCAGCAGCGTCGGCAGCGCGCACTGCACGGGAGTGCCTGCCGAAAGATAAGTGTCGGCGATCATTTCAAGCCGCCGCATATCTTCAAGCCCGTTGACAATCATCCACGCCAGTTTCATCTGCGGCAATCCGACAGCTTTCGACAAGCCGTGCAACGTGAAAGTCAGGGCACCATTCGCGCCACCGGTATCGGCATGCGGCGAAAGTGCGTAATCGCGAAAAACCTCGTCCGAAATAATGGCGATTCCACGTTCCACACAAAGCGCAGTGAGCGTTTGCCACTCATGCGCCGCGATGAAATGGCCAGTCGGATTATTAGGATTCACCACCACAATCGCCCGCGTTCTGTCGTTGAGCGAACGCTCGATCGTGTGGAAGTCGATGCACCACGAACCGTGATCGTAGAAGAGCCCGTAGTGCCGCACAACCACGGATTCCAGCGCCGCGAGATATTCAAACAAAGGATAAGACGGGCGCGGCACCAGCACCTCGTCGCCGGGATCGCAAAGCAGTTTAAAAATCCACGAATACGCCTCGCTCGTGCTGGCCGTGATCACCACGCGTTCCATAGACGCCGCGCCGTACTCGCGCGCGATGAGTTCGCGCGCAGCAGGCAACCCGAACGGCTCAGGTTCATAGAAGGCAGCAAGCGGATCGGCTAGCGCGCTGAGAAAACCTTCCGGATAAACGATGCCCGCGCGCGTCGGATTCGATTCCGTCAGATCCAGCACAGGAACGCCTTTACGGCGTTTCGCATCGAGGAGCAGCGAGAGCGAGTTGGGATGAAATTCGTGAGGCAGCCGCGATGAGAATTTCATGGAATCCGCGTGTCCGGATCGACCGGACCGTTATAGGCATAAATCCATGCACCGTTGACCACGATCCGTGTGTAATCGGAGCCTTCATAATCATCGAGCGCGGCCAGCGTCGTTTCAGGATCGCGCAGACGCCACAATTCGCCATGAACAATGCCCGCCGGTTCGCGCCGGTAGCCCAAATACCGGCCCACCTGAAAGATCGAGCCAGGCACCGTAGTCTGGCCGACGAATTCGGCGCCTTCCCGTAACCGGCGAGCATACAAATTGTCAAACTCGCTGCGCAATGATCCGTAGACAAAAAGGGCGTCGGGCACTCTGGCTTATAGTATTGCGTGATGACCGATTGGAAAACTTTGGCGGCCGCGCGCTGCCCCGATATACCCGCCGATGCCGTCGCCCGCATGGTTCCCGCGCTCGAAGCCCTCGGAGCGTCATTCCGCCCGCTCGCCCTTCAACTGACGCCCGAAGACGAATACGTCGAGGAGCGCGGCGCATGACGATCGAAGAGGCCGCACGCAAACTGAGAGCCCGCGAGGTCTCGTCCGTCGAACTGACGCAGGAATCGCTGCGCAAAATCCACGCCGAGCAACCGCGCCTGAACGCCTTCATCACGATTACCGACGAAGTGGCGCTCGAACAGGCGCAGCGTGCCGATGACGATTTCGGCCGCGGTATCGATCGCGGACCGCTGCAGGGCATTCCCTACGCCCTGAAAGATCTCTTCAAAACCGCAGGCATCAGAACCACCGGCGGCACCAAAATCTTCGATCAGGTACCCGATTACGATTGCGCCGTTTACGAAAAACTTCGCGCGGCAGGCGCTGTTCTAACAGGCAAGACCGGAATGCACGAACTGGCCTACGGGATCACCAGCAACAATCCGCACTACGGCGCAGTCCGCAATCCGCACGACCCCGCGCGAATCCCCGGAGGTTCCAGCGGAGGCTCAGGCGCGGCAGTCGCGGCAGGTATGGTCTTTTTCGCCATGGGCAGCGACACCGGCGGATCGATTCGCATTCCCGCGGCATACTGCGGCTGCACAGGACTGAAGCCCACTTTCGGGCGCGTCAGCCGGTTTGGCACAATGCCGCTCGGCGGCAGCCTCGACCACATGGGTCCTATGACGAAGACCGCGAGCGAAGCGGGTCTGGTAATGGACGCAATCGCGAGTGAACCGTTGTCCGGTTTTTCCACACCCGGATTCTCCCTGAAAAGCGTCCGTATCGGCGTCCCGCAGAATTTCTACAACGAACGAATCGCACCCGAGGTCGCTATCGCATTCGCCAAAGCTCTGAGCCGCGCGGAGGCCGCTGGCGCCCGCCTCGTGCCGCTTATTGTTCCAGATCCCGGCGCCATCAACGTTGCCGGCCGGACCATTCTTTTGACCGAGGTCTCCGCCCTCATGGAGCCATATTTCGGCAGGCGCGATGATTTCGGCGCCGACGTTCTGTCCCTGATCGACCAGGGGCGCATGCTCGCTGGCACCGATTACGTGAACGCGCAGAGGTTCGGAAGGAAGGCTCGGCGCCAATGGGCGGAACTCTGGAGATCCGTCGATGTAATCTTCACGCCAACGGCTCCGATTTTGGCTCCGTTCATTGGGCAAGCCGAAGTCAAATGGAACATGGAATCGGAAGATGTCCGACTGGCCACGACACGTCTGGTGCGGGCCATCAACGTACTCGGTCTGCCGGCGCTGTCGATTCCATTAACTCCCGACCCGTTGCCAATCGGCCTGCAGATTATCGGGCCATTATTTCAGGAGCATTTGGTTCTCGCCGTTGGTGCTGCGCTCGGCTGAGTCGTATCCCGCTCAATTTGAGCGATTTGGCGCGCTGCCCGCTTTTGGAGACACGACGGACAGCGTTTGTGGCGGGCGGTCAGGCGGTAAAATATATGAATAATTAAATTTGTCCCGACAATCGTCCAAAAACCTATGCAATTTGGGATTGCCGATGGCTTAGGTCTCGCTTCGACCGGCTCCGAACCCTATTCCTTACCTCATTTAGCCCAAGCGGTCGATATGGACCGAATCGTGCTTCGCTTCGTGGGACCGCGCGGTAACGATGCTATTGCCACCAAGCGGTGGTGCATGTTACAGTATCCAGATATTAAGGGTTATAAGGGATAGATTATCAAGGCTTTCAAGTCGTCTTTCAGGCGCTTGTCGGTGGGGTCCTGTTCGAGTTTTGATCTAAGGAGAGCTAAGTGAAGAGATTTCGAGCTTTGACTTTTTGTGCCGCGATTCTGGCAGGTATGTTTGTCTTTCTCTCGTCCTCGTGGGCGCAGCAGCAGGATATGAGTAAAGGCACAATCCAGGGTGTCGTGAAGGATCCTTCCGGCGCGGTTGTGACTGGGGCTACGATTACGCTGTCCACGCCTCAGGGAGATCGCAGTTCGACGACGGGTGGCGAGGGTTCGTATAGTTTCGGCGGTTTGACTCCGGGACCCGGTTACTCGGTTACGGCGGAGAAGGCAGGTTTCTCGAAAGCCAAGCTGAGCAATTTGTCGGTTACCACCAACTCAACGGCCACTGCGGACTTCTCTCTTCAGGTTGGCGCCACGGCGACGACCGTGGATGTGGTGGGAAGTTCCGGGACCCAGATCGATCTCCAGAGCACAAGCGTCGGAGCCACGCTCGACGAGTCTCTTTACAAGAATGTCGCGGTGGGCCGCAATATTTCCTCGATTATCAATATGGCGCCGGGTGTAGCGGACAGCGCGGGCGCCGGTTCGGCGAATCCCTCCATCAACGGCGCTTCCGGTCTCGAGAATCAGTACAATATCGACGGTTCGGACGTCACGGATCCTGGCTTTGGCGGTTTCGGTACCTATAGCCGTGTTATGGGCCCGCTGGGCAACGGCGTCAATTTCGATTTCGTGGAGCAGGTGCAGGTGAAAACAGGCGGTTTCGAGGCTCAGTACGGAGAAGCTCTGGGCGGCGTCATCAATGTTCAGACCAAGTCCGGCACCAACACGTATCACGGCGGAGTCTACGGCTTCTTCCAGCCGATAGCGTTCGAGGCGGCCCGTATTAACCCCAATCCTGCATTAGTCAATAAAGTTACCTTTGTTCAGAATCAGGGCAAGATCGATTATGGCTTCAACCTCGGTGGTTATCTGAAGAAGAACAAAATCTTTTTCTTTGTCGGTTTCAACCCTACACAGGCAACTACCGCGGAAATCGCGGATCCGAGTTTCTCGAACTATTCACTGGGAACGCAGTATCTTAAGCCCCTGACCTACAACTATGTTGCGAAACTGACCTGGAACATCACAGGCCGTCACACAATCGACGCGTCGGTCTATGGCGATCCGGCACATTCGCCGACAGGTTTCCAGACTGGGGTCAATACCGTACAGCCCCCGCTTGGGCCCGAGACCACTTCGGAGAGCGCGCTCGACTACGGTTCACGCACATGGTCCGTACACTACAATGGCACGCTGAGCAGCCACTGGGTAGTGACAGCGAACTTCAGCGACCACCAGAATAACTTCACCGAGACGCCCCTGCAGGCCGGCTATCAGATTGAGGACGTCACTCAGTCGCAGGCACACACAGGACCCACGGTAACATACGGCGGCATCGGATACCTTGAGAACTTCGTTTCGAAGTCGCGCCAGGTCAACGTCGGAAGTTCGCATGTTTTCAACCTGCTCGGCGCGCATAGTCTGGATTACGGCTTCCAGTATGAGAACCAGCCGTATACCGACATACTCGACTATTCGGGCGGCGACTTCACGCTTCCCAACGTTACCGCGCTTGGAGCGGCGGCGGGTCAAACCGTCCACGGCGGCTTCTTCGTCCGCGAACACGAGAGTTCGTCGAACCTGTCGTCGCCGATCGTTCTTGTCCTCGACCGAGGCAACTATTCGAGCCCGAATATCAACGTTGGCAGTTCGTACTCTTCCGGCTATGTCCAGGATGCCTGGTCGGTGAACCGACACCTGACCCTGAAGCTCGGACTGCGTTTTGAACAGCAGGATATGTTTGGCACATATCTGAAGTACGTGTTCGGCCATAACTGGGCTCCCCGTATCGGCTACATTTACGATCCGACGGGTTCCCGCAAGTCCAAGATCTACGTCAACTGGGGCCGGTTCTACGAGAAAATCCCGCAGGATATTTCGATCCGCGCTTTCTCATTCGAAACCAGTGTCATCGGGCCCAGCTACGCCGACCCGGGTGTGGGAGCGCAGCCCAATCTCGCGGCATCGAACTACATCCCCGGCGCCCATTCCATCGCGTTCTCGGGATCGCCTGACGATGTGGAGTTGATTGCCGGCGGCACAGGTGCACAGTATCAGGATGAGTTCGTGGTTGGTTACGATCGCGAATTCGACAACGGACTCACTTTCAGCAGCCGGTTCATCCGGCGCGATCTGAAAAGAGTTCTCGAAGACATGTCCGGTATCAATGTCACTCAGTACAATGCAGGCGTGCCGCAGCAATACGTTGTCGGGAACCCGAGCGCAAAGCTGGATATTTTCCAGAACGCATATCCCTGCACCGGAGGGTTGCCCAAGTGCGATCCGAGCACCGGATTTACTCCGGTAACCTGCACCCTCTGTTCGGATGGGATTCCCGACGGCTTCCCCGACCCGGTCCGCATCTATAAAGGCGTGGATATTACCCTGGGCAAGCGTTTCGGTAAGGGCTATCAGGTCTACGCGAACTATACGGTGTCTTCTCTGACAGGCAACTATCAGGGGAACTTCCGCAGCGACAACGGTCAGACCGATCCGAATATCAGTTCGATGTTCGATTTCACTAATACGGATGGGCTTCTGTCCGGCCAGTACGAAGTCGGACCGCTCGAAACCGATCGGCGAAATCAGCTGAAGCTCTTCGGCAACAAGAGCTTCAAGGCAATTAATTTCGGCCTCTCGTGGAACATAGAAAGCGGTACGCCCATCACGAAACTGCTGGACCACCCCGCATATGACAACGCCGGTGAAGTCCCGGATGGACCTCGCGGCGCCTATGGCCGTACGCCCTGGCAGTTCCCGATCAACTTCCATGTCGACTACACCTATAAAATCAACGAGCGGATGCATGCGGTGCTGATCGCCGACCTGTTCAACGTCTTCGATCAGAGAGCGGTCAATTTCTACCAGCAATGGGCGGAAATTAACAACGCACCGGGTGTGGTGAACCCGGATTTCCTGAAGCCGACTTCACAGAGCGGTATTTCCGCTTATCAGCTTCCGTTCAATGCCCGCCTCGGAGTTCGTTTCGAGTTCTAAACCTCGCCTGGACCGGTAGTTCGTTTTACAGAACGGGGTGGACATAACGTCCACCCCGTTGGTTTTTCTGAGAGAATCGGAATATGCCTTCTTTTCCGCGGAGCGCAGCCCTGACAGTCTGCGTTGCCCTTTCGTGCCTGCTTTGCTTCACAGCGATTTGCTTTACGGCGACGGCAAATGCCCAAAAGCGAAGCAACCTTCCGGAGCATTATGCGAAATGGCTCAATGAGGAAGTGAACTACATCATTACCGATGAGGAGAAGAAGGGTTTCATTCGCCTCACGACCGACGCCGATCGCGACCTGTTTATCGAGGATTTCTGGAAGGTTCGCAATCCCGTGCCCGGGGCCAGCCCCAACGTGTACAAGGTGGAGCATTACAACCGTCTGCAGTACGTCAATGAAAACTTCGGGCGGCAGTCCAACACCCCCGGGTGGCGGACTGACATGGGCCGTGCCTGGATTTTGTTCGGCAAGCCCAAGACACGTCAGAAGTTTATCGGTTACAGCCAGATCTATCCGTGCGAACTGTGGTTTTATTCGAACGACACCGGCGATCCCTCGTTCCCCACCTATTTTTCCCTGCTGTTCTACATCCCCGCCGACATCGGCGAGTATCGGTTCTACCGCCCGTTTCTCGATGGCCCCATGCAACTTGTCCGCGGCAGCCAGTTTAATACGAATGCCGACGTCTATAATTTTCTGCGGCCGGTGGGTGCGGATCTCGCGATTGCCTCGCTGTCGCTGATTGCGGGAGATCCCGTCGATACGCAAACGTTCGTCCCCACCATGACGAGCGATCTGATGCTCAGCCGGATCAAGGATTATGCCAACGACTACTTCAACATCGGCCGGATTCGCGAGATGCGCACTCTTCAGGCTCACGTGACGGAATACTTCATGTCAGCCGATCAGCGCCCGCTGGACCTCAATACTCTGGTGCTGGCCGACCCGGCGGGGCAGTACTGGGTGGATTATTCCGTCTCGATCGATCGCCCGGAACTGGGCAAGGCCGATCCGGACGATAAGCATCTGGATATAGCGCTCTCTTATCGACTGCTGACGGAATCGGGCAAAGTGGTTGTGGAGGATGAGGCTGAGCGGCAATGGCCGGCGTTTGAAGCCGCGGACGGAAAGAAAATCTTCCAGCCGTTTCAGATCGCCGACAGACTGCCCGTTGCGCCGGGAAAGTACAGACTGGAAGTTAACATTGCACAACGCGAGACATCGAAAAGCTTTCACGGCCAGCAGGAAATCGTGGTGGGAGGAACGGCGCCCGTCACGGTGAGCGGCCCGCTGCTGATCACACGGGTCTCGCAACCGCAGCACCCCGATGCGACTACTCCGTTTCAGTATTTCGGCACGCAGTTTGAGCCGGCGGCGCGTCACGTGGCGGAATCCAGACTGCCTCTTCGGCTGCTCTATCAGCTGGAAACCGCGAAAACGCCCGAAGACCTGGACATTGAATATCTGATTGCCAACGCCCAGAATCGGGAAGACCGGAAAACTCTTACCGAAAGCATCCACGCCGCGCAGTTTCGCGACAGGCGGCTGATCACGTCGAAGGCACTGCCTCTGACCGGGCTGCCCGATGGAGAATATCGCGTGGTGGTGACGGTGAAGCGCGCGGGCACGGCCGAGACACTCGCCTCGGTGAACGTGGCTTTGCGCCTGGATTCCATCGCCTCCGATTCCATGCTGGTTTTCGATCCCAGCACGCGCCGCATGAATATGCCAGGCGTTGCCGCATACATCCGCGCTCTTTGCGCGCTCTCGCTCGGTGAACCAGACGTCGCCACGGGTTATCTGCGGCAATCGGTGGAACAGAATCCGGCCAATCAGACCGCAGCCTGGCAACTGGTGCGCGCTTATTTCGAAGCGAAGCGCTACGCCGATATTGCGGCCATGTACAACAAGCTGGGCGAGAAGCCGTTCGAGGGGTCGGTGGAATCGCTGGCTCAGCTGTCGCTGAGTTTGTGGAACTCCGGGCAGCGCGACCGCGCGCGGTCCGTCCTGGCGGATGCGCGGCAGACATTCGGTGACGACCCGCTGGTTTCGGCTGTCGCGAAAACCGTTCAATAGGCGAAAGGCCCATGCTAAAACGCATTTCCATCGTGCTGGCCGCGATCCTTCTGGTCGCCTCGGTTGTCCTGGTGCTGTTGGAGGGCTCTTTCACCAAGGTTTCCTTCCTCACGCCGGAAGATCCGTCGCAGACCGTGGTGTTCTTCGGGCTGTCGATCCTGATCTTCCTGCTGATGCTCGCGCTGGGCTTCATGCTGGCGCGGTTGCTGATCAAACTATGGATCGCGCGTCAGGCCGGCGCGGCGGGTTCGAGAATCCGCACGGTGCTCGTGATGGGAGCTTTGGCGTTGAGTGGCATGCCGGTGTTTTTCATGGTGCTGTTCAGCTATTACGTCCTGAACAACACTTTGCAGAAATGGTTTTATGGCCCTGCCGAGCATGTCACGGTCGACTTCAAGGTGATCGGAGAAGCGCTCAAGAAGACGACTGGCGGACGTGCGCAGGCCGAAGCGCAACTGATTGCACAATCGCCGGAAACGTCGGATCTGCTGAACGGCTCCCCCGCAGCCACAGACTGGCTGGCTGCCTTTTGCAAGGAAAACCATCTCCTTGCCGTGCGCATCCTTCCCTCGGACTCGTTGACGCCAGTGGCAACGTTCGGCAAGATGCCGGCGACGACGAATGGCACGGGCGTGGCGAAAGCGCGGCGCGGTGGCGTTGAAATCGGCTCGGTCCTGGTGGCCGAGGATGTGCCGGTCGACGTTGCGGCAGTCCAGGAGGAGATCCAGAAGCATATACACGACTATCAGCAACTGAGCGAGCACCGCACCAGCGTCCGGCACACGCTCCTGCAGGTATTGGGTCTGGTGGCGATCTTCGTCCTGTTTATCGCCACCTGGCTCGCGCAGTACCTCGCCAGGCAGATCAGCACACCCATCACGGCGCTGCTGCAGGCCGTAGGCGAAGTGAGCCAGGGCAATCTGTCGCATCGTGTCACGGCGACGGGTATCGATGAACTGGCCGTGCTGGTGGGTGGCTTCAACCGCATGACGGCCGATCTGGAAGCGAACCGTTCCGAGCTCGAATCGCGCAGGCGCTTCACCGAAGCGATTCTCGAAAGCATTCCGACCGGCGTCATTTCGGTGGATTCCGGCGGCATCATCCAGCGCGTCAACAAAGCCCTCACACAGATGCTGCCGGAAGCCAACGGCCGCGGCGCTTCCCGGCTCGACGATCTTTTCCCTCCCGAAGATGCCACGGAAATCCGTTATCTGATGAATCGCGCGCGCCGAACGGGACTCTCTTCGCGCCAGTTTGAAGTGCATACGCCGTCGAAGACGCTGCATCTGGCGATTACGGTCGCGGCGATCGAAGGCGGGCGCAGCGCGGGCTTCGTCGTGGTGATTGAAGATACGAGCGACCTGCTGCGCGCGCAGAAAGTGGCGGCCTGGAGCGAGGTGGCGCGCCGTGTGGCCCACGAAATTCGTAATCCGCTGACGCCGATCACGCTCTCGGCGGAACGCATTGTCAGGCAGGCCAATCGGGCCGCGCTGCCGCCGGGCGTGGACCGCGTCTTGCGCGAGTGCGCGGGCACCATCCTAGATGAAACAGCTTCGGTGAAGCGGCTGGTGGACGAATTTTCGCAGTTTTCGCGCCTGCCTGCCGCGCAGCTGGTGTTGTGCGATCTGAATGAAATTGTGGCTGGCGGGATTGGCGTGTTTGAAGGGCGGCTCGAAGGCATCGAACTCACGATCGATCTTCTGAGCGGCTTATCGCCCGTCATGGCCGATCCCGAGCAGTTGAAACGCGTGGTGGTGAATCTGATCGATAATGCCGCCGAAGCGATGCAGGATTCGCCGGTGAAAATCCTGCTGGTGCAAACGCGGCCGGGGCCGGGCGATTGCGCGGAAATCGTGATTGCAGACTCGGGCTGCGGCGTGACGGCGGACGAAAAAGAAAAGCTTTTCCTGCCCTATTTTTCCACCAAAGGGCGCGGCACCGGTCTGGGACTCGCAATCGTGAGCCACATTCTGACGGAGCACGGCGCCAGCATTCGCGTAGAAGATAACAAACCGAGCGGTGCGCGTTTCACGATCGAAATGCCGGGCGCGGCGGCGGATGACGCGGCGTCCGCACCGGCGTCGAATGAGGTCCCGGCCGCTGCGCCTGTGAGTGTTGGCGGAGCTTAGTGCGAAGATGATGAGAGGTACGTTGGAGTACCGCTCCCTCAAGGTCGCGGCTCCGTTCCATGAAATCGCCACGCATACTGATCGTCGATGACGAGCCCGGGATACGCCAGTCGCTCAGCGCCGTGCTGGATGACGAAGGCTTTCACGCCGATTCCGTCAACAGCGGCGAGCGCTGCCTCGGCGCCCTGGCCGAGACGCTGTACGAAGTGGTGCTGCTCGATATCTGGCTGCCGGGCGCGGACGGACTGACGATTCTGGAACGGATACAAACAATGCCCGCGGCGGATCGCCCTGTGGTCGTCATGATTTCCGGGCACGGGACGATCGATACGGCTGTGAGAGCGACAAAGCTCGGGGCGCACGACTTTCTTGAAAAGCCGCTTTCCATCGAGCGCGTGCTGATGGTTGTCAGGAATGCGATCGAGCATCGGCGGCTGCGCCTTGAAAACGAGCAGTACCGTGAATCCACCAGCGGACAGCCTTATATCGTCGGCGACAGCGTTCCGATGAAGGCGCTGCGCCAGCAACTGGCGCTCATGGCCAGTACCAACGGCCGCGTGCTGATTTATGGCGAGAGCGGTACGGGCAAGGAACTGGTAGCGCATGCGCTTCACGCGATGAGCCAGCGGGCCGCGAAACCGTTTGTGGATGTGAATTGCGCGGCCATCCCGGAAGATCTGATTGAAAGCGAACTATTCGGCCACATGAAGGGCAGCTTCACGGCCGCGCACGATCGCAAGATCGGCAAGTTCCAGAAGGCCGATGGCGGCACGCTGTTTCTGGATGAAGTGGGCGATATGAGTCTGAAGACGCAGGCCAAGGTGCTGCGCGTTCTCGAAGAGCAGCGTTTTGAGCCGGTGGGCGCGCACGAATCGGTGCAGGTGGATGTGCGGGTGGTGGCGGCGACCAACAAGAATCTGGAGCAGGAGATCGACGCCGGCAACTTTCGCGAGGCGCTGTTTTACCGGCTCAACGTGATTCCTTTTCATGTGCCGCCTTTGCGCGAACGCAAGGAAGATATCGGGGTGCTGGCGGCTTATTTTCTGGGCGAATTCACACGGGCTTACGGGCGCAAGCCCAAGGAACTCACGCCGGCGGCGCTGGAGTTGTTGCGCGAGCACCGTTGGCCCGGCAACGTGAGAGAACTTCGGAATCTGATGGAGCGCGTGGTGATTCTGCATCCGCAGAGTAAGGTGGACGCGAGGCATATTCCTCCGCTGCAGACGGCGTTGCAAAGCGCGCAGCAGGCGCGGAAGACGGGTAAGGATCAGGCGACGGAACGCTACGGGAGTCTGCAGGACGTCCGCGAGGCCGCCGAACGGGACTATATACTGCGGAAGCTGGAGGAAGCGGGAGGAAATGTCAGCCGGGCGGCGGAATTACTCGGGCTGGAGCGCAGCAACCTGTACCGGAAGATGAAGACGCTGGGGATTGCGCCCAGGGAGTAAGGCAAACTAAACCTGCGCATATCAGGCGCCGTCGTGCAGTTTGTGGTGGATCGCGTATAGAGCCAGTTCCAGCCTGTCGGAGACGCCGAGTTTGTCGAAAATATTGTGCAGGTGGTTCTTGACGGTCTGTTCACTGATGAACAGACGCTCGGCCATATCCTTATTCTTGAAACCCTGAGCAATCAGGCCCACGATTTCACGTTCCCGCGTACTCAGCGCCGCGCCCTGTTCCCGCAGGCCCTGGCGCGCCGCTGTGTTACCGGCGCCCTTTTTCGATAGCCGCCGAATCACGTCCGCCGTCGACATACGGTCGAGCCAGATCTCCCCCGCGTATACTTTGCGGATGCTTTTCAGGAGTAATTCCGTGGAAGTGGTCTTGGGTATGATGCCGCTGCAGCCCATGCGGATGGCTTCGACGAAATCTTCCTTGCCGTCGTCGGAAACCATCATGATAATGCGGGTTTGCATCTTGCCATCCTGGACGGCGGCGAAGATGCGCTGGCTGGCGGGCGCGCTGGCGGACCAGCCGAGTAGTACGATATCCGGCCTGAGGACGCGAATCTGCTCATTGGCAGTCGCGGCGCTATCCACCGTGCCGGCGACGAAGAGGTCTTGTTGCGTGGAAACCAGGTTGGACAGGCCGTCGCGAAACAGGCTGCTGTCATCCGCGATCAGAACGCGAATGATGGGCAGGCTGCCACTGGCGAGGGCTACGCCATTTACGGCTCCGGGCGCTGGTGTTGAAACTCTTGCCAATGTGAACTCCCGATTACATAGTCTAAGGTTATAGTACCAGTGAGTCAAGGCGCTTCGAGGTACTGAGGGTACAGGGGTACCGCGCGCCCGAATCGTATAGAGTAAATGGTGAATGAAGACGGAGCCGGGTGAAGTGGAGTACCAGCAATTCTGGATGGGCTTGCAGCAATTGGGTCTAAACGCCTACGAGGCGAGAACCTATCTGGTGCTGCTGGGGCACGCGCGGTTCAAGGCGCTCGAACTGGCGCCGCGCGCCCGCGTGCCGCGGCAGAAAATCTACGAGGTGCTGGATAGTCTGGTGGAGCGCGGTTTCGCGCGCGTGGTGCAGGACCGTACGAAACTGTTCTCCGCCGTGGAACCGAATCTGGCGATCCCTTCGTGGCTGGCGCGCAAACGGCAACTGGTGGAGCATGAACTGGCCGGGCAGTCGCGTTCGGCTAATAATCTGATGGAGGATCTGAACGGCCTCTATTCGGAAGGAAAAGGCGGGCGCGGGACTCTCGACTTTCTGCGAATCGTAGCCGAGCCGTCGCAGACCGCCGCCGAGTATCGGCGCATGCTGAGCGAAGTGAAGACCGAGTACCTGGAGTTTTCGCGGCCACCTTACGCGGTGGATCCTCTGGATGAAAAGCTGGTCCGGAAGGCGCGTGCGCATGGTGTTTCGTGCCGGTTGCTGATCGAGACAGGAACGCTGATGGAAGGAAAGCTGGACGCGCCGCATCGCCAGAGACTGACGGAATATGCGCATGCCGGGGTGGAGATTCGGCAGGCGTCGTCGCTGCCGCTGAAGCTGGCTTTGTTCGATGGGCAGCATGGCCTGATTGCGCTGCTGGACCCGGTGGTGAGCATTCCGGCGTGGACGTCGCTGGTGTTCGATCATGCGGGTTTTGCGGAGGCGATGCGGCATTTGTTCGAGGATCGATGGCTGCGGGCGGCGGAGTTCGGGGATTGACGCGTCTGGAATTTAGCGCTCGGCTTCAGAGATTCGCACCCTGTATTTGTCAGCCCGAGGGGAGATGCTTTCTCTCGCGTCTGCGTTTCATCCCCGCAGGCATCCCGCAGGCGAGGCCGACAAGGAAGGCTACCGCCATAAAAGGTGGTATGCGGCCAAAATCCCAATCCTGAGGACGCGTGTGGCCCAGCAACAGGATGGGAACCGACATGAGCAGGCCTACCGACGCGGTTGCTGCCACGCCCGAGATGAAACAGGACCAGAAAGGCTCCGGCGACTTCGCTCGCAGAACGTGAAGGCCTCGTTGAATGAACGGTGGTCCCTTCCAGACAACGAGCGCCGAAACAGCAAGACCTAACGCTATGCAAACAGGAAAGAATGCAAGGGAGCCCATATCGCCCACAATCTTGCCGCAAAGATAGGCCAATACAAGCGCAATCACGGGAAACAGAACTAGCCCCAGGGCAACGGCAGCAAGTCGAGATAGGAGGCGCTCCGGATCCATGGCGGGATTATCGCACAACCAAAGAGCAAGGCATGAATCTGTCGTCTCTCAGTCGGTCCCGAAACAATTGGGGACGGCGTGGTCGTGTCCCGGAACACACCTTTTGGGGAACGTTGCGTTCAAGTCCGCTTCTGCCATTGCAAAGGGTCGCGGCTGGCATGAAAACAGGCAATGACAAATAGGGTTTCGTTTTCAACGACCAAAAACAGCGCGTAGGGAAAACGGCGCAAAAGGGCTCGGCGCACGTTCCTGAAGACGACGGGAAACTGCCGGGGATTTGCGCTCATGCGCTCCACCAAAACGTCAACCGCCTGTCGGAAGCGGGGGCCCAGTCCGGGGGACTCGCCTTCGTACCAGTCTTGCGCCTCGATCAGTTCGGCTATCGCAGCCGGAGTAAAAATAACCGTGAACACTTATGGGCAACGCCGCTCAAGTTCAGCCTTCAATGCCGTCCACGTCACGCCGTTCTGTCGATCCTGGTCGAACGAGGCCAGGCGGCTTTCCAGCTCCGCGCTCTGCGCCGCAGTCAAGGGGAGTTGATCGGCGTCCAGACTGTCCCAAAGCTGGGCAATCAGCGCAATCCGCTCGGGCGGTGACAAACGATCAATCTCGGCGGGGGTCAACAGTTCCATAGTTTGAGAATACGCGACTACGCCTTAGCGCTTAATGCGGCTGTTCCGCGCGGGGCTGTTGCGTCAGAATGTCGCGCACCGCGTAAATCCGGCGGTCCTGCGATTCGAAATACGTGCGCATGACCAGTTCTCCGATGAGGCCGGTCGAAAACATCATCACGCCCACGATCAGCAGCATCGCGCCCGCCAGCATCAGCGGGCCGTGTTCCTGAATAATATCGACGCGCATGAAGAGCTTTTCGAGCAGACAAAAGCCGAGTATCAGCGAACCCGTAGTCGAGCCCGCGAGGCCGATCGCTCCAAAGAAATGCATGGGCCGCGTGGCGTACTTCAGCAGAAAACGGATGGTCACGATATCGAACAGCACGCGAAACGTGCGGCTGAGTCCGTAATGCGAAACGCCGCCGCCGCGCGGGGGATTCTGGATGGGCACTTCCACCACACGCGCGCCATAAAAGCTGGCCAGCGCCGGAATGAAGCGGTGCAATTCACCGTAAAGGTGCACGTCCTCCAGAACTTCGGCGCGGTAGGCTTTAAACGTGGTGCCGAAATCGCGCAGATCCATGCCCGACGCCTTCGCCATCATCCAGTTGGCAATCTTCGAAGGCAGGCGGCGCGTGAGGGCGTTATCGGCGCGTTCGTGACGCCAGCCGCTGGCGATATCGTAACCGTCGTCGATCGGCTTCAGCAGCGCGGGGATATCTTCGGGGGCGTGTTGCAGGTCGCCATCCATCGCGATGATGATGTCGCCCTTGGCTTCGTGGAATCCGGCGGAAAGAGCGGCGGTCTGGCCGAAGTTGCGGCGCAGGCGGATTACTTTCAGGCGAGGGTCGGTCTGGACCAGGTTGGCGAGCAGTTCGTGGCTGCGGTCGGTGGAGGCGTCGTCGATAAAGAGGATTTCATAGGGCCGCGCCACGGCAGCCAGCACGGCGGTGAGCCGGTCGTAGAGCGGAAGAATGGAGTGTTCTTCGTTATGGATGGGGACGACGAGTGACAGCATCGGTAACCTCTATTCTAACGTTAAGCGCGGAGCGTTAAACCTTAACCAATGGAAAATGAACGAATTCCTTATCGGGCAACCGAGGCGGCCTCGTCCTGGACGGCAATCGGCGCGTTGCCGGTGAGCGTACTGCTGGAAAATGTACGCAGTCTTTACAACGTGGGCGCGTTTTTTCGCACCGGCGACGCGGTGTCTCTGGAGAAACTGTATCTTGCGGGAATTACCGGTTATCCGCCACAGAAGATGATTACGAAGACCGCGCTGGGTGCGGAGGAAACGCTGCCCTGGGAGCGGATTGCGGAGGCGCGGCAGCAGGTGCTGGCTTTGCGCGCGCGGAATTACCAGATTGCCGCGATAGAGACCAGCGTCCATGCCGTGGATCTGTTCGACTGGCAGCCGCGGTTTCCGGTCTGCGTGTTGTTTGGCCACGAAACCGACGGCCTGACGCCGGAGCTGGGGGCGCTGGCCGATACTCATGTGCGAATTCCGATGCTCGGGCGGAAGCATTCGCTGAACGTGGCGACGGCGGGCGGGGTGGTGCTGTATGAGTTGCTGCGCAAGTACCGGGCGCTCAGTTTTCGGTCGGGTTTCGCTCCAGACGATCGATGACCAGCATGTCGATGGGAGCGGTCTGCGTCTCCACTTTGAGGCCGAGTTGCGCGTCGAGTGCATCGAAATACGCTTGCGCGTTGGGAGTGGCTGACGTCGTGGCGTCCGGTTCGGTGCGAACGCCGATTTCCGGCGGGATAAAGATGTTGATGTCGTAATAGCCTTCGAGGCCGGTTTCATCCAGCATCAACCGGTCCATATAGCCGTTATTCAGATACTTCACCAGTTTGGAGATTTTGATCCCGTAGGGCGCCGACGGGGGCGCATCCGGCAGCCTGTCATTCAGGTGGAATCCGTCCTTTCCGGTGCGCACGCTGATGGTGAGAGTCGCGTCGTCGGGAGGATTGTCGGATTTATGAATCTTCAGGCCGTGGCTTGAGACAACCAGAGCGTACACCTTCTGCGGGCTGGTCTCATGGTGTACCACCATTTTGAAGCGGTCTGCGAGAAGTCCCTGCAGCATCAGATGCTGTTGTTCCTGGGTGGCACCCGTGGGGAAGGTTGCCGATATGTCGAAGACGCCGCCCTTGTCATTGGCCATCCAGTCCGGCCAGACGATCTGCGGCAAGGTCCCCTGAAACGCCACCCAAACCAGCGCCTTCAGTCCAAACTGGCGGTATTCGATCCTGCCGGCATCGGAATCCATCACGACCGATCCGCCGTGCCACTCGACCGGTTTCACGGACGCGGCGTCGAACTGCGGGGCAGCGGGCCCAGCCTCTATATACGCCGCCTGCATGGCGAGCGTGCATGCGAACACGGCCGATTTCAGGATTCGGTGAGACATCGTGGGTTATGCCAGTCCATCATCACACAGTTCCAGCCTGCACATTCTATGTGCGAACAGGTTCCCCCGCGGCCGGCGGAAACACGAACCGGCGACACGTCGCGATGTTCGGGCGGAGTGTCCGACAGGAATAAGTCTTTACTAAAGAAGCCCAACAAATGGGACCGATATGTGAATCAGTTGCGTACAGTCCAACGCAACGCCGACCGGCGTGCCACGCGCCACGGAAGTGCCCCGGTGATCGGGGCTGAACGTATTCGGCCGGACCAGGAACCAGGGAGAAGAAAAAATGAAAGTCGAAACGCCGATAAACGAACGCTCTTGCATACTGGCCGCAGTTGCATTGCTCGCGCTCGCACAGTTTGGGATGGCGCAGTCCGACAAGCACTTGTCCAACGCCGAATCGGTGAAGGCGGCGATTGTCAGGCCGCTGCCTGCATACCCGGAACTGGCCAGACAGCTGAAACTGCGGGCGATGCGACATGAAGGCCTTCGTTTTGGAGGAAGGTACGGTTGAACGGGTCGAGGTGGTCAGCGGCAATCCGGTGTTGGGGAAATCGGCCGGGGAAGCGTTGCGGAAGTGGAAATTCGGTAAGCGGGTTGTCGACCGGGAAGCCGGTGAAATTCGTGGTGTCGCACGCCAGCGGCCCGGCAAGGCGGCGAGCGGCATAACAGGCAGGCGGCAGCGACCTCAACGGACCGGCAAGGGTCACGGTGGTCGCTGCGCTTTCGCCATAGACGGGAAGCGGATTCAGCATAGACGGGAAGCGGATTCAGCATAGACGGGAAGCGGATTCGCCATAGACGGGAAGCGGATTCAGCGTGGACGGACACCGGCTGCAGGGCGAGCGCGAATCCGATGGCGGGGTATTTCGAAATCGTCAAAAACTCTTGCGGGGCGGCGCCTGATCCATCCCCAGCCGCCCGACCGCGATGTCCGCAATGAAGTAATTCTCGCCCGGTATCGGGCAGCCAGCCATTCGTCTCAACATCGCGAGCTGGCCTGTATGGGTCAGCGCATCCGCAATCGGACCCTGGAACAGCCGGTTCGCCGTCTCTTCGGTTAAGGCGGTCGCCGCGATGCGTTCGTCGAGTGTCTTCAGACCGCGGAAGACTCGCGCCACTTCGTCAGGCCACGGCAGGGGCTCCGACTCTTGCCACTTCTGATTCCCTTCCACCAGCGACACTGCCCAATCCATCAGATCGCCCATGTGCGCCAGTATCCGTTCCGGCGTCCTGGGATCGGAACCGGCGCCAAACTTTGCGAAATCCGGGGGTGCGTTCCCGGTGGCCCGTGCCAGCCGGTATGCAAGCGTGGCGAGCGTGTGCCGAAGAGAAAATGTCGTCAGCGGCACGGAATCAATTGTCCGAAGGATGTTCGTAGCGCTCGACCACGATAATATCCACCGGCCCCTTCTTACTGACCAGTTTCAGGCCCAGCTGGTCTTCGAGCGCTGTGGGAAGCGAGGGCAGGTCCGAGTTCTGGTCTGGATTTGGCGCCCATTTCAGATGCAAATCGTAGCGGTCGGTGAGGCCTGTTTCGTCGCGCACGATGCGGCCGAGGCCAGGCTGGAGCGTATCCGCCAGATCGGAAATCAGGGATGCATAACGATTCGTTTCCGCCGTGCGCCCCGCGAAGTTGTTTTGTGACGACTGTTTCTCGTCCGGATCGCTCTTCTTCGCCTTGATGCCCGACTTGGCGAGCGTCAGCGCGTCGACCTGCTGTTGCCGGGTCTCGTGGTGAAACTTGAGCTGGAGCCGATCGACAAGCAGAGCCTGAAGCATGGCCTGCAGCCGCCCGAAATTGAACGCTTCTCCGACGGGGATTTTCCCGCGAATGTCGAAGCGTTCGGATTCCGCCCAGCCCGGCACGCCCTCGATCTGAAAATTCTCGCGGTCGAATGCCATCCTGATCAGCGATATCGCCGTCACGTTGGTCGCGATCCAGTAGCCGTTATCGGCATTGGTGCCGGAGGAACTCAACCCGCTCAGATTCGGGCGCACGGATGCAACCTCAAAAGCAGCGGGGAGCGAAGCGGGCGCCTGGGCCCAGCCGGAGGTGACGAGGATTGCGGTTAGAACCAGATATCGAAGCGGCGTCATGTGGGGTTATAAGACCTCCGGCGGTCAGGTGCAATTGTACATCAGACGCCGGATGAATAGAAGTGTTAGCTTGCTCCAAGCCACACATTCTATTGGCGGTGGGCCGCGAACATCTTCCTCCGCGCCGCGTGATATTCTGATCCCATGCTTTTCCCGCAGCTTTTCCCGTAGCCTTTCCCTGGCCCCGTACGTCGAAAATATGCAAACCTTTACGCGGCCAATTGTTGCGCGAATCCCCGCCATGGAGGATGATTGCGACGGGTATACACTACTCGTTACCTGCCGTGCGCGGGCTGTGCGAGCCTGAGTTAAGACGACGAGATGTTTGAATTCCTCTTCAAATACCCGCCCGCAATCTTCGCCAAAGGCAAGCTGGTTCTGCTTGCGTCGTGGCCAGCCTGGGTCATGCTGCTGCTGGTGGTTGTGGCGGCCGGAGGGGTGTATTGGTTTCTGCGCGAACGGCGCGCGGCACTGAGCCGGGTCCGTCTGATTGCTATTGGCATCGCTCAAACGGCGATGATCGCCATTATCTTATTTATGTTGTGGCATCCGGCCATGAGCGTGGCGAGGCTGCGGCCTCAGCAGAACGTCATCGCCGTGCTGGTGGACGACTCGCGCAGCATGGGGCTGGTAGACGCGAACGGCAACGGCAAGAGCCGCCTGCAAAACGCCGAAGATCTCCTGAATAATGAGCTGATTCCGGAGCTTAGCAAGAAGTTTCAGATCCGTTTATATAGTTTCGGCCACGATGCCGCGCGTATAGAGCAGGCAAAAAACCTGACGCCCGACGATAACGCGACGCGCATCGGCGATAGCCTGCAGCACATCGCGGCTGAAGCCAGCACGATGCCGCTTGGCGCCGTTGTCCTGCTGACCGATGGCGGCGATAATACCGGCGGGGTGGATCGCGAAACCCTGTCCGCGGTGCGGCAACTGCACCTGCCGGTGAATACGGTCGGCTTCGGCCCGGATCACTTCGCGAAGGACGTCGAGATTGTCGACGCCGACGTGCCTGCCCGCGTGCTGGCTAATTCCCGCGTGAGCGCGAGCGTCAATTTCCGCCAGCACGGCTATGAAGGCCAGAAAGTGAACCTGATGGTTCGGGAGAACGGCCATCCGCTGGCAAAACAGGAGGTCACGCTCAAGGCGGAAGCGGACCAGTCGGAAACCATCATGTTCAACGCCGGGCCGGCGGGAGCGCATAGCTTTCAGATTGGCATCGATCCCGTCGATGGCGAACAGAATGCACAGAATAACTTCGTGGTGCGTCTGATTAATGTGACGCAGAAGAAGCAGCGCATCCTTTATTTTGAGGGTGAGCCGAAGTGGGAGTACAAGTTCATACGTCGCGCCATGGATGAAGACCCTGCGATCGAAATCGTCAGCATGGTCCGCACCACGGAAAACAAGACGTACCGCCAGGGCATCAGCAACGCTAAAGAACTCGAAGGCGGCTTTCCGGATAAGGCGGAAGACCTGTTCGTGTATGACGGCCTCATCATCGGCAGCGAAGAGGCGAGCTACTTCACTCCCGCTCAGCAGGCGGCGATTCGCGATTTTGCCGACCGGCGCGGCGGCGGCGTGATGTTCCTGGCCGGTCGCTTCGCGCTGAGCGATGGCGGCTACGCGAACACTCCGATGGCGGAAATGATGCCGCTGCATCTGACGCCGGAGAAGAGCTTTTCGCGTAATTTCGCCACCGTCACGCTGACGGAAGCGGGAAAAGCCAGCCCGATGCTGCGCCTTGAAGACAATAGCGACGCCAACGACGCGCGCTGGAAGAAAATGCCGCAGGTGGCCAACTACGCCGTGATGGGCGCGCCGAAGCCGGGCGCGGTGGTACTGATGAACGTGGGTGAGATTGGTAAACGCTCCTCGCCGCTGCTGGCGATCGAGAATTACGGGCATGGGCGAACGGCGGTGCTGGCCACTTCGGGCACGTGGCGCTGGCAGATGCTGCAGGATCACACCGACATGACGCACGAAACGTTCTGGCAGCAACTGCTGCGCTGGCTGGTGACGGCCACGCCGGGGCAGGTCGCGGTGTCGACGCCGCACCAGATCCTCAATGACGACGGCCAGGTTCATCTGCGAGCCGTGGTGCGGGACAAGACCTACCAGACAGTGGCCGGAGCCACGGTAACGGCGACGATCAATCGACCGGATGGTACTACGGACACGCTCACCATGAAACCGGATCCGCTGGAGCCTGGCGCGTACACCGGAGACTACACCGCCGATAAGACCGGCGCTTATGTAGCGGAAGTGGTGGCTAACGATGGCAAGCTCGAAGTGGGTCGCGACACGCTGACGTTCCGCCGCGAAGATGGCGTGGCGGAGAATTTCAATGCCGCGCAGAATAAAGATCTGCTCACGCGGCTCGCCGCCGATACGGGCGGCAGTTATTACACTCCCGACAACGCGAAAAAACTGGGTGACGAGATTTCCATCTCAAGCGCCGGGATTTCGGGGCATGACAGCCTGGATATCTGGGACATGCCCGCGCTGTTCCTGCTGCTGATTCTGATTCGCGGCGCGGAATGGTTGCTCAGGCGAAAATGGGGAGTCGTATGAAACCGGTTTTAGCCTGCGTGGCTCTTCTGGCCGCTCATTCCGCGTTCGGCGCGACCTACTACCTCACCGTATCCGGCCTCGGCGGCGAACCGGACTACGAACAGCGGTTCCAGATGCTGGCAACGGATACCGATAAACTGCTGCGCGATTCGCCGGGCTCCGACAAAACCGTCGAGACGCTCAAAGGCTCCGACGCCACGCGCGCGAAGCTGGAAGCCGCGCTGGCGAAAATCGCGGCGCAGGCCAATCCAGCCGATGCTTTCGTCTTCATGATGATCGGCCACGGAACTTTCGATGGCGCCGAATACAAGTTCAATTTGCCGGGTCCCGATATCTCCGCGCCGGAACTGGCTGTGCTGCTCAACCGCATTCCCGCGAGCCGGCAGTTGATCGTCGATATGACCAGCGCCAGCGGCGGCGCCGCGGATGCGCTCAAAAAAGAGGGCCGCGTCATCATCACCGCGACGAAGAACGGCAGCGAAAAGAACGCTACGGTGTTCGCGCGCTTCTGGGTGGAAGCGCTGCGTGATCCCGCGGCCGATACGGACAAGAACCAGGTCATCACCGCGCTCGAAGCCTTCAAATACGCGCAGGCCAGGACCGCGGCCTTCTTTGCCGATTCCAAACATCTGGCCACCGAGCATGCGCAACTCGCCGACGAATCGCACGCGGGAGCGTTTACGCTGGTGCGCTATGGCTCGGCTGCCGCGGAAGTCAATGACCCGGCGAAACGCGGTCTGGTGGCAACCAAAGAAGAGATCGAGAATAAAATCGACGCGCTGAAGTATCAAAAGGATCTGATGGACGCCGAGGATTACCGGCGTCAGTTAACCGCCTTGTTGCTGCAATTAGCGAAGACGCAGGAGGCGCTGGAGAAATGAAACGTTTAGCGCTGTTCTGTTTTTGCGCCGGTATGCTCTTCGCGCAGGGTCCGGCTGCGCGGCCGGCGCCGAAGGCGGCTGCAGCGCCGTCGGTAACGCTCGCACAGGCTGAAGCCCTTTGGCGTGCGCACGATTATAAAGGCGCAGGCCACGTTTTCGAAACGCTCCTCAAAGCTGAGCCAGGCAACGCGCAAATCCGCGTTCGCTACGCCGATTTACTGGCCGAGCAATTCAATGCCGCGGATGCGGAGTCGCTTTATCAGGAGGCTCTGAAGATCGACCCGGGTAGCGCGAAAGCCTACCTTGGATTGGCCGAGCTCTACTCCGAAGGCTTCGACGAATTGGGCGCACAGAGTGCCGAGGCGGCGCTTGAGCGCGATCCTAAGCTGTACCATGCCGATGAAATTCTGGCCCGCATCGCACTCGAAGACAACGATCTGAAAAAGGCAGCCAGTTACGCCGATGCCGCGCTGACCATCAATCCGGATGCGATTGAAGCGATCGCCATTCACTCCACAATCGATCTGCTCAACGACAAGCCGTCCACGTGGCTCGTGAAGATCGGCAATCGGGGTGTTGGCTACGCCGATATTGCCGCCGCGCTGGTGACTAACCGCCGTTACGACGACGGCATTCTCTATTACCGCAAGGCCATCGCGGCCACTCCGGATCTTTGGCGCGCGCATTCTCAGCTCGGCGTCAATCTGATGCGCTTCGGTCAGAACGACGAAGCCCGGCGGGAACTCGAAATAGCCTACAACAACGGCTACACCGACGCGGCTACGGCGAACAGTCTGAAGCTGATCGATAGTTACAAGGATTTCGAGACGTTTTCCTGGCCCAACGCGACCGCACCGATCGGCATTCTCAAGCTGAAGAAGAGCGAGGCGGACGCGCTTCGCCCCTACTTTGAGCCTGAAATGAAGCGCGCCATGGCCACGTACGAGAAAAAGTACGGCTACAAAATGACGAAGCCGGTGCAGGTGGAAGTCTACACCAATCACGGCGATTTCGAAGTCCGCGTGATTGGCCTGCCGGGTATCGGTGGAATCCTCGGCGTCACCTTCGACAACATTGTCGCGATGGATGGCCCGTCGGCCCGGGACAAGACCGAAGGCTATCACTGGGCCAGCGTCATGTGGCACGAATTGAGCCATGTTTACGTGCTGAATATGACGAACGAGCGCGTGCCCCGCTGGTTCACTGAGGGCGTTTCCGTCCATGAAGAAACCGCCACTTCGAACGACTGGGGCGACCGCCTGAGTCCCAACATCGCGCTGGCTCTGAAGCAGAAAAAGCTTCTGCCCATCTCCGAAATGGATCGCGGCTTCGTGCATCCCACTTATCCGGAGCAGGTGATCGTTTCCTACTTCGAAGCGGGAAAGATTGTCGATTACATCGTGAAGCGCTGGGGCGACGCGAAGATGGTCGACATGATTCACGCCTTCGCGGGCAATCGTGAAACGGTCGACGTCATTCGCGAACAGCTGAAGATGGAGCCGGAAGCTTTCGATAAAGACTTCCAGGCCGATCTGGATGCGCAGTATGGCAAGACCGTCGCAGGCTTCGAAGAATGGACAAAGCAGATGCGCGAATTGAATCAATCGATCAAGGACGACAAGCCACCGAGCGATCTGCTGCAGCGCGCACGCGATCTCGAAGCGCTTTATCCCGACTACGTGGACGCAGGCAATCCGTATGTCATGGCCGCGAATTACTGCCTGAAAACGGGCAATAAACCCTGTGCTATGTCCGAATTCGAGAAATATTCAAAGATCGGCGGACGCGATCTCGGCGCCATGGAACAATACTCGTCTCTGCTCGATGAAGCGGGGAAAAAGAAAGAAGCCGCCGCTGCGCTGGACCGCATGGTTTACGTGTTCCCGCTCGATGCCAGCCTGCATGAAAAGCTCGGCAACCTGGATATCGAAACGGGAAATACATCCGAAGCCGTACGCGAGTTTCAGGTGCTGGTCGCGCTCAATACCGGCGACAAGGCAGGCAGCCATTACAATCTTGCTAAGGCCTATAAAGCCGATGGTCAGACAGATAAAGCCAGAGAGGAAGATATAACCGCGCTCGAAGCCGCGCCTGAATACAGGCCGGCGCAAAAGCTGCTGCTCGATCTGAGCGGCGACGACGGTAAAAAATAACGATCCATGTCCACTCCACAGATTGATACTGACGCCCTGAGGTCCAGAGTTGCTCGCTTTCGCGAAGTCGACGCCGAAATCGTAAGGCAGGTGAAGCGAGTCATCGTCGGCCAGGACGAGGTGCTGGAACAGGTGCGCATCGGCCTGTTTGTCGGCGGCCACTGTCTGATCACCGGGCTCCCCGGCACCGCCAAGACCTTGCTGGTGCGCACCATGGCGGAGGTGCTGGGGCTGGAGTTCAAGCGCATCCAGTTCACGCCCGACCTCATGCCGAGCGATATTACCGGTACGGACATCATCGAAGAAGATGAACACGGCCATCGCGCGTGGACCTTCGTGCGCGGCCCGCTGTTCGCCAACGTGCTCCTGGCCGACGAAATCAACCGCACGCCGCCCAAGACGCAGTCCGCGCTGCTCGAAGCGATGCAGGAAAAGGCCTGCACGGTGCGCGGCAATAATTACAAATTGCCTGCGCCCTTCTTTGTGCTCGCCACGCAAAACCCCATCGAACTCGAAGGCACGTATCCGCTGCCCGAAGCGCAGCTGGATCGCTTTCTGTTTAATATTTTGCTGGATTATCTGACTGCCGATGAAGAATTGCAGGTGGTGGATCTGACGACCACTACGCACGTGGCCAAGGCCGATCCGATTACCACCGCGCAGGAGATTCTCGATTTCCAGCAACTGGTACGCATGACGCCGATTGCCGAGACCGTGGCTAAGCACGCCATTGAACTGGTGCGCTCCACGCGCGTGAAAGATCCCGTCGCGCCCGACGTGGTCAGGAAATACGTCAACTATGGCGGCAGCGTGCGCGCCGCGCAGTTCCTGGTACTGGGAGCGAAAGCGCGCGCTCTCATGAAGGGCCGTTATCACGTGAGCTTTGAAGATGTGCGCGAGCTGTTCGTGCCCATCCTGCGCCATCGCGTGCTGCTCAATTTCCACGCGGAGTCGGAAAAGATCACCACCGATGACGTATTGAAGCAGATCCTCCAGGCCAAACCAGCCCCGAGAGAATAAAGAGCGGGCCCAGCCCGGCGGACCGCAAACAGAATGCTTCAGCGATTCCTGGATCCACAAGTATTAGCTTCTATCTCTTCGCTCGATCTGGTGGCCAAGACGGTTGTCGACGGCTTCGTCGCCGGCCTGCACCGCTCTCCGACCTTCGGGTTCAGCCAGGAGTTTGCCGAATACCGCCAGTACGTGGAAGGCGACGACCTCCGCCACGTCGATTGGAATGTCTTCGCCCGCACCGAGCGCATCTATCTGAAGCGGTTCCGCGGCGAGACCAATTCGCAGCTGCTGATCCTGCTGGATACCAGCGCGAGCATGGGCTACACCTCCGGCAACATCACCAAGCTCGATTACGGGCGTTTCATGGCGGCCTCGCTGGCTTACCTGTCATCGGGGCAGCGCGATGCCACCGGGCTGATTATCTTCGACGAGGATGTCATCAACTACGTGCCGCCCTCCACGCGACAGGGCCAGCTCTCGCGCAACCTGCACGCCATTGAAAAGGCCGAGGCCGGCAAGCGCACCGATTTCAGCAAGCCGTTCATGCACTTTCAGCAGTACCTGCGCCGGCGCGGCATCGTCATCGTGATCTCGGATTTCTACGACGATCCGAAAACGATCTGCAAAACCGTGGAGCCGCTGCGCTTCCACGGCAACGAAGTAGTGCTGTTCCACCTGCTCGATCCGCAGGAAATTGCGCCGAAGTTTAAAGACCCCGTGCTGCTTGTCGACGTCGAAGACAATGTGGCCATGGAAGTGACTCCGGAGTACGCGAAGACCGAATACAAACAGAAAATGGACCAGCACATTCAGGGTCTGCGCGACGAAGCCGCGCGCGCCGGTCTGGAATACGTTTTCATGGATACGTCGAAACCGCTCGACGTAGGATTGCGCAACTACCTCGCCATCCGCCAGAGGAGGATGTAGAGGTGGGTTTCCTCGCGCCCTGGTTTCTCGGCGGACTGGCGCTGCTCGGTCTGCCGGTTTATATCCATCTGCTGCGTCAGTACAAGCAGACGCCGCTGCCGTTCAGCTCGCTCATGTTTTTTGAGCGCCGCACGCAAAGCTCCATCAAGCATCGCCGGCTGAAGTATCTGCTGCTATTCACGCTGCGCTGTCTGTTCGTTTTTCTGCTGGTGCTGGCTTTCTCGCGGCCCTTCCTGAAATCTTCCGCAATCGCGGGCGCAACTTCCGGCAAGCGCGAAATCATCGCGCTGGATAATTCGTTCAGCATGCGCCAGGGCGATCACTTCGCTCAGGCGAAAAAAGACGCCCTCGATGCCGTCCAGTCGCTTGGCGCAGGCGATCGCGGACAGGTGATCACGTTCGGCGGCGCGGCCAGGCTCATCACCGAAATGACGGGCGACAAGCAGGCTCTGCGCGCGGCCATCGCCGGCATCGAGCCGGGTGACGACGCCAGTTCTTACAGCGAACTTTCGCGCGTGCTGCGCTCCACCGCCGAAACGCAGAAGAGCGACATCACGGCCGAGGTCTTCACCGACCTGCAGAAATCCTCCTGGCCCGCGAGCTTTGCCGACGCGCGTCTCGACGCCGGCACGAAGCTCAATATACACTCCTACGCCGATAAAGCCATCCCCAACTTCACCGTGGAGAGCGTCGATGCTCCGCGCCGCGTTTTCGATACGAAAAAAGTTCGCACGCTCGCCACCATCGCAGGCTTCAATACGCCCGACGCTACGCGCACGGTCACGCTCATTGCCAACGGCAAAACTCTCGAATCGAAACAGGTCAAAGTGCCGGCTAACGGCCGCGCCACCGCCGAGTTCCTGACGCTCGACGCCCCTTATGGCGTCACAAAGTGCGAAGTTCGTATCGACAGCGCCGACGCGTTCCCGGACGACGACCGCTGGCTCTTCGCCGTGGAGCGCAGCGACCCCAAGCCAGCCCTGCTGGTCCACTCGAATGGCGATAATGCCAGCCCGCTCTACGTGCGAACCGCGCTTGATGCCGCTACCGAGGCTGCTTTCACCGTTGAGTCGCAGACTCCCGAACAAGCCGCGGGAGGCACGCTTTCGAAGTACGCCTTCGTGATTCTCTCCGATCCCGGTCCGCTGCCCCAGCGTCTCGAAGAAGAAATCGACAAGTACGTGCAGAATGGCGGCTCGGTGCTGATCGCGCTTGGCAAGAACGCCGTGCCGGGCGCCAAATTGCCGGCGGCGGGCATCCAGTTGCTGCAAATCCATACGCTGACACTCGATCACGAACGCCCGCTCACGATCGGCCAGATGGATAATTCGTATTCCTCGTTCGGCGGCGGTCAGAACTGGGATGGCGTCGACTTTTACCAGACCGCCAAACTCGCTTTCCCGCAGGATGCCAACACGCGCATCGCCGCCCGGCTCTCCGACGGCTCGCCGCTGCTGGTGGATCGAAAGAACGGCGAAGGTCACATTGTTGTATTCGCGTCCGCTCTCGATAACGTGGCGAATAATTTGCCACTACAGCCGGTCTGGCTGCCGTTCATCGAGCAAACCACTCACGAAATGGGAGGTATCGGCGCGGCGCGCACCAACTACCGTGTGGGATCTTACGTGGATCTGCGCACCGCCACGGAACAAAACGTTCCTGTCGAAATCATCGGGCCGGATAACCAGCGTGCGCTGACGCTTTCGGAATCGGCCAAAGCGGCCACATACCAGTTCCCGACGCAGGGTTTCTACGATATTCGACGCGCCAACGGCCGGGAAGAAATGGCCGCGGTCAATCCGGACCGGCGCGAATCCGATTTCACGCTGGTTACGCAGGACACGGTAAATCTGTGGAAGAATACAGGTGTAGGGTCGTTTACGGGAACCTCAGCCACGTCGGCTGGCAATACAGAAGAGCACTCGGAAATCTGGTGGTGGGTGCTGGCATTGCTCGCGATCCTGGCGGTTGCGGAAACCGTGGTGGGTGACCGGCATCTGGAGCCCGTTGGTCAACAAGCTGGCCGGCAAGTCGAACAGTAAAAAAGGAGCCGCATGAATCCGATTGCAGGCCTGGCACAGTATCTGGATAAGCTGGAGCGGCGTCTCCGGCTGTTCGCGTGGACCCGTGGCGCCGCCGCTACGGCCGCCGTGGCGCTGCTGCTCACTGGCATCATTGTGGGCGCCATGACGGGCTCGGCGTTCACTGCTTCTACGCTGCTGCTGGGCCGCGCCCTGTTGTTCCTCGGGATTGGCGCCGTCGTCGCCGTGGCGCTGATTGTTCCGCTGCTCAGGATGAACCGCCGTCGCGCCGCGAACGAAGTGGAGCGCAAACACCCCGGCTTCGACCAGCGTCTGCTCACTTTCACCGAAAAGCAGCGCGATAACGCGAACGACCCGTTTCTCCCGCTGCTGGCCGAAGATGCGCTGACCATGACGCGCGACGCGCAGCCGGAAGTGATTGTGGATCAGCGCCACCTCATCGGATTTGCCGCCATCGCAGCCACAGCTTTTGGCGTTCTTGCCTGGCTGATGTTCTGGGGGCCCGGTGTTTTCGGCTACGGGACGCAGGTTTTATGGGGCAGTCTGCCCAAAAATGTGGCAACCAGCGGTATCTACGCGGTGATGGTGGAGCCCGGTTCGAAGACGGTTCGCCGCCGTTCGGATTTGCCCGTGACCGCTCATCTCCAGGGCTATACGGCGCCGAAGGCCAGTCTCTGGGCACGCTATGCCAGTTCCGGCAAGTGGGAAGAAGCGCCCATGCAGGTTCAGAATGGCGGTGCGGGCTTCTCGTTCACGTTCGTCGGGCTGCCGGAAGACGTGGATTATTACGTGGAAGCCGGCGGCATAAAATCGTCGCCGTTTAAGCTCCATACGGTCGATCTGCCCGGCGTGAAAAACATCCGCGTGACCTACAGTTATCCGGCGTGGAGCGGCCTCGCTGCGAATACCGAAGATCCTGGCGGCGATCTGCGCGCTGTTGAAGGCACGGTGGCCCGCGTCGAAATCGAAACCGACCGGCCGATGACCGATGGCCAGATAATGTTCGAAGACGGCAGTCCGATCAAACTCGATTCCACGAAACCGGATGCGGCGAAGAAAAACACCACGACGGCCAGCGTGACCATCGCGAAAGATGGCATGTACCACGTCGGCATTGAGTATCAGGGCGAAGTGGTGCGCATCAGCGACGATTACTTTATCGAAGCCCGCAAGGTTTCGCCCCCCACAGTGCGCATCACCAAACCGGGCCGCGATGCCAAGGTCAGCCCCATTGAAGAAGTGGGCGTGCAGGTCTCGGCGGAGGACGAATACCCGCTGCAGGAACTCAGCCTGCGCTATTCCGTCAATGGCGGCGCGGAAAAGACCGTCAATCTCCTGAAGGACAAAGGCTCAAAGAAGACGGAAGGCACCACGCTGCTTTCCATGGAAGATTTCAAGGCCGTGCCAGGCGATATCGTCAGCCTTTACGCGGTCGCCCGCGATGGCAGGAATACGCAGAAGACGGACATGGTGTTCGTCGAAGCGGTGCCGTTTGAATTCAACTACTCGCAATCGCAGCAGGCAGGCGGAGGCGGCGGTGGCGGTGGAGACCAGCAGGATCAGCAGATTTCCGAGCGCGAAAAGGAAATCATCGCCGCCACGTTTAACCAGCTGAAGGGCGATACTAAGGCAAAGGCCGCGGCGGCCGATACCGCTAAGTATCTTTCCGAAGTGCAGTCGAAGCTGCGCGATCAGGCGAAATCGCTTTCCGACCGCACCAAGGCCCGCCAGCTGGATGGCTCCGGCGCGGCATTCTCCGTGTTCATCAAGGAAATGGATGCGGCCGTCGCGGTCATGTCGCCGGCGTCGGATAAGCTGAAGGCGCAGTCGTTCCAGGATGCCCTGCAACCCGAGCAGCAGGCTCTTCAGCACCTGTTGCGCGCCGAATCGACGTTCCGCGATATCCAGGTTCAGATCAGCCGCGGTGGTGGCGGAGGAGGAGGCGGCGGCGGGGGTGGCGCCAGCCGCGATCTGGCCAACCTGTTCGATCTGGAGCTCGATAAGGAGCAGAACCAGTACGAGACCAATTCCCGTGCCGGCGGCGCGCAGCAGCAACAGCAGCAGCAAAAAATCGACGACGCGATGAAGAAGCTGGATGAACTGGCTAAGCGCCAGCAGGATCTGGCGCGTCAGCAGCAGCAGGCGAATCCGCAGCAACTGGCGCAGCAAAAGTACCAGCAGGAGATGCTGCGCCGCGAAACCGAACAAGCGCGCCAGGAGATGGAGCAGTTGCTCAGTGGCCAGCAGGATCAGAAGGGCCAGCAGCAATCGGGTCAGCAACAATCGGGTCAGCAACAATCTGGCCAGCAGCAGGGCGGTCAACAGCAATCCGGACAGCAATCCGGACAGCAATCCGGCCAGCAACAGTCCGGCCAGCAGCAGGCGGGGCGCGGCCAGCAACAATCGGGCCAGCAGACCCAGCAGAGTCTCGCTCGCAATGGTCTGAGCCAGGGGCAGGCTAACCAGCTCGAACAGGCGATCCGCCAGCTCGAACAGGCCGAACGCGACATGAGCGATGCCGCATCTTCCAGCCAGCGCAACAACGCTCAATCGGCGGCCGATGCCCAGGCGGCGGCGGATAAGATGCGCCAGACCAATCAGACCCTGCAGAACATGGCGAAACAGCAGGCCGGTTCCCAGATGGCCGATCTGACCAATAAGGCCGAAAAGCTGGCCTCCGAACAGCAGGATCTGGAACAGCAGATGCGCAAAGATTACGCGACCGGCGATGCCGATCAGCACACCGCGCAGCAACTGGCGAATCAGGAAACGAACATGCGCGAGGAGTATTCCCAACTGCAGAAAGACATGCAGCAGGCTACCCGCGCCATGACCGGCAGCCAGCCCGATGTGGCAAAGCAACTGCGCGACGCCGCGGGTCACGCGCAGCAAAATGAAATCGAAAACCGCATGCAGCAGTCCGAGCAGCTGATCCGGCAGGGCATGGGCTCTTACGCGGTCATGCGCGAAGCCCCCGTTACGCAGGGCCTGAATCAGCTCAAAGACGACCTGAAGAACGCCCAGCAAATGGCTGCGGCCGGCGGCAAGAACGGCGACCAGGGACAGCAGGCGCAGGAAGGCATCAATCAGATCGAGAGTCTGCGTCCGCAAATGCAGGCGCTGGCGCAGGGTCAGCAGTCGCGTGCCGGCGGACGCCAGCCAGGTCGGCAGCAGGGCCAGGGAGAGAAGCCAGGCAACGCGCAGGGCCAGGGCCAGCAGAATGGCCAGCAACAGGGCCAGCAAGGCGGGGGAGGCCAGCAGGCGGGTAATCAGCCGGGCGGTGGAGGCGGTCCGCAGGGCGGTGGGCAAGCAGGCGGTATGCGCGAAGGCGGCCAGATGGGCAACGGCGGCGGCGCCTATAACGGTGGCGGAGACCTGAGCGGCGGCAACCCCGGTGGAAATTACGGCAACACGAACCCCGGCAATGCCCCGGAAATCCGCACTCCCGCTCAGGCTCAGGCGATCTACAACCAGATTGTCCGCCAACTTGGCCAGCTCCGGCCGGACGTGGCGGGCGATCCGCAACTCACCCGCCAGTATCAGGATCTGGTCACGCGCGCTCAGGGGCTCGATCCCGCCAAATGGGGCTCGCAGGATAGCGAGCTCGCGCAGCGCATCTCCAGTCAGGCTTTGACGCAGCTGGACGAACTCGAACTGCTCCTGCGGCGCAAGGCCGACGGAGCCGATGGCAGTGTCCGCAGCGCCAGTCCCGCTACCGTGGCGCCGGGCTACGGCAACGCCTGGGGCGAATACACGAAGAAGCTGAGCAAACAATAGCCGATTCGGCCTCAAAGGCCAGATGAACCCGCCGATAAGACTAGCGGGTTAATGCGGCATGATATCTCTGAAAAAGTTTCTCGATTCTGAAGTTGTCGGTTCAAAGTCGGCCCGCGCGGCAGGATCCACAGGGTCCGAAGGCGTCTCTGGTGCGAATCGTGGCGGGCAGGGCTCGGGAAATCTGCTTTTGGCCTATCAGGCAGCCCTTCGCGCCATGGGCGCTAACGGGCAGAAGGCAATCCCTGCGCTCGGGTCCGCGCTCGATTCGGCTCTCACCCGCATCAGCAACAGCCTGGATGGGGTCGTCTCGCCCAGTGCCGTCCATGACGCGCGCCGCGATGTCGACGCGGAACTATCCCTCTGGGCGGACATGGCGCTCGAAAATCAGAAACAGAACGAGCAAACCGTCAGGGACCTTTTGCTGGTTGTTTTTGAGGCAACCGCCTC
>Ga0302319_10002847_pt1 | contig 36774 bp, 39 predicted proteins | sample Bog_T0_2_FD_203319 | JGI IMG/M metagenome (GOLD analysis project Ga0302319, IMG submission 203319) | Peat permafrost microbial communities from Stordalen Mire near Abisko, Sweden - Bog_T0_2 | ecosystem: Environmental > Terrestrial > Soil > Wetlands > Peat | place: Sweden: Abisko, Stordalen Mire...
CATGCCATTGAACGACCCGGCTTCGCGCACCGTGGTGATGCCGTGGCCCAGCCATAGCTTGTAGACATACTCGGCCGGCGGGACGTCGCCCACTTTGCCCAGCGACGCGTCGGTGATGTGGGCGTGCGCGTTGATGAAGCCGGGCAGCACATACATGCCGCTTGCGTCGATTTCGTGATCGCCTGGCCCCGGCCGGGAAGAGGGCTTGATGGCGAGCTTGGGATAGCCCACCGACTGCACCCGGACAATGTGGTCGTTCTCGATGACGATGTCGACCGGCCCGATCGGCGGCGCGCCGGTGCCGTCGATCAGCGTGCCGCCTCTGATCACCAGACGCGGGAAAGGCCCAATGCCTTCGCCAGGCTTGCGGTCGGGCGCCGGCGTCGGTGCATGGAGGGCGCCGCCTTCGACCGCCGAGATATATTCCTCACCCGCCATCGGCATGTCGCGGCCGGCGCCTTGCGCGAACCCGGCGGCAGCCGCGATGGCCAGCGCCAAGGCACCCCGAAATGAATATCGCATGGAAAATCTGCCTCCCCGCAGGCGCCAGGATAATCCAATCCTAATGCCACGGAAAGCGCTGCCGGATCAGTGTTTCTTTTTGGTGGTATCACCGTCGAACGGGGTTTCGCTCATCGGCGCCGGCGCACCGCCGACTTTCAGGCTTTGGGAGTAAAGCTGGCGCCATTCTCGGTCGGACTGACCCGAGCGCTTGCGGGCCTTCGACTTTTTGACGCAGGCCTCGATCATCAGATCCATGGCGGTCGGTCTTTTCGGCGCTGCGGGCGGCTTTCTCTGGCTGGTCATGCTGTCCTCGATGGCCCGCTTGGGCGAGCGCAACGTATCATGCGACGTAAATGGTCCAAAAGTCCACAAATGGTGACAGCGGGGGCGTCCAGAACAGTATGAAATCAAAAAAATTAGAGCCAGGGCTCTCCTTTGATTTTTATTAAAAATCGGAAGAGTTGATGGACTTATCAGACTGTCAGAGGCGGAAAGGCTTTTGACCGACGGAGGAATCGCATGTCAGCAAGCGTGATTTATCACTTTTACGCAGCAAAAGGCGAAGAGACATTGATCGCGTTGCATTTTGACCCGCGTACCTATCGACTCCAGTTACCGACCGATCCTGTCTTGCCGGAATGGGCCAAGCTGAATTTCAACCGCTGTCCCAATTGCACCCTTGCCGACAGCGAGGAATATTGTCCGGCAGCGGCGGCGTTGGCGCAATTCCTGCCCTGCTTCGAATCACGGTTTTCCTACGAAAAAACCACCCTGCAGGTCGAAACCGGCAATCGCACCATCGTTGCTCAAACCACTTTCCAGCACGGCATCGCCGGCGTGATCGGATTGGCGATGGCGACCTCGGGCTGTCCCCGTACACTTTTTCTGCGGCCGATGGCGCGCACGCACCTGCCCTTGGCCACCGAAGAGGAAACCGTGTTTCGCTCCTTGGCGATCCATTTGCTGTCGCAATATGTCGCGCAGAGCGGCAGCGGCGGCGCCCCGGTGTCGCTGTCGCTGCAACGATTGAAGGAGGATTATGGCCACCTGTCGCATGTCAACGCGGCGATGGCCGAGCGGATCAGAACGGCGATCGAGCGGGACGCCGCTGTCAATGCCGTGATAATCCTCGATTCATTCGCGATGATTACGCCGGAAAACATCGACACCGGGTTTGAGGACATCCGCGCTCTGTTCGTCGTCGAAGAGGGTGTGGGCGTCTGATTTGTACACTAGTTGACATGGCCGTGGACTCCTGTACACTAGTTGACAACACATGGATGAGCCGAAACTCAGTCGACAGGCGCTGTACAATCGGCGCAAACGCTTTGAATCCGGCGGCGCGGTATATGTCACGCCGCGCGACAAGGCTGCCTTGGACGTGGCGGTCGAATTGAGCGGACAAAGTCAGGCGGAATGGCTGCGTGACGCCATCGATGAGAAGATCGAGACGGAAATTCCGGAATATCGGACGTGGAAGACCGCGTCTTTTGCCACCAGGAGAGTGAAAATGTTCGAATTCATCACTGCTTTCGGTCTGATCAAGACCAAGAAGATCGCCAAGGATTTCACCAACATGCTGGCGCTGACCGACAAGGACGTCGCCGGCCGCGCCGATCTGGCGGTCAAGGAGAAGACTCTCGACGCCGCCGGCCTGTTGCTGACGCAATTGCGGATCGCCCACAATCATGAAGTCCAGGAATTCGAGCGGCTCGATGCCATGTACCATCAGCATCTGGCGGCGGCCGAGCAGCTCAAGCAAAAACTGGAAGATTCCGCCACCTCGGCGGCCGACCGCGCGCAGATCGAGGCCGGCCTCGACGATCTGGTCGGGAAGCTCGAAAAAATGGCGCCCGATCTCGAACAGCATCGCCAGGATGTCACGGAGTCGGAGGCCTTGCTGCACGAAGCCACCGATGCCTACCAGGCCAAGGCCGATGATCTTAAATCGGCCAAGCAGCGGCTCGACGAAGCCGCCCGGGATCTGGCGCGCGCGCAAATCGGCAATGAACGTTCGAAGGAACATGCCGAACAAGCGGCGCGGGTGGCGGGCCTGCGCGACGACGGCGACAGCAACGGTCTCGACGTGGCGCTATCGGCGATGCAACAGGAAGCCGCCAGATTGCGGGCCAATGCCGAAGCCAATCGCATGAAGGCCTCGGCATTGACGACCCCACCTGCGACCGGTCCCGACAATCGCTTCGTCACAGAGGCGTTGGCCGCCGCACAGGGTACCAAGCCAACCAGTTCGGCAATTGACCGGCTGGCGGCACTGAAGAAATAGCCAGGCAGCAACCCTATGACTCACGCCGCCCTGCGCGCCCGCATTTCGCACCCTGCTGTGACGGCGCTTTGTTCGCCCTGCCGTCTGCAAAGCTTTGGCAAAAGCGGGTTCATGGTCCTGCTCACGCTGATGAGCGGTACGCTGCTGCTCGCCGGTTGCGACGACCATAAGAAATCCGGCGGGCAACCGCCAGCCAGCGCCCAGCAGGGCAAAATGTACAAGGATCTCGACGCCTGTCTGGCCGATGCCACCGGCATGGAGCAGGTCACCGCCTGCCGGGAAGGCTACCATCAGGCTCTGCAGCAAATGGCGCAGGCGCCGCATTATGATCAGCGGGCCAATTGCGAGGATGTCTATGGGCCGGGCAATTGCGTGCCGCGCGACAGCGTCGTGCCAGGCGGCGGTGGCGGCTTCATGCCCTTCATGATGGGCTACATGATGGGCAATTTGGGTGGTCACACCGTCTATCAGCCGGTGTTCATCGACCGCGGCGGCAACGCTTTGGCCAACGGGTCACGCATCAGCAATCCCTCCTGGTCGGGCGGCGCGCCGGCCGCCGCTTCTCCCTCCAGCGCGGTGACCCGCGGCGGTTTCGGCAGCACGGCGACCGCCGGCGCCCATCTCGGCATGGGGGGCTGAAGCATGCTTCGGCAAATATCCCCTGCCCGGCCGGACTGGCAATCGGCGGTCGAGGCGATCGGCTTCGATTTCCATAGCTTTGACGCCGCCCCCTATTGGCGCGAGGAAGCCTTCTGGCAGTTTTCGGCGGGCGAAATCGATGGACTGGAGGCAGCCGCCAACAACCTGCATCGGATGTGCATGAACGCTGTCGCGGCCGTGATCGAGGATCGCAAGCTGGCCTTGTTCGGCATCACCGGATTGGCTGCCGAATTGGTGAGCGAGAGCTGGGCGCGGCGCGACCCGCATCTTTATGGCCGTCTCGACCTCGCCTATGACGGCAGCGGTCCCGCCAAAATGCTCGAATATAACGCCGATACCCCGACCTCACTGTTCGAGGCGGCGATCGTGCAGTGGTATTGGAAACAGGCCCTGAGCCCCGCCAGCGATCAGTTCAATTCGTTGGAGGAGGGCCTGGTCGAGCGCTTCCGCCAGTTGCTCCAGGGCATCCCCAGCCAGGATCCGCGGCGGCATCTGCATTTGTCCTGCATCCTTCCCAATCTTGAAGACGAGGGCAATCTCAAATATCTCGAGGCCTGCGCGCTGGACGCCGGCTTCAGCACCACCCGGCTGGACATTGCCGACATCGGCTGGAACCGCCAGACCGAACGCTTCGTCGACCTCGACGAGCGGCCGATCGCCCGCATGTTCAAGCTCTATCCCTGGGAATGGATGGTAAAGGAGGAGTTCGGCGCCAATATCGCCCGCTCGGCTTGCCAGTTCCTGGAGCCAGCCTGGAAGATGATTTTGTCCAACAAGGCGATTCTGGCCCAGCTGTGGCAGATGTATCCCTATCACGACAATTTGCTGCCGGCGGCCTTCGAAGCGGCCGAGATCAGGAGCACGGCACCGCTTGGCTTGGTGCGCAAGGCGCTGCTCGGTCGCGAAGGTGCCAATGTGACCATCTATGACGCCGATGGCGGCATCGCCGAAAGCCGCGACGGCAGTTACGGCGATGAAGGCTTCGTCTGGCAAGCGCGGGCCCGCCTCGCCAAAGCCGGTCCCAAAGCTACCGCCGTGCTCGGTGTGTGGCTGATCGGCGATCAGGCGCGCGGTCTCGGAATCCGCGAGGCCGACGGGCTGATCACCACCGACGATTGCCATTTCGTCCCGCATATCTTTTCCTGAACGCGCCAACCCAGGGAGATCCCATGCCTGCCTTGTCGACTGTCATGCCGCTCGAGAATCTGCTGCAGTTCGGACTTCATTTTGTGGTCGTCGCCGTCGCGATGGTCGTCTCCGCTACGCTGTGGCTGTGGGCGACGCCCTTCAAGGAAATCGCCCTGATCCGCGCCGGCAACACCGCCGCTGCGGCGAGTTTCGGCGGTGCGCTGGTCGGCTTCGCCCTGCCGTTGGCCGGCGTGGTGCGGGCTTCGGACTCGATCTGGGAAGTGATACCCTGGAGCCTGCTGGCATTGCTGACGCAATTGGCCGGTCTCGTCATCGCGTCGCGCCTGTTGCACGGGGTCACACGCCATATCGAACATGGCGAATTGGCGTCCGGTCTGTTCATCGCCAGCGTCGCCATCAGCATCGGCATTCTCAATGCGGCTTGCCTGGGCGGCTAAAGACTTGACAGCGCGCGGCAAGACTGTATTTTCCGCGACCTGTTATCGTTTCTCCGGATTGGGGCATCGTCATGGCCAAGCCCGCCACCATTCTCATCAAGCTGCTCAGCACGGCTGGCACCGGCTTTTTCTACACCGCCAAGAAGAACCCGCGCAAAACCACCGAGAAGCTTGAATTCCGCAAATATGACCCCGTTCTGCGCAAGCATGTGCAGTTCAAGGAAGCCAAGATCAAATAGAGGTCGGCGCCACGCCGGCCGTTAGGTCTACCGCCAGCAACTGGTTCAGCACCTGCACGACCTGATCTACGTTGCAGGGTTTGCGCAGATACTGACCGCCGGAAAACGCCAGGTCCAGCTGCTCGGGCGAATAGCCGGAAATCACGACATAGGGCAGCCCGCGCGCTGCCAGCGCCAAGGCCGCCGCGCGGGCGCTTACGCCCGCCAGGTTGGCGTCCAGGATGGCCGCGGCAAAGGTCAAGTCCTCGATCATCGCCAAGGCTGTATTCAGCCGTCCGGCCACCCCGGCGATGCCGAAACCGGCCTCGACGAGTTCCTGCTCGAGGCAAAATGCCACCGCCGGTTCGTCTTCAATGATCAAGATCCGGGTCGTTCGGCCGATCTTGGGGGTCATGGCCGCGGCAAGAATTCAGAGCCCCTGCGCGGTGGCGGCCAAGACGTTCTCCGCCGGCGCGCTCAGCCGCCAGAGCAGGCCGCCTTCCGCAAAATTGCTGTGGGCGGTGCCCTCGATCGCATGCTCGACCATGCGCCCCAGTACGGTTTGGCCAAAGCCCTTGCCGACCGACGCGGCGATCTTCGGACCCCCTTCCTCCTGCCACGACATAAGAAATACGGCGTTGGGCGCGGCGCTGACTTCCCAACTGATGCGAATACGACCCTGGCCGTTGGCCATCGCGCCATATTTGGCGGCATTGGTAGCGAGTTCATGCAGCGCCATGCCAATTCCCTGCGATGCCGCCGGCGTCAGTTGAGCGGACGGACCATCGAGCAGAACCCGCGTGCCGATCTGCTCCTTGAAAAGATCGAGTTGTGCAAGGATCAGATCGGACAGTTCGACGCCCTGCCATGCCTTGTTGACCAGCAGGTCCTGGCCGGCGGCAAGTCCGCCGATACGATCGCACAGGCGATCGCGAATGGTGGCGGGGTCGCCCAACCGAAAAGTCTGCACGACGACGGCACGCACCACCGCAAGCAGGTTCTTGGCGCGGTGATTGACTTCGGCCAGCAGCAATTGGACATGGTCCCGATTGCGCTGGCGCTCAGTGATGTCCCGCGCGATCGTCGAGGCGCCGATCACGGTACCGGCACCATCCCGGATCGGCGAGGTGGTTGCCGAGATGTCGATCAGAGCGCCATCCTTGCCGCGGCGTACCGTCTCGAAATGTTCGACCGGATCGCCGCGCGCGATGCGGACAAAGATTTCTTCTTCTTCCTGTTTCCGATCGAACGGTATCAGCATGGAGATCGAATGGCCGATCGCCTCCTGCGCGGTGTAACCGAACATTTTTTCGGCGCCGCGGTTCCAACTGGTCACCACGCCAAGCAAGCTGTTGGAGATGATGGCATCGTCGGAAGAATCGATGATGGCTTTGAATCGACACAAATCGGCGGTGACCGTTTTTCGCTCGGTGATGTCGCGGGCGATTTTTGAGGCGCCGACCACGCTGCCGAATTCGTCATGAATCGGCGAGATCGTAACCGAGACATCGATCAGGCGCGCATCTTTGCAACGACGCACCGTCTCGAAATGATTGACCATTTCGCCGCCGGCAACGCGCCGCATGATTTCGGTTTCCTCGGTGAGCCGATCGGCGGGAATCAGCATGCTCAGGGGATGGCCGATGGTTTCTTCGGCGCTATAGCCGAACATGCGCTCGGCACCGGGGTTCCAGCTGGTGATGATGCCCTGCAAGGTCTTGGCGATGATCGCATCATCGGTCGAGTCGATGATGGCTTTGTATCGACGCAAATCGATGGCGGCTGAGTGGCGCAGGGTGCTGTCGCGCACAGGCGCGGCTTCGGTTTGATTGCGTCGCTGTTGCATGTGGCCAGGGTCGGAAGCTGCGAAACGGGTCACTCTAGCAGACCATTGCCCGCGCGGCAGAGGTGGATTCTACTTACGGGCAAATGCGCTGATCATCACTGCCAGCCAACCGAGAATGAAGGCGCTGCCGCCCACCGGCACCAGGGACGACAGCTTCAGGCCAGCCAGCGCCATCAGATAGAGCGCGCCGCTGAACAGCAAGGTACCGGTTCCCCACAGCAGCGCCGCCGCCTTCAGCCAAGGTCCGTCGCTCTGTCCCAGCCCCAGCGCCAGCAGCGCCACAGCGTGAATCAATTGGAAATGAGCGCCGCGTCCGATCCAGTCGGCGGCCCTGCCGTCCAGGCCATGCGCCGCGATCGCCGCGAATGCAACCGCCATGGCGCCGCTCAGCCCGCCGGCAGCAACGCTCAACCTTTGCCAAACCATCATCGTTCAATCATCGGCGCAAAAAAATGGGCCAGGGAAATCCTGGCCCAAATTTCTCTTGAGGGAAAAAGACACCGCCGATCAACAGGAAACAACCGTCGGCATCTCCACGGATGATAAAGGCTTTAGCGGCCGAAGCTGTGATGGTTGTCACAATTTTTCAAATATTTCAGCGTAGATCGTCGACAAGTTCGGATAGCTTTTGCATGTCGAGCACCACCAGCGTGCTTTTGCGGCGTTCAAGCAGTCCGCTGCGGGTCAGTTCAGAGAACACCCGCGCGACCGTTTCCCGCGTGGTGCTGGCCCGGCTGGCGATGTCGGCATGAAGCGGAATCGGCGAAATCAGCGCCTGACGGCCGTCATGTCCCGCCAGCTGGGCCAGACGCAGCAATTCTGCATGCACCCGATTATTGGCGCCGACCGTGCTGAGATCCATGATCCGTCCGGTCGAGAAGCGAATCACCCGGGCCAGGCGGCGCATGATTTCGAGCCCGATACGCGGTTGCTTCAGCAAAAGATCGATGAACACATCGGGTGGCATGGCGGCGGCCACCGTGCCCACCCCTTGCGCCTGCACCGCGGCCGAACGCGGGCCACCGTCGATCGCAGCCAATTCGCCGAAATAATTGCCGGCAGGAATGTCGTCATAGGCGACTTCGCGCCCCGACGCTGAAAAATTGACCACGCGGACCACCCCGGTTATCACGAAGAACACTTCGCAGCCTTCACTTTGGCCATCGAAGATAAGTTCGCTATCGTTATAGCGGCGGAAACTGCAGGACTTGACCAGCGCCGCGCGCTCCGCCGGCGTCAAACCGCGAAACAGCGGCACGTTTTCAAATGTTCCGGCAACCTCCTGCGACATGATCGGCGTTCCCAAGGGGGTAAAATCGTCGGATGGAGTCGAGTGAAGCGCGATTGTTTGCAGACCACCCCTAAATATTACTTAAAAATCACAGTTTTCCTACCGTTGATGATGACCCTGCGCTTGGACTGATGGACCCGCAAGCCGGCGCCGCGACCAAGTCCGGATCGCCTGCACGGCCTTCTTGCTTTTTCCGTGCCGATCGCTCAGTTTTCCGAAACCTCAGCGGGAGGGTGCGATGAAGACCGTCTATTTCAAGTCGGGCGACGCCGAATGGAAATACGAGCTGGACGACGAAGAATTCGAGAATATTATTGAAAATATACTCGAAGACGGTACCGATCTTGAGGAAATGCTGGATGATTCATTGGAAATAATTCGTGACATGTCAGCGGTAGATGACGATGACATGGACGAAGATGATCAAATAGATCAGACTATTTCAGTGGCGTTTATATGGCATTACTTCAATACGCTCCCCGCCGACAAGGGCCGAATCGCCGGTGATGTGGTGCTGGTCGAAGACGACGACGGCAGCGGCGTGTCGGTGCTCGCTGCCCAAGACGTTATCGGTTTCGATTGACCGAGCAGCGCCGTCTCAGAACCGATAGCCGACGCCGACGCCCAGGATCCAGGGATCAAGGTCGACCTTGGCCTTGACCTGCCCGAGCAGGGTACCCAGTGTCACATCGGTCGACAGGAACAGCTTCTTGGCGTCGATATTGGCGTACCAATGGCCGCTGACCTTGACGTCGACGCCGGCCTGCAGCGCCGCGCCGACATTGTCGCTATAATGCGTGCTATAGATGATCGGCAGATCACTGCCCTTGACGCCATAAAAGAAGGTGTAGTTTATGCCGGCGCCGAGATAGGGATTGACGGTCGAGGTCGGCAGGAAATGCCACTGCGCGGTCAGGGTCGGCGGCAGCAGGCGGACTGAACCGAGCGGCAAAGTGCCGGCGACGGAGCCGACATCCTTGACGGTATGATAGGTCACCGCGGCGATCAGTTCGGCGGCCAGATTGGGCGTGAAAAAATAGCTGGCATCTACTTCCGGCACCAGATTGTTGCTGGCATGCACCGAACCCTGCACGACGGATACGCTCGAACTGACCTGCGGATCGACATCCAGGCCGCGCAACCGCACCAGGATACTGCCGGCCTGTAATCCGGCGGCATCATCGGCCCGAACCTGCGGCGCGACCAAAGCCAGCAGGGCGGTAGTCAGCAACAAGGGTGAATGGCGCATTTGCAAAATTCCCGTTCTGAGGCAGCGAAGCGCCTGTCCCTGTGTGGGAGTCGGCGGCAGGAGGCTGCAAATACCGGGAACATAACCATAAAAAATGTATGGACTTTGACTCAGGTCAATTGGCGTCGCCTTTACGACGCGTGTGACATATTTGTTATTTTTTCGCGTCGATAGCGGCCAGGAAGCGTTCGATCAACTGCCGCGCCGGCGCTTCATCAAGCATCGGCACATGCCCGACATCGGCGATTTCGGCGACCATCAAATCTGGTCGCCGGCGCCGCATTTCGGCGAGCGTGTCCGCCGCCAGGATATTCGACAAGGCGCCACGCGCCACCGCCAAAGGCAAAGGCGGCAGGCGATCGAAGACCGGCCACAGATCGGGCGCAGCGCTGGCACTGCCTTTCACGACGACCGCAATCGCCGGGTCGTAGTCCAGCATAGGTACGCCGTCGGCCGATTCGCGATAGAGCGCGCGCGCCATTTTTTGCCATTCGGCAGCCTTATAGAGCGGGAAACTGCCGCCAAACAGGGATTGCACATCGCGCGCGGCATCGTCCCAGCCGCTCACCTGCGGCACCCGATCGATATAGTCGCGAATGCGCGCAATGCCTTCCGGGGCGACTTGCGGGCCGATATCGTTGAGAAAAATGCCGGCGAACCGATCTGGCCAACTGGCCGCCATCAGCATCGCCATCAGCCCGCCCAGCGACGTGCCGATGATGGCGACAAGCGGCAGGGCCAAATGATCGAGCAGCGCGATCATATCCCCGACATAGATCGTGGGCTGATAATTTTCCGGATTTGGGTCATAGGCCGACTGGCCGCGCCCGCGCTGCTCGGCGACGATGACACGGCGCGTCGGCGCCAGCCGATTTGCCAGATCCTCGAAATCCCGGGCATTGCGGGTCAAGCCCGGCAGGCAGACAATCGGCGCCAGTTCCCTTGCCGCGCTGTTGTAGTCACGCGCATGAAGGGTCAGCCCATCCGGCGCGGTGTAAAAGACATCGACATACGGAATCAAGACGCGCCGTCCCCAATTTTGTCAGGCGACAAAACACTGCCGCAACCAAACGTCACGCTGTTCTCAAATTCATTGCCAGGGCTTTTTGTTGTCATCCGGACAGCAGATTGGCTCTTCGTCTTCGGTTCCCCGCTGGGCATGAACGAGTGCCAGTTCCGAAAATACCGCTTCCGCCCAATCGGTCGACGACGACTGTTGACCGGTGCCATAGCGTGCAGCAAGAAATTCGACAAAATCGAAAACCTCCGACTGCCGCTCTGGTGGTAGTGCACGAATGACATCAAGCAATTGGGTAAAACCCATGACTTTCCACTCCAATTTTATTCGTCACAGATTAGCCGTTGGCCCCCACTTTCCGCAATGGCGCTGTACCAAAGTGCAAAACACCCCTGCCGGAAAATGCAAAACACCGAGCTGGAGGAGCTGCCAACTCACGCCAGGGAATGGGGCGAGTGATCGGGATCGAACCGACGACATCCAGGACCACAACCTGGCGCTCTAACCAACTGAGCTACACCCGCCACAGGGAGGAAGGGTTGTCTAGCGCATCGCACCCCTCGCCGTCAAGCCGGCGGCCGCAGCACGCCGACTGCCGCGGCATGGCGCAGTCGCTGCATCGCCTGGTCGAGGGTTTGCTGGCGTTTGGCAAAACAAAATCGGGCGTAATGGCGGGGGCCGTCTGCCTCGAAAAAGGCACTGACCGGCACCGCCGCGACACCCGCCGCGACAGTAAGATGGCGGCAGAATTCAAAGTCATCGGTGAATCCGGTGGCACTGATATCAGCAATCAGAAAATAACTGCCATGGCAGGCATGCACCGTTAGGCCGATCTCGTCCAGGCCGGCGGCCAGGAAGTCGCGCTTTTGCGATAGGTCGCGGATCAGACCGAGATAATAGTCGTCGCCGCTTGCCAAACCTACCGCCACCGCCTGCTGCAAGGCCGGCGGCGTGGTAAAGGTGATGTATTGGTGGGCGCGCGCCACCGGCTGCAACAGAGGCGGTGCCGCCACCACATAGCCGACCTTCCAGCCGGTGACCGAGAAGCTCTTGCCGGCCGAGCCGATCCGCAGACAGCAATGCCGCATGCCGGGCAGGCTGATCAGCGGAATATGGCGATGGCCTTGATAGACGAGATGTTCATAGACCTCGTCGCACACGGCGATGGCGCGATGCCGCACAAGCAGAGTGGCGATGAAGGATAAATCATCGAGATCAAACACTTTGCCGGTCGGGTTCATCGGTGAATTCAACAGCAGAAGTCTGGTGTCGGGGGTAAAGGCGGCTGCCAGCGCCTCCCGCGGCAAACGCCAGTCGGGCGGCGCCAAGCGGATCAGGCGAGGCACGCCGCCGGCGCGCCGGATGATCGGCAGATAGCTGTCATACATCGGTTCCAGCACCACCACGCCATCGCCCGGGCGGATCAACCCGAACAGACAATCGGCCAACGCTTCGGTGGCACCCGACGTCACCATCACCTCGTTCTGCCAATCGAGGTCGAGACCGTAGAAGCGCCGGTCGTGCGCTGCCACCGCCTGGCGCAGCACCGGCAGACCCATCATCGGTGGATATTGCTGTCCGCCCGTGGTGAGCGCTTCGACGGCGGCCTCGATCAGGAAGGCCGGCTCCAGTCCCTCAGGGTAACCTTGGCCGAGATTGACGGCGCCGTGGTCGGCGGCAAGCCGCGACATCACTTCGAAAATGGTGGTGCCACAGGCGGCAAACACCGGGTTGGCGGCGATGGGGGCGTCCTGCATAAGGTTTGCACTCAAAAAAGGCAATATTGCCCGAAGGTTGGGCATTAAATTGGCATTCCTGTCGGACGCCTCGGTGTTTGCCGGTTTACCTTTGTCTTTCGGATAATTTCATCATAGCCGCGACGTGGTGGGGCGTGTTAAATGGGGATCGGGCCCCAATTTACGCATCTGCGAACGGGCGATCCATGCATAAAGAGTTCCCGAGCCTATGAAGAAGATCGAAGCCATCATCAAACCCTTCAAGCTCGATGAGGTAAAGGAGGCGCTGCACGAGATCGGCCTGCAGGGCATCACCGTCACCGAAGCCAAGGGCTTTGGCCGTCAAAAGGGCCACACCGAGCTCTATCGCGGCGCCGAATACGTCGTCGACTTCCTGCCGAAGGTAAAAATCGAACTGGTGGTTGACGACAATCTGGTCGACCGCGCCGTCGAGGCGATCCAGCAGGCTGCGCATACCGGCCGCATCGGCGACGGCAAGATTTTCATCATGCCGGTCGAGGAAGCGATCCGTATCCGTACCGGGGAACGCGGCGTCGACGCCATCTGAGGGGCAAAAATTCGTCTCAAATAACTGGGAAAGAGATCATGTCGGAAGTGAAGAAAGTTCTCGAGCTGATTAAGGAACATGACGTAAAATACGTTGATTTCCGCTTTACCGACCCGCGCGGCAAATGGCAGCACACCGCGCAGCATTTCATTACCGTGGATGAGGACCTGTTAACCGACGGCATCATGTTCGACGGGTCGTCGATTGCCGGCTGGAAGAGCATCAATGAATCCGACATGATCTTGAAGCCGGATCTGTCGACTGCTGTGCTCGACCCCTTCGCCGCCCAGACCCAGTTGATCCTGTTCTGCGACGTCATCGAACCTTCCACCGGCCAACTCTACGACCGCGACCCGCGCTCGATCGCCAAGCGTGCGGAAAAGCACATGGCGTCGGCCGGTTTCGGCGACACCGCCTATTTCGGACCCGAAGCCGAATTCTTCGTGTTCGACGACGTACGCTACGAAGTGAAAATGAACTCGGTGTTCTACAAACTCGATTCCGAAGAGGCCCCCTATGTCACCGGCAAGGAATTCGCCGAGGGCAATCACGGCCATCGCATTCCGATCAAGGGCGGCTATTTTCCGGTGCCGCCGCTCGACAGCCAGGTCGATATGCGCGCCGAAATGCTGACCGTGATGTATGACATGGGGCTGCCGGTTGAAAAGCACCACCACGAAGTGGCTCCCAGCCAGAGCGAATTGGGGGTCACTTTCAATACCTTGGTAAAGTCGGCCGACGGTATGCAAATCTACAAATATGTCGTGCACAATGTCGCTCATTCCTATGGCAAGACAGCGACCTTCATGCCCAAGCCGATCTTCGGCGACAACGGGTCGGGCATGCATGTGCATCAATCTATCTGGAAGGCTGGCAAGCCGCTGTTCGCCGGCAGCGGCTATGCCGATCTGTCGGAAACGGCGCTCTATTACATCGGCGGCATCATCAAGCACGCCAAGGCCTTGAACGCCTTCACCAACCCCACCACCAACAGCTATAAGCGGCTGATCCCGGGATTCGAAGCGCCAGTGCTGTTGGCCTATTCGGCGCGCAACCGTTCGGCCTCCTGTCGTATCCCCTATTCCGCCAGCCCCAAGGGCAAGCGGGTCGAGGTGCGCTTCCCCGACCCTGCGGCCAACCCCTATCTGGCCTTTTCGGCGATGCTGATGGCCGGTCTTGACGGCATCGCCAACAAGATCCATCCCGGCGACGCGATGGACAAGAATCTCTATGACTTGCCGCCCGAGGAACTGTCCCAGGTGCCGACCGTCTGCGGCTCCCTCCGCGAAGCGCTACAAAGTCTTGAAAAAGATCATGATTTCCTGCTCAAAGGCGATGTCTTCTCGCAAGATTTCATCGAAAGCTATAGCGAATTGCGCTGGGAAGAAGTCTATAAGCTCGAGCACACGCCGCATCCCGTCGAATTCCAGATGTATTACAGCGTGTGATCGGTGGCCGGAGATCCGTTCCTGACGGGTCTCCGGCGCCGCCAGGACCCTGTACCGTTTGTTGCTTGGTCACCGGCGGCAATCAATTGAGAGGGTCGGATCAGGCGAATGCAGGCCGAGCAAATACCGCGAGCGCCCAGGTGATCACTTCTTTAGGGGCACAGCGATCCTTGGTCCGCGGGATAGAGAGATTTGTCCAACCTCCTTCTCGAATGTTGCCCAAGTTTCACCCGAACTCGATTGCCATGACATAGCGACCCCGTCGACGTTGATGGTTACCTGTCCGACCGTTGTCGACGCAGACGACGGTGTGGATGCGATCGCGGTATCGCTGGAACCGACCATCGTCGAATGGGTGTCTTGCATCAGTTTGGAGGTTTTGCTGAGAATCGCTGCTTCTTGCGTAAGCATCTGTCCGGGATGAGGACTAAATCCATGGTCCATCGAGGTTGGATTGAGTGTGTCGTTGGCGCCGCGGGTGGAGCCGAGGTCGCCGCCTTGCACAACGGGAAGCGTATTGATCCTGAGGTTCAGTTTTTCCCCGGCCCGCGCGGCGCCGCCGCGAAGACCAAGGATATATGCCTTTGGTATCGGATCAGCGCCTCGTTCTTCGCGAGACGATGACTGCCCCTGCTTGGCATCGGGGCTGGTGGTAATGGCATCCGAGACATCCGCTCGACCAATCGCCGTCGTCGGCACCAGCAGATCGCGCAAGGCGTACTGCGCTGCCGCTGCGAACGGATCGCTTTGCGCGAAAGCACCTTGTAGGCCCGACACTGCGACGCCTGTCAAAACCGCACAAGCCATCAAAATGAGCGTCGCAGCAGAAGGCGCCGCAATCGGCGGCGCGACCGTCATAGTGAGCCCGCCACATCGATCAAGTCGACCATTTGATGCCCTATTTGGCCCATCACCATTATAGTAACGGCTCCACTTTCTAAATAAAATTATGGTAAAAAGGGCGATTGATCCAACCAACCCCCGGCGTCGCCAACAGCGTTCAAAAACGGGAGCCCGTTGAGTGCGGTGAGGTGCCCGGTGCATTCACTTGCCAGCAGCGACGTTCTCTTGGAATGGGGATGTCGCGATAGCTCATGTTGCACACCATTTCTGCTAAAGTTGCGGTTTCCCGTACCCAAGCCAGGGTGTGTCCCTGAAGGTGGCAGATGGATGTTTGGGGGGTCGCTGGACTGGTTGCGGCAACCTCGCCGGTTGGCCCTGTCACTGCGAAAACGGGTACAGCCGTTCGTCGCGGACCCCCGCCTCGGGCCCCTAGATGGAACGACCGCTATGGCTCTGGCGTGTTGAAGCCTGCCATCGGACTAATGTAGATGGTTAGTCTTCCGGCTGCGCCTCGTCCATCAGGAGGCGCATCCGCCGCAGCGTCGGCACCAACCCTTCGAACAGCGCCTCACCGACCAGGAAATGCCCGATATTGAGTTCGGCGATCGTGGCGATCGCAGCGATCGGCTTGACATTGGCGAAGGTCAGGCCGTGGCCGGCATGGCATTCCAAACCGATCGCGGCGGCGTGCCGCGCGGCCTCCTCCAGCCGCTGCAATTGCCGCGCCTTGGCGGTACCCCCGGCCTCGCCGTAAGCACCGGTATGCAGTTCGACGACCGGCGCGCCGGCGCGGCGGGCGGCGTCGAGTTGAGCCGGGTCGGGCTCGATGAAAAGCGAGACACGGATGCCGGCCGCGCTCAACGCGCCGATCATCGGCTGCAATCGTTCGACCTGGCCGACAACCTGCAATCCTCCCTCGGTGGTGCGCTCTTGTCGGTGTTCCGGGACGATGCACACCGCATGCGGCCGAAAATCGAGCGCGATCGACAGCATCTCGGGCGTGGCCGCCATTTCCAGATTGAGGGGCAGAGCGATGCTGTCCAATAGATAGGCAAGATCCTCATCGGTAATGTGGCGGCGATCCTCGCGCAGATGCGCGGTGATGCCATCGACGCCGGCCTCGGTCGCCATCAGCGCGGCCCGGATCGGATCGGGGTGGCGGCCGCCGCGCGCATTGCGGAGCGTAGCGACATGATCGATGTTGAATCCGAGCCTCAATTGCGGGCACGCTCGACCGAGTTGATCTCCGGCGTGGCCCTCAGCGCCGCCATGATGTTGGTCAAATGCTTGACGTCGCGCACTTCGATATCGACCATCATTTCGAAGAAATCGGCATTGCGGTTGGTGATCTTGAGGTTGGAAATATTGCCCTGATTCTTGGCGATCACGGTCGACAGATTGCCCAGACTGCCGGTTTCGTTGGCGACCACCAGATTGACCCGGCCCACTTGCGTGTCCTGCCCGTCCTGATTCCACGACAGATCGAGCCAGCGCTCCGGCGTTTCGGCATATTGTTCCAGCATATCGCAATCGATGGTATGGATGCTGACCCCCTTGCCGGTGGTCACGATGCCGACGATGCGGTCGCCCGGCAGCGGGTGGCAGCAGCCGGCGTAATGCATCGCCATTCCGGGAATCAACCCCTTGATCGGGACACGAGGTGCGGACTGTGCTTTTTTGCCGCGCTTCAGCGCGACGACATTGTCGGCCTTGTCCTTGGCGGGCAGCGTTTTCAGTTCCGGATAGACCGCCACCACCACCTCGCGGCCGGTCAGATTGCCCTCGCCAACCAGGATCAGCAGATCTTCCAGGCTGGCCACCTTGAAAATCTTCAATACCCCTTCCAGCCCCTTTTCGGTGAAATCATACCCCTCATGCTTGAAGGCGCGGGTCAGGATGGCGCGACCGAGGTCGACATATTGCAGGCGTTGCTGAGAGCGGACGAATCGTCTGATGCGCGCCCGCGCCCGCCCGGTCACCACGAAGCGATCCCAGGTGGGGTTTGGCGTCTGCGCCTTCGAGGTGACGATTTCAACCTGATCGCCGTTGTTGAGCGGCGTCCTGAGCGGCATCATGCGGCCGTTGATCTTGGCGCCGACGCAATGATCGCCCACCGCCGAATGCACTGCATAGGCGAAATCGACTGGACAGGCACCGCGCGGCAACGCGATCAAATCGCCTTTCGGGGTGAAGCAGAACACCTGGTCCTGGAACATTTCGAGCTTGGTATGTTCCAGGAATTCTTCGGGATTCGACGCATGCTCCATGATGTCGAGCAGTTCGCGCAGCCAGCGATATTGGCTGCCTTCGGCGGATGGCCGCGCCTGCTTGTAGGACCAGTGCGCGGCAACGCCCAACTCGGCAACATCATGCATTTCCTTGGTGCGGATCTGCACCTCGATACGATGCCTTTCCGGGCCGAACACGCCGGTATGCAGGCTGCGGTAGCCGTTCGGTTTGGGCGTCGAAATATAGTCCTTGAATCGATTGGGCACCATCGGATAGCGGCTGTGGATGACGCCGAGCGCCCGATAGCAATCCTCGATGCTTTCGACCTGGACGCGGAAGGCCATGATATCGGACAGCTGTTCGAAGGCGACATTCTTGGTCTGCATCTTGCGCCAGATCGAATAGGGGGTCTTTTCGCGTCCGGTTACCACCGCCGCCACGCCGGCATCGGCCAGGGTGGCACGCAGTTCTTCGAGGATGCGGCCGATCAGCCCGCCGCCCTGCTCGCGCAGAAAGTTCAACCGGGCAACCAGGCTCTGGCGCACGTCGCCATGCAATTCGGCAAAGGACAGGTCTTCCAGTTCCTCCTTGATCTCGGAAATGCCGATTCGGCCGGCCAGCGGCGCATAGATGTCCAGTGTTTCGGAGGCAATGCGGCGGCGTTTCTCCGGGCTTTTGATGAAATTGAGCGTGCGCATATTGTGGAGCCGGTCGGCCAGCTTCACCAGCAGGACGCGAATGTCTTCCGACATTGCGAGCACAAGTTTACGAAAATTCTCGGCCTGCTTGGTTTGGTCGGATTGCAGCTCGAGCCGCGACAATTTTGTGACGCCGTCGACCAGGCGAGCGATCTCGGCGCCGAACAGGCGCTTGACCTGATCCGGCGTGGCTCCGGTATCTTCGATGGTGTCGTGCAGCAAAGCGGTGATAATCGAGGCGCTGTCGAGCTTATAGCGGGTCAGAATGCCCGCCACTTCGATCGGATGCGAGAAATAGGGATCGCCCGAGGCGCGCAACTGCGAGCCATGCTGTTTCATGGCGAAAACATAAGCGCGGTTGACGGCGTCCTCGTCGACCGAGGGATCGTAAGATTTAACCCGCTCGACCAACTCGAATTGGCGCATCATGGCGGGTCACCAACCGAACGGGCGCTGGCTTAAGAATGCACTGGCGGTCCCGCCGCCGCTCATTCGTCCTCGGGGCCGAGCTCGCCGTCCAGTTCGTCATTGTCGAGAATGGTCAGGCCATCTTCGCCGGAATCGTCGTCGAGCACCGTGTTGTTCACGTCCATCGCCAATTCGCGCGCCGCCAGCACGTCGATTTCCTCATCCTCCGGCTCATCGACATCGACTTGTTTCTGCAGGCTTTGCACCAGCGCCGCCTTGAGGCTATCGAGATGAATGGTTTCTTCGGCGATCTCACGCAGCGCCACCACTGGATTCTTGTCGTTGTCGCGTTCGATGGTAAGACGGCCACCGGCGGAAATGTCACGTGCCCGCTGTCCGGCCAGCAATACCAGCTCGAAGCGGTTGGGAATCTTCATCACGCAGTCTTCAACGGTTACGCGCGCCATCTATATGCCTTTCCAGGTCGTCATCGCCATACCGATAGATATTGATTTGGCGCCTGCAAAGCAAGGCTTTCCGGCAGAAATCGGTCTCTTGCCGCGCTATTCCCAACCAGATCACCGATGTCGAGTCGGGCCAGGGGTTGGGGGGCAAAAGGACGGCCAACCGACTTGAGCGGCATGAGAGACGCTGAATTGGCGGACGATAAAGCTATGCGGACCGATAGGAAGGGGAATATCTGCGACGGGTCCGGTTCAAGGACGCCGAAACGGGAAAAACTCTGGTGTTCCTGACCGATCACCTTGATTTCCCGCAAACCTCCGCGATCGTCATTGCCGCCGACCTTGGCGATCATTGCTCAGCCGCCCCACAGCCGCGCGAACACGCGCAGAAAATTCTCCCCCAGGATGTCTGTGATCTCGCCGTCGTCAAAGCCGTGGGCGAGCAGCGCCGCCGCCATGCCGCCAGCCTCGGCATGACCGGCAATGCCGCTCGGCCAGATCCACGGCGGCTTCGGGATATAGCGTTCGTCATAGCCATAATAGACATAATCGTCCGCGTCCTCTTCGGCGAAGTCGAAACCCACCCCGACATGTGCCACCCCCACCAAAGCGGCGATATAGGCGATATGATCGATCAGCATGTCGCGCGTGGCTGGGCGGCCGCGTGTGAGGAAGAACGGCGCGGCGCAAACTCCGATGACACCACCCGACGCCGCCACCTGACGGATCAGGTCGTCCGGCAGGTTGCGCGGCGTATCGAACAGGGCGCGGGCGTTGGCATGGGTGACCACCAGCGGTCGGGTCGCCGCCTCGGTCACTTGAAGCGCCGTTCGCTGCCCGGCATGCGACAGATCGACGGCGATACCGAGCGCTTCCATGCGCGCCAGAGCGGCGCGGCCGAATTTGCTGAGCCCGGCGTCGCTTTCCTCGAAGCAGCCGTCACCCAGCCGGTTGCGGGCATTGTAGGTAAGCTGCATGACCCGCAAGCCGCTGGCATGAAACAGATTCAGTCGATCCAGCTGGTCGCCGATCGGATCGGCACCCTGGAAATGTAGCACGATGCCGATGTCGCCTTCCGCCTTGGCGGCGCGCAGCGCAGCGACGCTGCGGCCGATGCGCACGGGGTGGCGGCGCGACCGCTCGATTTCCAGCCACTGCCCGATCACCGTCATGGCATCGGTGAATTCCTCGATCGAGGCCGCCGTGGTCAGCGCCGCGTCGATGCCGCCGCGCCGCAGATCGGGCAGCCGCCTTCCGAGATCGTGCGGCTGTAGCAGTGGCGCCGTGGCATCGAGATACAAAGTGTCGTTCACCTGTCGCCTGTGCTCCTGCCCGAATGGAAGCTTCTGTCGGACCTTCTTTTCGGCATAGCATGGTCGCCGAATGCGGTCTACCTGCTTGGCGGAGGGAGAACAGCCGATGACGGTTTTACGCAAGTTCACGTTGACGCTGCTGACGCTGCTGGGGTGGGCAAATGCCGCCGAGCTCAGCGAACAACAGGCCAGCCGCCAGTTCGGCTATGTAACGATGGCCGACGGGGTCCGGCTGGCCTATGTGGTGTGGGCGCCGCGCCAGCCCGGACATTATCCCACCGTGCTGCATTACAGCCCCTATGGCACCAGTGCCGCGCCGTTCGCGCTGGCGCAACGTTTTCTCGAGGCCGGCTATGCCTATCTGGGCGTCAATATGCGCGGCACCGGCTGCTCCGAAGGCGTCGATGTCGAGGGCGGCGGCGCCCGTCCGGCAACCGTCGGGCGCGACGGCGCTGTGGTGGTCGAGTGGGCGGCGCGGCAAACCTGGAGCAGCGGCAATATCGGCATGATCGGCAATTCCTATGCCGGCGGCCTGCAATTGGCCACCGCCGCCAATCATCCACCGCATCTGCGGGCGATCATCCCCTCCGGTATTTCCGCCAGCGACTATCGCGAATCCTACAAGCCGGGCGGCATGGAACATTTCGGCGTTGCCGCCTGGACGCTGTCGACCCAGGCCAGTCTGGCGCAGCCGGCCGAACAGGCGCGCATCGACGCCGGCGACAACGAATGCGCCGCCATCATCGCCCATCAGGCGCCACAGCGCGCTTATTGGGATATGCGCGAGCATCCGCTGCATGACAGCTGGTGGGTCGAACGTGACGCCGAAAGCATGGCGGGCGACGTCACGGTGCCGACCCTGGTGATGATGGGCTGGCAGGATGAATGGAATCTCAATGCCGGCACCGTGCTGTTCCGGCAGTTGCGGGCGCCCGCCAAGCGTCTGATCCTGCAGAATGGCGGACATGGAGTCGGCGCGCCGGAGTTGCGCGGCTACGGCTTCGATCATGCCGAGGCGATGCGCTGGCTCGATCGCTGGCTTAAGGGGGAGCACAACGGCGTCGAGAGTGAGCCGCGGGTCACCGTCTATTGGGAGGTCACCCAGGCGCCGCCCGCCGATGGCAGCCAGGCGCGGCCGGGCTGGCGCAGCGTCTATGCCGACTGGCCGGTGCCCGGCTTACATTGGTCGACCCGCTATCTCACCCAGGACGGCCGCCTCAGTCTGGAGCCGCCGGCCGACAGCACCGATCACGGCGAACGCGGCTACCTTTATCCGACCGGGACCGAGCTGATCGGCGACGCCACACAATTTGCCGTGCCGCCCTACCCCGCCGGCAGCCTCAATTACCGCACCGAACCGCTGGCCGCCGACATGACGCTGCTGGGTCTGCCGCTGTTGCGCTTCTGGGTCAGTTCGGAACAGACCGACACCGATTTCATGGTAACGCTAAAGGATATCGACGCCGGCGGCACCACCCTTTTCCTGCAGCGCGGCTTTCTGCGCGGCTCGATGCGGGCGGTCGACAGCGCACGCTCGTCACCCGACCAGATCATCCAGTCTTTCGATCACCCGGAGCCGCTGGTGCCGGGGCAGATCACCGAAATAAGTCTGTCGATTCCGGCAATCGGCCATGTGGTGCGGCAGGGTCATCGCCTCGAACTGTCGATCCTGGCGCCGAGCGCGATCCCGGCGCCAGTGATGGGTGGCGTAGCGGTCGGACTGCCCTCGCTCAACAAGGTTTATCACGCACCTGCCTATCCGTCGCAACTGGTGCTGCCGCTGGTGCCCAACGAAACCGCGCTGCCGCCGCCGCCTTGTGGCGCCCTGCAGTTTCAACCCTGCCGCCCGGCGTCATGATCGGGGCGCCGCGCTATCATGTGCTCGCCATCCTGTCGCTGGCCTATTTTCTTTGCTATCTGGCGCGCATGGCGATGGCCAGCGCGATTCCCTTCATTGCGCAAGACTTGCAACTGTCGCCACTGGCGATGGGCGGTGTGTTGAGCGCCTTTTTCGCCGGCTATTCAATGATGCAGATTCCCGGCGGCCTGCTGACCGACCGCTTCGGTCCCAACCGGGTGCTGACACTGGCGATCGCCCTCTGGTCGCTGCTCAGCGCCGCCACCGCGCTGGCCACCGCACTGCTGCCGATGTTGGCGTTGCGCGCCCTGTTCGGCGCCGCCGAAGCTCCATTTCCGGCCGCCGCCGCCAAAGCGTTGACCATCTGGTTCCCGCCGCACCAGCTGGGTCGTGCCAATGGCGTCATGCTGGCCTCGACGCAACTGGGGGCGTCACTGGCGCCCGTCATCGTCGCCGGCATGGTCATCGTGTGGGGCTGGCGCTCGGCCTTCCTCAGCCTGCTGCTTCCGGGAATGTTGCTGGCCTGGCTGATCCGCCACCGCGTCACCGATCGGCCCGACGCCGGCCGGGCGCCAACCGCCGACAGCGCGACCGTCATCAGTGCGCTGCGCAATCCGGCGGTGCTTTGGTGCTTTCTCGCGGCGTTCTTCAGCAATCTGGCGGCCTGGGGGCTGTTTTCCTGGCTGCCCACCTATCTGTTGCGGGCGCGCGGTTTCGGCGTCGAGAAACTGGCGCTGTATGGCGCCCTGCCCTATCTCGCCGGTGCGCTGGGCTATTTTCTCAGCGGCCAGCTGTCCGACCGCTATTTCCGCCGCCGTCGGCATCTGGTGGTGCCGGCTGGGCTGATCCTCAGCGCACTCAGCACCCTGGCGGCGGCTTCGGCAACCAGCGGCGACATCGCCGTCACCTGGCTGGCGCCGGCATTCCTGTTCCTCGCGATCGCCGATGCCGGCATCAATACCCTGCCGATGGTGATAGTCCCCTTGGCCGCGGTCGGCGCCGCCTTCGGCCTGATCAACAGCGCGGCGCAGCTGGCCGGCTTCCTGTCACCGCTGCTGGTCGGCACCGTCCTGACTCTCACCTCCGACGATTTCACCCTGGTGTTCCATGGTTTTGTCGCGGCGCTGCTGGCGGCCGCGATCGCCGCCTTGTTCATCCGGCAACGGGACGCTGCGGCCCGGGCTTAAACCCTCAGTTCGATTTTTTTGTCTGCAGCACCCGCATAACCGATCCGACGGTGGCGGTGGCGAGATAGCTTCGTCACTTTGCCGCCGAGTCCACGTCCACCGTCATCGTCGCTGCCGCTGACACCCAGGCAGACCGCAGTAGCGCTGCTCCGTCACCTGCGAACACGGCCGAAAGCGCCGGCCACACCCGGCGCACCGTCGGCATTCCATAGACCCGCCTCCCCACCATAACGATGAAAAAAGCGAGGCCGCGGTCGGCAACCGGCGCCAATGGCCGACACACCAACACTCGATGTCGTTGGAAATCAACTCAGCAGCTCAATTCCACTGAGCAGGGGTGGCTCAAATTGCGTAAGCGCCAAAGGGAGGGGCCCTAAACTTTATTGAACCGCGCCGTGCTCTCAAAATTGTCCACAAATGAGGATGTGTCCGCGCCGCTGTCATCGGCTATTTTTTCGTTCACCTTGTCGATCTCACCTCAAAACGGGAACGGATCATGTTGCAGATCATCTATGGCAGTGCGGCGACCCACAAAAAAGATGCAGCCAAACTGACTGGCCTGTTGCGCGCTGCACGAGAGAACAACGAGAAAGTCGGGATTACCGGATTTCTGCTCTACGACGCAGGCTCCTTCCTGCAGGTGATCGAAGGGCCGGACAAGGCGGTGACCGCGCTATATACCCGAATTCTCGCCGATCTGCGGCATGAGCGCATCCGCCTGCTGTCGATGAAGCCGGTGACCGAACGTGAATTCGGTGATTGGGCGATGGCCTTCAGCCGGACCCCCGGGGACCAGGCTGCCAGCTGCGAGGGCTTTCTCGATTATGCTCTGTCCCGCGAGGAATTTCATCTCGACGGGTCCGAAGTCTCCCAGATTCTGGCACTTTTCCAGGAAGGCCTGCTGCGTCAGGCCAGTGAGAGTCCTGCCGCGGCCGACAATTTTTCGGTCACGGTGACGCCGAATCACAATGCGGCACCGCGCCAAAGCAAGTTTCTGCTCGATTTCGGGCGTGCCATGGCCCTGACCGTGCCTGACGTGCCGATCAGCGTCGAGCGTGCGGGCAGCGAGACCATCCATTTCAATCTGCGGCGCGACATGGAAATGGGCGAGGTCGAGTTGTTCTAGACAAGGCGCATCTGCGGGTTACGGATAGTGAGAGCAAAAATTCGGACCCTCGGAGAGGTGCTGCGCCCGATGGTCGGGTGGCAGCGCACCAACCAGAGTGCCGATGCTCTCTCCCGACACCGGATGACACCATCGTGGGGCGATCTCCGCCAGTGGCATAAGCACAAAGGCGCGCTCGGTCAGCCGCGGATGCGGCAGCACCGGAACGCCCTCATGGCTGATCTTGTTGCGATAGGCCAACAGGTCCAGATCGAGCGGGCGGGCGGCGTTGGTCTGGCGGCGGATGCGGCCGAACTCTGCCTCGAGGTGATGCAACAGGGCCAGCAAGGACGCCGGCCCGCGACGGGTGGCGACCGCTGCGACGGCATTGATGAACCAGGGCTGCGACGAGATCGGTTGCGGCGGGCTGTGCCAAAAGCCGGACTGCCGTATCACCGCGACACCTTCCGCCTGCAAATGCGCCAGCGCCGCCTCGATGGTTTGCCGCGGCGCCCCGAATCGGCTGGGCAGATTTGCCCCCAGACCGATCAGAATCAGCGAACGGTCGGCAGTTTCCTCTTGCTTCGCTGACACCCTGGCCCCACATCTAAAGAGATTTAAAAAATTCATTATAGTAAAGAGATTTTAAATGGACGTGGTGGTCTATCCGCAGGAACGCGTCGGCCTGTTCATTGACGGGTCGAACCTTTACGCCGCGGCGCGCGCGCTAGGTTTCGACATCGATTACAAGCGGCTTCTTGACCTGTTTGCCGCGCGCGGCCGCCTGATTCGCGCCTTCTATTATACCGCGCTGATGGAAGATCAGGAATATTCGCCGATCAGACCCCTGGTCGATTGGCTGGATTATAACGGCTATACCATGGTCACCAAACCGACCAAGGAATTCACCGACGCCGCCGGCCGCCGCAAGATCAAAGGCAATATGGACATCGAACTCGCCATTGATGTCATGGAAATGGCGCAGTATCTCGACCATGTCGTGTTGTTTTCCGGCGATGGCGACTTCCGCCGTCTGGTCGAAGCGGTGCAGCGCAAAGGCGTTCGGGTCACCGTGGTCAGCACGGTGCGCTCGCAGCCGCCGATGGTCGCCGATGAGTTGCGGCGTCAAGCCGACAGCTTCGTGGAATTGCAGGATCTCGAAAAACATATCGCCCGTACGGCGCCGCATCGCGACGAGCGACTCGAGCCAGATCACCTGGATTGACGCCCGACCGCGACTGTCCGCTGTGTCCGCGTCTGGTGGCGGTGCGAAACGCCGGGCGCCTGACCCATCCCGATTGGCATAACGCGCCGGTGCCCGCGTTCGGAGCGGTGACCGCGCGCCTGCTGATTGTCGGCTTGGCGCCCGGTTTGCGCGGCGCCAATGCCACTGGCCGTCCCTTTACCGGCGACTGGGCCGGCGACCTGCTTTACGCCACGCTGCTGCGGCACGGCTTGGCCGAGGGTCACTATGGCGAACGGCGCGATGACGGACTCACACTGAAAAATTGCCGCATCACCAACGCGGTGCGCTGCGTGCCGCCGGGAAACCGCCCGACCGGTGCTGAAGCCTTGGCGTGCCTACCCTACCTCGCCACTGAGCTGGCAATGATGACAAACCTGCGGGCAATTCTGGCGATCGGCGGCTTCGCGCATCGGCAGGTCATCGCCGCATTGGGCGCGCGTCAAAGCGCCTTTCCGTTTGCCCATGGCGCCATGCACGCGCTGACCCCGGCAATGTTGCTGGCCGACAGCTATCATTGCTCAAGGCTCAACACCAACACCGGACGACTGACGGCGGCGATGTTCGACCGCGTGGTGGCAGACTGCCTGCCTTACCTGTGACAGGAGATGTCAGACCGACAGCTGTCCCTCATGGACCACGCGTTCATGGCCGTCGCTATCGCTTTTCAAACGGTATTGGTTCTGCCCGCCTTCCGGTGGCAACAGACTGACTACCGTGTAACTGCCTTTGCGGGCGGCCGATTCAAAGATGCTCGGGGCGAATTGCAGGGTCTGCCCGACCTTGAATTTATGCGCTGCCGGCGGGTGACCCCGCTCGCGCCGATTTGGCGGCACGCCGACGGCATGGCGGCCCAAGGCCGCATTCTTATACAAGTCGGACGTCTGACGCTTTCCGGTCACTGCAGAGCTCCTCTGATAAAATTGACAGCCTGCAAATCGCTAGGCCGAGGGTTTCTTCTTTGTCGAGGGCGGTTCGGTGAAGACCGATACCGGTGCAGCGGCGGCTTTTTTGGCCGCCTTGGGTTTTTTTGGCTCGCGCCCGCTCTTTTTTTGACCTTTGGCCATGAGAGTTCTCCTGCCTTATGCCAACGGCGTCGCCGCCTGGCGCTGACAGGCGGCAACGCTGTTGGTCCCCAAGTTAGTGTCAATTCTAATTATTTCAAGACATATTGGTTAAGTATTTCCAAATATCGCGCTCACCGACCCGCTTTGCCGGTCCTTCGCACTCCCCGGGACAGACAGCTAGGACATCCATGATCAAGGTTCACCATCTCAACAATTCGCGTTCGCAACGCGTACTCTGGCTCCTCGAGGAAATCGGGCTCGACTACGAGATCGTGCCCTATCGGCGCGATCCCAAGACCCTGCTGGCGCCAGCCTCCTTGAAAAATATCCATCCGCTTGGCAAGTCGCCGGTGATCGATGACCAGGGCCGTATCATGGCGGAGACCGGCGCGATCGTCGACTATCTGGTGACCCGCTATGGTCCAGGTCTGGCACCGGCACCGGGATCGGAACTTCATTGGCGCTATATCACCTGGCTGCATTATGCCGAAGGTTCGGTGATGCCGCCTTTGCTGCTCAAACTGGTGCTTACTAAAATGGGTCCGCTCGGCTGGCCGGCACTGGGCTTCGTCAATCGTCAGATCGCGCTGCATCTCGACTTTCTGGAGAGCCAATTGGCGGCGAGCGACTGGTTCACCAGCGACGCCTTCTCGGCCGCCGACATCATGCTGAGCTTTGCGCTCGAAGTCGGCCGGGCGCGGGGCGGCCTCGGCGCGCGCCCTCGACTGGAGGATTTTCTGCAGCGCGCACAGCAGCGGCCGGGCTATCGCCGGGCGCTGGACCGCGGCGGTCGCTATGATTTCTAGGGTTAGGAGACTCGCACCACCAGTTTGCCGAAATTCTTTCCCTGCAGCAATCCGATGAAGGCTTGCGGCGCATTCTCCAAACCATCGACGATGTCCTCGCGGGCGACGATGGCGCCGGCATCGAGCCAGGCCTGCATCTGGGTACGAAACTCGGGAAATCTTCTGCCATAGTCTTCGTAGATGATGAACCCTTGCATCTTCAAACGTTTGGTCAAGATCAGACGGCTCAATGCGGCGAGGCGATCGGGACCGGGAGGCAGTTCGGTGCTGTTATAGGCGGCAACCAGCCCGCAAACCGGTATTCGCGCCCGCGGGTTGAGCAGGCTCATCACCGCATCGAACACGGTACCACCGACATTTTCGAAATAGATATCGATGCCAGCTGGACAGGCAGCTGCCAAGCGGGCCGGCAAATCGGCAGCGCGATGGTCGACACAGGCGTCGAACCCCAGTGTTTCGACGGCATAGCGGCATTTGTCGGAACCGCCGGCGACGCCGACGACGCGGCAGGCTTTGATCTTGCCGATTTGGCCGACCACCGAGCCAACCGCGCCGGTGGCGGCGCCCACCACCAAGGTTTCGCCCGACACCGGCTGGCCGATATCGAGCAGCCCCATCATGGCGGTGAATCCCGGCATGCCGAGCACACCCAACGCCAGCGAAGGCTGCCCGAGCGAATCGGGCAGCCGGCTGACCCCCTTGCCGTCAGACAAGGCATAGTCCTGCCAACCATTCATGCTGACCACCAGATCGCCGGGCTTGAAGCCTGCCGCTCCAGCGGTTTCCACCCGCGCGATGGTGCCGCCGACCATCACCTCGCCGAGCCCGACCGGCGGTGCATAGGATGGCGCGTCGCTCATGCGGCCGCGCATATAGGGGTCAAGCGAAAGAAACAGGGTCTTGAGCAGCATCTGTCCGGCACCGGGGTCGGGTCGCGGCACGGTTTCCAGCAGAAAATCATCGGGCTTGGGCGCGCCTTTGGGACGCGCCTTGAGCAGGATACGGCGATTGACGGACGCGTTGGCGGTCAAGGCTGGACTCCCAATCCAGACGAAGTCTGCCCAGGCTCATACGGCGACAGCTGATTGTCCAGGGTTGATTGCCGCGCCCGGGCGATTATTGTGCTGGCTCGCAATCCTGGAGAACGGAAACAATGTCTGGTGCGCCGACGCGCAACATCGATGCCGACGAAGATTGGAGCCTGCCGGCCTGGATCTATCGCGATCCCGACTATTTTGCCGTAGAACAGCGGCGGTTGCTGCGGCCATCCTGGCAAATTGTCTGCCATGAAAGCGATCTGCCGGCGACCGGCGACTATCATCTGCTCGAGTTTTTGGGCGAGAGCATCGTTGTGATCCGCGGGCGCGACGGCGGCCTGCGCGCCTTCGCCAATGTCTGCCGCCATCGCGGATCGCAGCTGCTGGAGGGACCCAGCGGTCATGTGGCCCGGATCACTTGCCCTTATCACGCCTGGAGCTACGATCTCGACGGCAGGCTGATCGGTGTGCCGCGGCGCGCCAGCTACCCCGCTCTCGACGAAGCCACCCTCGGTCTGGCGCCCATCGCGCTGGAAAACTTTCTGGGATTTCTGTTCATCCGCCTCGAGGATGACGGCGGACCCGGGGTAGGCGCCATGATGGCGCCCTATGTCGAAGAGCTTTTGCCCTATCGCTTTCCCGAACTGCGCGCGCTGGGGCGAGTCACGCTGCGGCCACGGCCGGTCAATTGGAAAAATATCGGCGACAATTATGCCGACGCCCTGCATATCGGGGTCGCCCACCCTGGCTTGACGCGGCTGATGGGCGACGGCTATTGCGTCGAGTCGGCGTCTTATGTCGACAAAATGTGGGGCCCGATTACCGCCAAGCCGTCCAGCGCCCTCTCGGAGCGGGCCTATCAGCATTTCCTGCCGACGGTCGAGCATCTGCCGCCGGACCGGCAACGGCTTTGGTGCTATTTCAAGCTGTGGCCCAACCTGGCCTTCGATATCTATCCAGACCAGATCGATTTCATGCAGTTCCTGCCGATCTCCCCGGATCAGACGCTGATCCGCGAGATCAATTACGCGCTGCCCGACCCGCGCCGGACCATGCAGGCGGCGCGCTATCTCAATTGGCGCATAAACCGTCAGGTCAATCGCGAAGACACAATGCTCATTGCCCGCGTGCAACAGGGCATGGCGTCGAGCCGCTGCGGCGCCGGTCCACTCTCCACCGAGGAAGTGGCTTTGCGCCGCTTCGCGGCCCGGGTGCGCCGTCTGATTCCCGAAGCGCGCCTGGCGCAGCCGCCGGCAGCGGGCTGGAGCCGCAGCGCCTTCACGACGCCGTCATGAGCGCCGAGGTCCGGCCTTTTGACGCGATCGTCATCGGCGCCGGCCATAACGGACTGGTGTGCGCCTTTTATCTGGCCCGCGCCGGTCTCAAGGTGCGCGTCTATGAGCGGCGCGGCACGGTCGGTGGCACGGCCGTGACCGAGGAGTTCCATCCCGGCTTCAAGAACTCGGTGGCCAGCTACACCGTCAGCCTGCTCAATCCCAAGGTGATCGCCGATATGAAACTGGCGGCCCGCGGCTTAAGGGTGGTGGAGCGGCCGATCGCCAATTTTCTGCCGCAAGCGGATGGCGGCTTTCTCAAGCTGGGAGGCGGGTTGGCGCGCACTCAGGCGGAATTCGCCCGCTTTTCCAAGGCCGATGCCGCCCGCCTGCCGGACTATTACCGAATGCTGGACCATATTGCCGATCTGTTGCGCGATCTGGCCTTGAAGACGCCCCCCAATCTCGGCGCCGGCGCTGGAGGTCTGTGGCCCGCCATTGCCCAAGGTCGTCTGCTGGCGCGTCTTGGCCTTGTGGCGCAACGCGATCTGCTCGATCTGTTCAATAAAAGCGCGCGCGCCTTCCTGAATGGCTGGTTCGAAAGCGAGGCCATCAAGGCGGCCTTCGGCTTCGATGCCGTGGTCGGCAATTATGCCAGCCCGGATACACCAGGCTCGGCCTATGTCCTGCTTCACCATGTGTTCGGTGAGGTCAACGGCAAAAAAGGCGCCTGGGGCCATGCCATCGGCGGCATGGGTGCCATCACCCAGGCGATGCAGGCGGCCTGTCTCGAACAGGGCGTCGAGATCGTCACCAATGCCGCCGTCACCCGCATATTGGTGGATCGGGGCCAGGTCCAGGGCGTGCGGCTGGAGTCAGGCGTCGAATGTCTGGCGGCCCTGATCGTGGCCAATGTCGGCCCCAAGCTGCTCTATCAGCAGATGATGGCGCCTTGCGATTTGCCCGCCGATTTCCAGCGTCGCATCGCCGGCTATCAAGTCGGCTCCGGGACCTTTCGGATGAATGTGGCGCTCTCCGAATTGCCCCGTTTCAGCTGCCTGCCGACCCCGGGCGAACACCACCAATCGGGGATCATCATCGCGCCAACCCTCGACTACATGGACCGGGCCTTCACTGACGCGCGCGCCACCGGCATGTCGGCGGCGCCGATCGTCGAGATGCTGATTCCCTCGACCGTCGATGACAGTCTGGCGCCGCGCGGCACGCATGTCGCCAGCCTGTTCTGCCAGCAATTCGCCCCCACTTTACCGCAGGGGCGCAGCTGGGACGCGGAACGCGAAAAAGCGGCCGATTTGATCATCAACACGGTGGATAACTATGCGCCGGGCTTCCGCGCCAGTGTGATCGGACGGCAGATTCTCTCGCCTCTCGATCTCGAACGAACGTTCGGTTTGTCAGGTGGCGACATCATGCATGGCCGCATGACGCTCGACCAGCTGTGGGCGGCGCGCCCGATACTGGGCAACGCCGCCTATCGCGGTCCGCTGACCGGTCTTTACATGTGCGGCGCCGGTTGCCATCCCGGCGGCGGAGTCACCGGCGCGCCCGGTCATAATGCGGCACGCGAGATCTTGTCCGACCGCTCCTTATTCGGGCACTTGCTCAGGCGCCAGTCGACGCATCGCCAGATGCACCGGCAGGCCGATCACCAGCAGCAGCAGTCCCCACAGGATGGCACTGCGGCCGGCCCCGGCGATCGCCCATAACGCATAGAATCCTGCCAACAGCGTGACCAGACAAAGCCCGGCGCCCGCTTTCATGCGGCCTTCCGCCGCCAGACGCAGCAGAGCGGCAGCGCAGGTGGCATAGGCGACCAGCACCGCGGTCGTGGCCAGCAGCACCGCAAAGGTAAAAAACTCGCCGGCGGTGCTGCTGTAATTGCTGAGCAGCACCAGCGTAGCCAGGACACTGGAGAGAAGATGCGCCCTTACCGGCGTGCCGCGTCGCGACAGGCGGGCCAACCAGCGCGGGAACACGCCGTCGCTGGCCATCGCCCAAGGCATTTCCCCTTGCAGCAAGATCCAGCCATTCAGGGCGCCGAAGGCGCTGATGGCGGCGAACAGCGCCACCGCGATGCCGGCGCCCGGTCCCAGCGAGGCGGCAACGAAATCGGCGATCGGCGCATCGGAGCGAGCCGTGGCGATCGGATCGCTGAGCAGAGTCACCGCCGAACATGCCAGCAGATAGATCAGCCCGGTCAGCGCCGTGCCAACCAGAGTGGCACGGGGAATATTGCGCCCGGGATTTTCCACCTTGGTGGCGGGCACGGTTGCCGATTCCAGCCCCAATAACCCCCACAAGGTCAGCGTGGTGGCGGCACCGATCGCCCCCGCGCTGATGCTGTCCGCCTGGAAGGGCAGCAGCGCGCCGCTGCCGCCGCGCCACAGCAGCAACGCGCCCAGCAGGATCACCGCCACCAGCGGCAACAGTTTGAGCAGCGTGGTGACCAGCTGCACGCCACCGGCGGCGCGCACGCCCCAGCAATTGACCCCTGTCAGAGTCCAAAGACTGAGCGCGGTGAGGATGACCGGCATACCCGGCCGCGCCATCAGCTCGGGAGCGAACATGCCGAGATAGCTTACCCCCGCCACGGCGATGGCGGCATTGCCGATCCACAGCGAGACCCAGTAGCTCCAAGCCACCACAAAGGCTGCGGCGGGGCCGAAGGCGGCGCGGGTATAGGCGTATGGGCCGCCGGCCGCCGGCACCGCGCCGGCGAGCGAGGCGAACACCCAGGCCAGGGCCATGCCACCGAGTATGGTGACGATCCAGCCGAATACCGCGTTCCACCCCAAAGGCGCCAGACTGGCCGGCAGCAGGAACACCCCCGATCCGATCATATTGCCGACCACCAGGGTCAGACACATCCAGGGTCCCAGCAGCTTGTTGGTGGTTCTGTCGGGCGGCACATCAGGCATGTCCATGCCGCATGATAGCCAATGCATCGCACCGGCGCCAGGACCGCGCTTTTGCTTCAAGGTTTGGTGATGCCGGCCTGGCGGGTTTGCCGGTAGGCGCTGCGCAACGCCGCGTAATAATCGAGCGAGGTACGCTGCAAATTGGCGATCGCATCAAGATATTGGGTGCGCGTGTCGAGCAGGGTAAATCCCGTGCGCGTATCGACCGCCCATCGGTAGCCGTCCTGCATGGTGATCACACTATTGACCGGATCGCTCCAGATATGCGCGACGACCCCGGCCAGGTCGCGCGGGTCGGACGGCCCCAGCAGCGGCAAAACCAGATAGGGTCCGGCGTCAAGTCCCCAGATGCCGAAGGTCAGACCGATATCGGTATCGTTGGCGAGCGGGCCGCCATGGTCGGCGACCACATCCCAAAAGCCGGCGACGCCGAAGGTCGAATTGATGACGAATCTCCCGAGATCTGCGGCCGCCTTGGCCGGGCGGCCTTGCAGGATCTCATTGCCGGCGACGAAAGGTGCGTTCAAATTGACGAGAAAATTATGAATGCCGTCGCGCAGCGACTTGGGCACGAAGTCGCGGTAGAATTGGGCGACCGGCACCATGAGATTGTCGTCGAGGAAGTTGTTGACGGCGAAGACGCTGCGGTTCATCGGCTCAAGCGGGTCGTTCACCCGGTCGTAGATGGCCCGCCCATCCGGATCGGTCGGCACCTCGGCACAGCTGCCAAGCAACAGCAGCAGCGCCATCACGCTGCCACACGCTGGCCGCGCTCTCGCCAAGGATGGTTACTCCGCTACCGACAAGGTTAATTTGGCCCCTAACTGCCGGGTCAGGTCTGGCAGGTCGCCGCCATTCTGTTGAAGAAAGGCTTCGAAGTCTTCGCGTTGCACCTGCGCCATACTGATTCCGGCGATGCTGATATCGGCGATGCGATAGCCGCCCGAATCGACGACGCGCCATTGCACCTGAAATGATTTTGTCGATGGTGGCTGGGTCATTTCGGTATAGACGACGATGCTGCTGTCATTGTCCACCCGTTCTTCGAGTACCTTGAACGAGGCACCCGACAACCCGTTGAAGCGCTCGGCATAGAGCTGGACCATGAAATTGCGGAATGCGTCGGAAAAAGCCAAACGGTCGGCGACGGTCGCCTTGTTCCAATATTGCCCGATGACGAAACGGGCAATGCCAGGCATATCGAAATTTTTGTCGACAAAACCCTCCAATTGCCGCTGACGGTCGGCGGCGGACAGCGTCGCCGAGGGAACGATGCGGGTCGCATGCTGCGCAAGATCGGCCACGAAAGCGCTCGGTCCAAGTCGCATGTCGACGGCGCCGCCGGGCACGCCGAGGCTGGTTGCCAGCAGCAAGACGAAACCTTGAACGAGTAAGCGCCGACGCATGAGCCGCGCCTCCCCGGCGCGAGGTGACGAGTAGTGCGTTTTTGAAGTTCCGGCAATTTGGACGAACGCGATCTTCGGACCTTCAAAACCGGCCGCTCAGTGGATGCGAATAGTAAGGCCAGGTGCGACAAAGCCGATACCAGGGCCGTAGACGACCGGCGGCGGCGCATAATAAGGCGATCCGTAGACGACGGGCGGCGGCTGGTTATAATACCCGCCGTCATAGTAGCGATGGTCGCGATCATGTCGGTAGCGATCATGGTGATCGCGATGGTCGCGGTCGTCCGCGCCCGCCGTCGCGGCCAAACTGCCCGCCAGCAGGGCAACCAGCAGAAGCCGCACCCGGCGCCAACGGGATGGACTTTCAGGAAAAGGATTGACGGCAGTTTTGATCATCGGGGCCTCCTGTTTGGCGGCCCAGGATAAGTGCGCGGCGCTCGGTCGTCTGCTGTCGGAATATACCCAGATCAGCGCCGTCGCGCCGGACGGCGTCGCGGCGGCGCAGGCTCGGTCGCAGGACTGTTCTGACGGACGATTTCGGCATGGTACTTGGCAAATTCCTCGGCCGGCAGAGGTCGGCTGAAGAAAAAGCCCTGATAGGCGTTGCACCCGCAATTGGCCAAAAAGTCGCGCTGTTCCGCGGTCTCAACGCCTTCGGCGATCACCCCCAAACCCAGGCTCTGGGCCAAAGCGACGATGGTGCGGGCGATCGCCGCATTGTTGGGATCGGTCAGCACGTCACGCACGAAGGACTGGTCGATCTTTAATTGGTCGAGTGGCAAGCGCTGCAAATAGGACAAGGACGAATAGCCGGTGCCAAAATCATCGAGCGAAAATCCTACGCCCACGCTCTGCAGGTCCGACATTTTCGCGACGATATCCTGCAGATTTTCCACCAACAGGCTCTCGGTCAGTTCGAGTTTCAATTTTAGCGGATTGGCGCCGCTGCGCTTAAGAGCCGCCAGCACCTGATCGACGAAGTCCGGCTGGTGGAACTGCCGCGCGCTGACATTGACGGCGACGGTTAGGTGGGCCATCGACGGCTTCTTGGCCCATTCGGCCAATTGCCGGCAGGCTGTGTCCAGCACCCAATTGCCCAAAGGCAGAATGAGACCGGTCTCTTCTGCCAGCGGGATGAAGTCGGCGGGCGACACCATGCCGCGATGCGGATGCCGCCACCGCGTCAGGGCTTCCACCCCGGTAACCAGTCCGGTGGCAAGGATCTGCGGCTGATAATGGATGATGAACTGCTTTTGCCGGAGCGCGCCGCGCAGATCGGTCTCCATCCAGGCGCGCGCCATCACGGCCGTTTCCAGCTCGGGATCAAAAAATCGCAAGGCGTTGCGTCCCGCCGCTTTGGCCTTGTACATGGCGAGATCCGCCTGTTTCAGCAGGTCTTCCCAGGCGATCGGTCCTTCGAACACGGTGGCGCCGATGCTCGGCGTGCAGTAATACGGAGCGTCATTGATAAGATAGGAATTGTTGAGCGATTCCAGGATCGCTTCGCCGATCACTTCGACCTGGTTGGCGGCTTCCGATTCGGTCGGGCTGAGACCGACCAGCACTAAAAGAAATTCGTCGCCGCCCAATCGTGACACGGTATCGTCTTCGCGTACGCACAGGGTGAGACGTTGCGCCACCTGCTTCAACAAGAGATCACCCTTGTCATGTCCCAATGTGTCGTTGATCGTCTTGAAGTTATCGATGTCGATCAGCAGCAGCGCCGCATAGGTACTGTTGCGGGAACTGGTGTTGATCGCCTGTTTGAGGCGATCTTCGAGCAGTGTGCGATTGGGCAATCCGGTCAATTGGTCGAAAAACGCCAGCAGCTGGATCTTTTCTTCCTGCGACTCGAAGGTTGTGGCGGCGATACGCAGCTGTTCGGTGACCAGTTGGAAACGGCTTACATCGGTCCGTGTGATCACCGCACCCTCGATCCTGCCTGACCCTAATGGCGTGACCACCATCGAAAACCAGCGATTCTCGGCCGCCGAATGACAGGGATATTCCAGGTTGTAGTTGGTCGATCGGCCCTCCAGCACCGCCGATACGCCGCGATAGGCGTCGAGCGCAGTCTGGTGGGCGGTGGCGCCCGAATTTGGGTCGATGCCGACATATCCGGCGCCGATATCGGAGTCCAGAGCGAATTGTGTCGGCGCCAGGCCGTTTTCCGTGGCGAAGCGGCGCCAAGCGTCGTTGCAATCGACGATTGCACCCTGGCGATCCAGCACGGCGATCTGTGACGACGAGCTATTCAGGATGGCGCTCTTGAAAATCTCGCTGGCCTGCAGTGCCGACAGCGCCTGCTGGCGGCGATGCAAGAGGACGATCGCCAGAATCAGCGCCAAGGTGGCGACCCCGCTCGACACCGTCTGCTTGAGCCACGGCACCAGATAATCCCTGGCGGCCAAACCGACGATCACGGTAAGCGGATAATCGGCCAGCGACCGAAACGCCACCACGCGCGTGACGCCGTCGACCGCCGACTC
>Ga0302319_10002848_pt1 | contig 36770 bp, 31 predicted proteins | sample Bog_T0_2_FD_203319 | JGI IMG/M metagenome (GOLD analysis project Ga0302319, IMG submission 203319) | Peat permafrost microbial communities from Stordalen Mire near Abisko, Sweden - Bog_T0_2 | ecosystem: Environmental > Terrestrial > Soil > Wetlands > Peat | place: Sweden: Abisko, Stordalen Mire...
CGCGACGTGGAGCAATGTGGGCGGTGCGGTCAGCGGAAACTTCAATTCCGTGCTGAGCTCGCTTCTGCAACTGACCGAGCAGGACGAGGGACAGCAGTTTCGCGTGCAGGCCTCCTTCACCGACAGCGCCGGCAACCTGATCAGCGCAACCAGCGCGCCGACTGTTCCTGTCGCGGACGTGACGCCGGAGATCACGGTGCCGTTCAGCTATACGGTTGACGATCTGTCGATCGTCAAGAATGGTAACCAGATCTACAACAATACCTTCAGCCAGGCGCCGATCGCCTCGCCGACGATTCTCGCCAACGGCGTGCCTACGCCGATCGTTTTTCTGACGCTGGGCGGAACCTGGACGGAATCCGGCGGGCAGGCCGTGTTCTCGTCGGCTGGTGACGCGCCCAACACCGCGGTTTCCGGAGGCGTCGAGGATTTTGCGCTGCTCAACACCAACACCAGCCCGCAGGGTACCGGAACGGGCGAGAGCGATTTGGGCCTCAAGGAAGATTCGGCCTTCACGGTCAGCTCGACCTTCGGCCTGACCACGCCGCCGACCGGCAATTATGGCATGGAGCTCAATGACGGGACCTCCACCCACGGCACCGATCAGCTCGAGCGCCTGATCGTCGCGAATGTCGGCGGCAATACCGTGGTCGAACTGGTGCAGCGGGATCTGGCCTCCAATCCGCAGACCACGAACATCATCGCCAGCCAGACGCTGACGGCCGCGCAGCTGGCGGCCGACAATCAGATCGAGTTCCAGTTCACCCACGTCGCCAATACGCAGGTGGTCACCGGCTCGTTCGAGCTGCTCGACAACGGCGTCGTCGACAGCAATGTCGGGACCGTCACGCTGGGGACATCGCCGATCTTTACCGGCGGTGTCACCTGGACGCGGGTCGACATCGGTGCGTTCACCAACCCAGGGGTGGCGCTCAATGTCGCCGCCGGGCAGTCGCCGGTCGAAGGCCAGACCCTTACCGCCAGCGCGGCCACCAACGACAGCGATGCCACCATCAACTATCAGTGGCAGGAATCGGCCAGTCCGTCGTTTGCGACATTCACCGATATCGGCACCAACAGCCCGTCCTACGTGGTGCAGGAATCCGACGTCGGCTCCTTCATCCGGGTGGTCGCCACCACCAGCGATCCGGACAACTCCCAGAGCGCCACGGTAATCAGCCAGGTGACCGGGACCGTGGTTCCGGCGGCGCCGACGCTGTCGGCGCCGGCCTCGCTCGCGGTCAACGAGGATGGCACAATCGCGCTGCCGATCGTCGAGACACCGTTCAGCCCGAACGATAACGTATCGATCACCATCACGGGCGTGCCGCTGGATGGCGCGCTGTCGGCCGGGACCAATGACGGCATCGGGACGTGGACGCTGACGCCGGCGCAGCTTGCCGGGCTGACCCTGACCGCCGGCGAGGTCCTGCCGCCCATCAACCTCATGGTGACCGCCACCAACACGGCCGGGCTGACCGCCTCGACCACCGACACCATCGCGCTGACCGTGAACCCGGTGGCGCCGACCCTGGCGGCGCCGTCGCTTGTGACGGCGAGCAACAATGGCTCGGTCGCACTGCCGATCACGGTAACGCCATACGATCCGCGCGACCCGGTGTCGGTGACCATCACCGGAATTCCCGCCGACGCCACGCTGAGCGACAACAGCGGACCGCTCGCGGTCGTCGGCGGCAGCATCACGCTGTCGCCGGTGCAACTCGCCGGCCTGACCCTGACCGCCGGCCTGACGCCGGCCACCCTGACGGTCACGGCGACCAACACCGAGGGAACCAGCGCTTCGACCAGCGAGACGGTGCTGCTCACGATCAATTCCGGCTCGGCCTATCTATGGGGCAGCTCCGACTTCCCGGCGCAGCCCGGGTCGGGCGTCCACATCTACGCGCCGTCGGTGTCAGTCAACCAGGCCGATACCGCCGTCGGGATTTTCTACGGCGAGACCTCGTCAAACTACAGCGTCGCCGGGCCGGACGTCATCACGGACGATGCGCTGATGCTCGATCCCTTCCTGCTGCCGGAGAGCGGCGGCCCGCAGGCGGTCGAGACCTCGACCATCTCTTCCTTCCCGTTCCGCTACAATTACGTGCTGCCCAGCATCGGCGCCACCAACCTCGATGGCATCGCCGGGATCGCGATCTACGAGACCCAGAGCGGCGGGACACGCTACCTCAACGAAGTCGGCATCACCCAGACGAGTCCGGGCTCGCCGCTCACCGTTGGAACGCCGACCCAGATCGAAACGCTTCCGGAGCCCGAGGAGAATCCGGTTATCGTAAGCTTCCGCACCGTCTCGTCGAGCATCTCGGCGATCGCCAACTACAGCGTCGCGTGGGATCAGTACAGCCAGTCGGCCGGCACGTACACGATCAATTTCCAGATCTTCAACGGCTCCGGCACGGCCTCATCCCCGGTGGAAACGCCGCTCAGCCTGACCGGCGTCGGCGGCGTGGCGACGCTGCCCGCGTGGTACTTCAGGTCCGGCTCGGGCCCATCGAGCCTGGCACCTTACACCCTTGCCTATGCCCAACTCGACCCGGCGACCGGCGACGATGTCGTCCAATTCCAGGGCTATGCGCTCAGCGGTGCGCCGACCGCGACCAGTTTCTCCATCAGCCCCGATCTTTCGGCCTACGCGCCCGGCGCCACCAACCGGATCTCGCTCGAGCAGAATCCAGCCACCCATACGCTCGTCACATCGGCGCTCCGGTTCGCCCAGTTTTCCTCGGCGACTGGATACGAACTGGCGGTGGCATGGAACGAACAGGTGACCGATTCGAACGGCACCCACGATCAGGTCGAGTTCGCCGAGTACAATCTCACCACCAACAGCGTGGTTTCGCAGCAGACGTTCCAGCTGGCGGACGGGCTGCCGCAGAACATCAATCTCTCGATTGCCAATGATATCGCGGTGTTGGAATACGGCGACAACACCGCGACCAACCTGGTCGAGTTCAACGCCGGCGGACAGCAGCTGGGCACGCTGACGGTGGCGACAACGCAGGAGGCCCAGTCGATCACCAATTTCGGCGACGGCCGCGTCGGTGTCGTCTACGACAATTTGCTGGATTCCAGCGGCACCTCGCAGCTGGTCACGGACATCTACGATTTCCGAACCACGGGCGTGAACATCAACGATTCCGGGCTGAATGACGGCATCAACAAATATGTCGCCGGCACGCAATATAACGACATCTTCATCGGTGAGAACAACGTCAACAACACCTATTACTACATCGGCCAGAACACCACCGGCCCCGGCCCGGCAGACGTTTTCAACGGCGGCTCTGGCAGCTCCTGGAATGTGGCGATCCTTCCCGACGCGGAATCGAACTATTCCATGAACATCGTCCCGGGTGTCACCGCGATGCTCACCAATGTGGGGGATCCCGCCCACGCGGGGACGCTGACGATGTTCAATGTCCAGGCGCTTGCCTTCGATCCGGCGTCCGATCCGAGCGGAAACTCGGGCTCGCTGCAGGCGACGGGCAACTGGCTGGACATTATCGGCCCGCTGCCGGGCGGGGGCGAGCCGATCGGGATTTCCAACGGCAGCACCCTCGAGCTCGATACCGCCGACTCCGGGACCGTCACCTTCGCAGGTCCCGAAGGCGCGCTGCAGCTCGACTCTGCGAACGGGTTTACCGGTGAGGTCTCCGGCTTCGGCGCGCTGAACCAGATCGATCTGGCCGCCATCGGGTTCGGCGCCAACACCACGCTCGGCTACACGGCGAACAACACCAACACCGGCGGTACATTGACCGTGAGCGACGGCACGCACACGGCAAACGTCGCCCTGCTGGGTCAATACATGGCCGCAAGCTTTGCCACGGCCAGCGATGGACATGGAGGTACGCTGGTCACCGATCCGCCGGTGGTCGCGAGCCAGACGCTGCTCACGCAGCCACACGCGTGAGCCCGGCTGAAACGCGGCCCGGGTTGTAAAGCCAGGCCAGCAAGGCGTTGTTGAGAGATGACGGCCATGGCGCCCGACAGCACGACCGGAAAATCCGCCACGGTGGACCATGGCCTGGCTGTCCTGATGATGGTATTGCGGTATCAGGGCGTCGGGGCCGATCCCGATCAGCTGCGTCATCGGTTCGGGCACGGTTCGGTCGGCGTGCCGCAGATGCTGCGCTGCGCCAAGGAGCTGGGACTCAAGGCAAAGTGCTACAGGACGGACTGGACACGGCTTGCCTTGACGCCGCTGCCCGGAATCGCGGTGCTGCGCGACGGCGGCTTTCTCGTCCTTGGCAAGGCCGGGGACGGCAAGGTGATCGTGCAATCGCCGTTGTCGCCGCGCCCCAGCCTGATGACGCGGGCCGAACTCGAAGCCGTGTGGGACGGTCAATTGGTGCTGATGACGCGCCGCGCCGGATTGCTCGACCTGTCGCGCCGCTTCGACATCACCTGGTTTCTCGGCGCCGTCCACAAATACCGTCACCTGCTGGGCAGGGTGCTGGTGGCGTCGTTCTTTCTGCAGTTGTTCGCGCTCATTTCGCCGCTGTTCTTCCAGGTCGTCATCGACAAGGTCCTGGTCCACCGCAGCCTCGGCACCCTCGATGTCCTGGTCATCGGCCTGGTGACGATCTCGGTGTTCGAAACCATACTGGGCAGCCTGCGCACCTACGTGTTTGCCCATACCACCAACCGCATCGACGTCGAGCTCGGCGCCCGCCTGTTCCGCCATCTGCTGGCGCTGCCGACCGCCTATTTCCAGGCTCGGCGCGTCGGCGACTCGGTGGCGCGGGTGCGCGAGCTCGAAAACATCCGGAATTTCGTCACCAGTTCGGCGCTTACCCTCGTCATCGACCTGTTCTTCACCTTCGTGTTTCTCGCGGTGATGTACGTCTACTCGCCGCTGCTGACGTTTCTGGTGCTTGCATCCTTCCCGTTCTACATCGCCATTTCGGCATTCGCGACGCCGCTGTTCCGGAGTCGTCTCGACGAGAAGTTCGCGCGCGGCGCCGAGAACCAGGCGTTCCTGGTCGAGAGTGTCAACGGGATCGAGACGCTCAAGTCGATGGCGGTCGAGCCGCAGATGCAGCACCGCTGGGAAGAGCAACTGGCCGGCTACGTTGCCGCGAGCTTCCGGGTGCTGAGCCTCTCCAACACGGCCAGCAACCTGGTGCAACTCGTCAACAAGCTGGTGACCGCGGCCGTGCTCTATTTCGGGGCCCGGCTTGTCATCGACGGCAACCTGTCGGTCGGCGAACTGGTGGCTTTCAATATTCTGGCCGGCCGGGTCAGCGCGCCGGTACTGCGCCTCGCCCAGATGTGGCAGGACTTCCACCAAGCCCGGCTCTCGGTGGCGCGGCTCGGCGACATCCTCAACACCACGCCGGAGACGATCTACAATCCCGGCCAGACCACGTTGCCGGCGATCCGCGGCGAGGTCACCTTCGAACACGCTACATTTCGTTACCGGATCGATGGACCTGAGGTACTGCACGACGTCAGCCTGCGGGTGCCGGCCGGGCAGGTCGTCGGCATCGTTGGTCCGTCCGGTTCCGGCAAGAGCACGTTCGCCAAGCTGATCCAGCGGCTTTATGTGCCGGAGAGCGGACGGATCATGGTCGACGGTATCGATCTCGGCGTGATCGATCCGTCCTGGTTGCGTCGGCAGATCGGCGTCGTGCTGCAGGAGAACGTGCTGTTCAATTGCTCGGTGCGCGACAATATCGCGCTCGCGGACCGCTCGCTTCCGATCGAGAAGATCATTGCGGTCGCCCAGATGGCGGGGGCTCATGAGTTCATCCTCGAGCTTCCCAACGGTTACGACACCATCGTGGGCGAGCGCGGATCGAGTCTGTCCGGCGGTCAGCGCCAGCGTCTGGCCATCGCGCGTGCGCTGGTGACCGATCCCCGCATCCTGATCTTCGACGAGGCGACCAGCGCGCTCGACTACGAAAGCGAGCGCGTCATCCAGCAGAACATGCCGCTGCTGGCCCGTGGCCGCACCGTCTTCATCATCGCCCATCGGCTATCGACCGTGCGGCGGAGCGATCGCATCATTACCATCGACCGAGGCCGCCTGGTGGAGGACGGCTCCCATGACGACTTGATCAAGACCGATGGCCGCTACGCGTCGCTGTACCGTTTGCAGGCGGGTATCCATGAAGTCCGCTGAGGCCATCCGCCCCGGATCGGCATCGCGGGCCGCGAGCCGCGTCCAGGCCGTTGTCGCTCGTCTGCAGCGGACGGCCACCCGCTCGGAGGATGAGCTGGCGTTCCTGCCTGCCGCGCTCGAAATCGTCGAGAGGCCGCCGGCACCTGTCGCGGGTGTCATCGAGTTCACCATCGTCGCGCTGTTCTGCGTGGCGCTCGCCTGGGCTTGCTTCGGCAAGATCGACATTGTGTCCGCGGCACCCGGCCGAATTCTTCCGAGTGGGCGCACCAAGGTCATCCAGCCATTTGAAACCGGCGTGGTTCGCGCCATTCACGTGCATGACGGCCAAGCCGTTGCGGCCGGCGAGGTGCTGATCGAGCTCGATCCGACCATCAACGACGCCGAGCGCAAGCATCTGGAAGGCGATCTTGCCACCGCGCAACTCGACGTTGCGCGGCTTACCGCGGCGCTGAGCCAGGACGCCGATCCGCTCGCCGCGTTTCGCCCTCCGCAGAATATCGACGCCACCATGGTCGCGACGCAGCGGCATTTCCTGGCCGACCAGATCGAAGAGCACCGCGCCAAGCTCGCCGCACTCGACCGCCAGAAATCCCAGAAGGAAGCCGAACTCGCCACTGTCAATGCAACCGTGGCGAAACTCGAGACCATCCTTCCCGTGCTTGATCAGCGAGTCAGCATCCGACAATCGCTGCTTTCCCATGAAACCGGCTCGAAAGCCTACTATCTGGAACTGCTCCAGGCGCAGGTGGAGATGCAGCAGGATCTGCTGGTCCAGCGGAGCCGAGCCACCGAGGCGCAGGCGGCGCTCGCCGCCATTACCGAATCGCGGGCCCAGACCGACGCCGAGTTTCGCCGTACGCTCTCGGGCGAACTGGTGGAAGCACAGCGCAAGGTGGCCGGACTGACCGAGGATATCGTGAAGGCCGAGCAGAGGACCCGGCTCCAGGTCCTCACCGCGCCGGTCGCCGGCGCCGTGCAGCAGCTTTCCGTTCACACCGTGGGAGGTGTGGTCACGCCGGCGCAGTCGCTGCTGGTAGTGGTTCCAGCCGATAGCCGTCTGGAGATCGAAGCCATGGTGTCGAACCGCGATATTGGCTTCGTCCACGTCGGCCAGGATGTCGAGATCAAGATCGACACCTTCAATTTCACCCGCTATGGGCTCATCCATGGCAAGGTACTGAGCATTTCGCAGGACGCCATCACCCGGGAAAAGCCGCAGGACCGATCCGACGGCCAGCTGCCTGGCGCGACCACGACCTCGAGCGAACCGAAGGGCCAGGAATTGGTCTATGCGGCGCGCGTTTCGCTCGACCGCACCCAGATGCAGGTGGAGGAAAACCTCATCAATCTCTCTCCCGGGATGGCCGTTACGGCCGAGATCAAGACCGGCTCGCGCGCCGTCATCTCCTATCTGCTGTCGCCGCTCCTCAAATACGGCCAGGAAAGCCTGCGGGAGCGCTGAAAAGACGCTGGGTGATCGCGACGGGTAGGCCCAGTTGAGCCGCATTTGACATGACGATCGACTCGCCGGTCTTTCCCTTTCGCGACGGCGTCCGGATCGAATCTCCACGCCCGGGCGAGAACATTGGACCCGGATCATCCCTCGGGGGCAGCCCACCTCTGGACACTGACATCCGCCAGCGCCTTGAATATAGCCGGCGTGCGTTCCAGGCGTGCGATCGTCCGCGCGCCTTCGAGGGCGGCTACCAATGCGGCTGCGGTAGAGGACGCGCGCGCGGGAGTGAAACCGCACCCCCTAAAATGCTCCGCAACAATCTCGGTCGAATCAACAAATCCGCGCGCTACCCGTTTGGTCAGCTCAGCGTCGAGCGCAGGCAGCTCATTCGCCAGATTTTGCATCAGACATCCATACTGGAAATCAGAGGCGACCATTTCGGCCGCGAATGTGCTGAAAATCTGATGAACAAATTTGAGACCATCGCCCGTCGTATCCGCCGAGATATTCCGCAGTACAGCAATTCTAGTCGCAACGTAATGATCGATGGCTTCTTCTGCGAGCTGTGCCTTGCCGCGGGGAAAGTGAAAGTAGAACGATCCCTTGGGCGCACCGCTTTCTTCAAGGATCTGGATCAATCCAGTCGCAGTGTAGCCTTGGATGCGAAACAGTCGTTCGGCGGTGGCAATCGCGCGCGCGCGGGCGTCAGTCTTACGTGGCATGCCATGAGCATAACACGTTTGGCTTGACGCGACTATGGCGATCGACTTAGTATGGTGATCGCCATAGGGGTAACTGATTTGACCACATCAAGATATGGCGAGGGAACGCTTCCCAAGCGGGTCCGCTCGCGCATGATCCACGGGATCAACGGCCTCGATGTCCATATTCTCGAGGCTGGTTACGAAAGCCCCGGCCGACCGCTCGCGCTGCTGCTGCACGGCTTTCCGGATTTGGCTTATGGCTGGCGACACCTGATCCCCATTCTGGCTGACGCCGGGTACCATGTTGTTGCGCCCGACCAGCGGGGTTTTGGCCGTACCACCGGTTGGGTGAACGGCTATGACGCCCGGCTGGAGCCCTTCGGCCTCTTGAATATGACGCGTGACGCCCTCGGATTGGTTTCGGCGTTGGGGTATCGGCGTACGGCAATGCTCGTCGGGCACGACCTCGGCTCGCCCGTGGCGGCCTATTGTGCGCTAGCGCGACCCGACGTCTTTCCCTCGGTGGTGCTGATGTGCGCACCGTTCCCCGGTCCGCCGGCGCTTCCGTTCAACACCGCGGACAGCGCGGCATCGTCGGTTCAACAGAACACTGAAAATCGAAAGTTAGCGGCCGCGCTGGCGGCGCTCGATCCGCCGAGAGTGTATTATCAACAATACTTGAGCACACGGGAGGCGAACCATCACATGTGGCATCCGCCACAAGGCTTGCGCGCGTTTCTTCGTGCATTTTTCTACGTCAAGAGCGCGGACTGGCCGGGAAACAAGCCGCATCCGTTGAACGCGCTAACCGCCATGGAACTTGCACAAATGCCCACCTATTACGTCATGGATCTCGGCACCACGATGCCCCAGGCCGTCGCTCCATTCCAACCTTCCGCCGACGAGGTCCTGGCCAGCAAATGGCTCACCGATCAGGAACTTGCAGTCTACACGGAGGAGTATGGCCGCACCGGCTTTCAAGGCGCCCTGCAGGCTTATCGCGTCCATTCCGATCCTGATCTGAACGCTGAGTTGAGCCTGTTTTCGGGCAAGACGATCGATGTCCCGTCGCTCTTCATCGGCGGGAAGAGCGATTGGGGTACCTATTCGGCGCCCGGCGCGGTCGATCTTATGAGGACGAGGGCGGCGACGAGGATGGGTGGTATCGAGCTGATCGAAGGTGCCGGTCACTGGGTCCAACAGGAGCAACCGGTTCGGCTCAGCACGCTCTTGCTCGCCTTCATCAAGGAGGCAGGTGGGACGGATCACGCCAGCGATCACAGGCTCTAGCCTAGGCATGATGCGAGTCCGCATTGCATTCGTCGTCGGCGCGGTGGATCGAACGTCTCAATGGCGAGATCAAGCGGCGCACCGAGGTGGTCGGCATCTTCCCCAACGAGCATGCCATCGTCCGCCTCATCGGAGCGATCCTGCTCGAACAGAATGATCGGTGAGCCGTCCAATCATCGCGCCGTTGAGCGATGGTTCCACTGTCAGCCTTCCGGCTATCGCCGCTGACTGGCCCGGGTTTGCCGGCGGATGCGGTGCCCCACCGCCAGTTGCGCTGCGCCGTGGGACACAATTCCTGCGCGGGCCTACAAAAATCGAAAAAATTGTCTGCAAATTGTGGTGCCGGTTGAGAGGATTGAACTCCCGACCTTCGGTTTACAAAACCGCTGCTCTACCGCTGAGCTAAACCGGCAAGCCAAGTGATTTCAGCCGCTTGACGCATAACAGACGCGTTCATTGGCTTTTTGTCCTTCCCCTCGAGGAGCGACCGGCCGTCAAATAACAGACTTGCCCGGCGGGGGCTAGGCGACCTGGCGCTGGTCCTGGAGCTGAAATTCCAGGTCCTCGATGAGCTGCGCCAGCCGCTCGCGGGTCAGCGGGTCGCTGGGCTCCAGCGCCAGGCGGCGGGCCTGGGCCAGCTTTCGGTTGAGTTCTTCGCGGTATCTGCGGGTCATTGTTTCCGGGCTCCTGCCAGGTAGACGGCGGGACCCCTAAAATGTTCACAGACACCTTCACACAACGTTAATGGTTGGTGACCAAGCGCACAAATCGGATATCCTTGGGCGCCGTCCAGGGCCCCACGGCAATCGCGCTGGCCAGTTTGTTCTTGTATTCCGCCCGCGGCGGCCGGGCCTGTTTTCAGATCGGACCCATCCTATATCGACGCAAAGCAAGGATTGGAGCCACCATGTTCTCCTTGACCACCTGCGTCACCATCGCCGTTCTCTGAGCTGCTGCCGAAAAGGTAGCGCCGGCGCCGTTGGCGGCCGCTTTGGCTTCGGCCAACGCCCGGCTTGCCGGATTGGTCGTCCGCTGCGCGGCCTGCATGACCGGGCACTCGGCGGACAGCCTGCCGCATAGAGCGTGTCTTTCGCGTCCAGCCCTCACCACGTCCCCCGAATCTGTGTGATTCATCCCGGTCAGTTCAGCGTAACACCCGCTGTGCTTGTCGACCCGCCTGCCGATGTTAAACTCGCGGCGGGAATCGGGGGGGAGAAACGACATGGCGAACAGGCCGCGGTTTCTAGCGATATTTTTCCTTGCAACATTTTCCGTCTCGGGACTGACGGCGGCGCATGCCGCGGAGCCCGGTTTCTGCAAGCAATACGCCCAGGCGGCGCTCACCCAGGTACGGGGCGGATTGTCCAATCCGGCCTGCGCCGCCGGCATGCAGGGCGCCCGCTGGTCGACGGATTTTGCAATTCATTACGAATGGTGCCTCGGCGCGTCCTTTGCCGCCAGCGGCGGCGAACGGGATGCTCGCACGCATTATCTGCGCGGCTGCACCGGCCATTGATTCAGGACAGTTCGCCGCCGCAACGGTCGGTCCGGCCTTATCACCCGGCGTGAACAAGGCGGCCACGGCCGCCTTGTCGTGCTGTCATGTTTGGACCTCCAAGCGCTATCGGCAGAGGTGGCGGCGGCCGTCTTGGCCCCTGAACCAGGAACCCGGCCGGCAGGCCAGGCCGTTGCGGTCGTAGCTACCACCGTTCTCATAGGCGGAGGCATTGGCGCGGAACGGCGCCGTCGCGATGGCGCCCGCGGCGCCTACCGCTCCGCCGACGACATCGGCTGCAGCGTCGGCGGGCCAGAAGCCGGAATCATGGCGATCCCACCCGTTGTTGTTCCAGCTGTCATGCCAGCTATAGTTCGCGCTGGCATTGCTGTTCCAGTCGGCGCAGGGATACCAGTGACCATCGGCGCCGAGATAGGTCGCACCGAGCTGCGGGCCGCAGGTCGTCCGGGCCGACGGACGACCATAGGCATAGGCGTCTGCGGCGCGGAACGGCGCGGTGGCGATCGCACCGGCGGCTCCGACCGCATCGGTTGCGGCATCGGCCGGCCAGAAGCCCGAGCCGGAATCCTGATAGCGATAATTATCGCTTACCCGCGACTGCGCCATTGCCGGTGTCCCAATTGCCGCGGCCAGAATCGCGGCCGCGCCAACAAGAGTCAGTTTTTTCATGGCTGGTTTCTCCAGGATAGTTGCCGGAGAAAAACCGCGTGCGGCGCGGGATGTTCCTGCACCGGCCGGTGCGCGCCGATCCGGTTTTAGCGTCGTAATTGGTGCCCTCCGAGCGCAATCCCTGAATCAACAGCGCACTGGAAGCTGCTGAATTCCAGGCGGTTTTGACTCGAGCCTTGCCTCATCAATCGGTTGAGCAGAGTGCGCGGCTGTTCGAGGCGGCGCTCTTCAAACCGACGTGAACGACCGGTTCCACCGCGCTCGGGATGGGGCCCGGAATGCTGGACATCCGGTGCCCGAAGCACCGGCGGCGGAAGCCGCGGCAGGTTAACACTTCGATAGCACGATTGGCAGCCTTGCAATGAACGTGAATGCTTAGGGGTTAGGCTTACCGGCAATTTCGGCCGCGGCCTTAACCCTTGATACGCCGCATTCGGTTAGGGTGTCCGGGAAACCGGGATCCGACACCATGCGTGGACTAGCACTGGCGATATTGATCGGAAGCGCGCTGCCGGCACTGGCCAGCGAGGGCTTCGATATCGTGATTCCCGGCCGCGCCGGGGTGCCCATCATCATCAACGGCGTCGATGCGTCCTATGCGGTGATCGAGGGCGAGACCGGTCTCGGCAAGGGCCTGCATGCGCAGCCCACCGTCTATGGCGGGCGTCCCGTCGAGCCCGAGCCACAGGTCGGTCACTATTATCCGAGCCTAGGTCACGCGCCGGGCTACGGGCGGCTTGAAATCGAACCGCCGCCGGGCCGCATCCTGCCGAAACCGGCCGAGAGCTTCCATCAAACCTGGTCCGCGCAATCCAATCCGCCGCGGGCGCAGCCCGAAGTGCCGCTCAATCCGCCGCCGGTGATCGGCGCGCCGCGAAACGGCCAGGGCATGCCGCAGGCGCCCGAAACCCAGCGCAAAACCCCGCTAAATCGAACCAAGCCAGACTAAGCCCACCAACAAGAAACCATCGTACAGGAGAGAGTGTAATGCGTCAGACGATTTCAGGATTGGTCGCGGCGATCGCCGTCGTGGCCGCCGGTGCAGCGCCCGCAATGGCCTGCGGCGGCCTGTTCCAGAGCACCTGCTCGCCCTGCGGCGGCGAGAGCTATGTCAGCCCGTGCGCGCAGACCTACGTTCCGGCCCCGGTCTATTCGGGTTGCAACAGCGGCTGCGGCGGCTGGGGCTATGAGCGGCTGCCCGATCCGGTGCATCAGTATTATTACGCCGATCAGGGCCCGACCTATTCCGGCCCCGGCGATTTCGCGCCCTATCCGACCTATCAGGAAAGCGCGGTGTCCGGCTGGGGTGCCTATCGCCATCACCCCTATTATTACGGCTATGACGGCGGCCGCTACGCTGACGCTACCACCCATGAATATGACGGCGCCGACACCATCGAAGGCCCCGCGATCTACAGCTACCGCACCCATCCGCATTTCCGGCCCTGGCGCAACCACGCCTTGTATCGCCATCACGAAGGCGAGGGCGTCCGTTACGGCTATGCGCCGCGGCACGGCTATGCGCCGCATTACAGCCTGCCGCCGCGGCAGTTCTACGCCCAGCACCACAACCTGCGCTACGGCACCCCGGGCGGTGAGCCGCACCATTACGGCCAGCGCGAGCACATGCACCGCTACTACTGATCGCAGCGAACCACCACGACATCAGCGCCCGTTCGCATCCCCGCGAGCGGGCGCTGGCTTTTTTGAATCGCTAAGGGACGGCCCGCGTCAACATTCTTTGCATTCAGGGCTCGCGCAAGGGCGCGCCCCGGAATGACAGAAATTGTCGTTGTTCAATACTACGGCCCGAAATGATGTGAACTTCGGAAAGCGCTGGATCAGCCCATCAGGCCGAGCCGGGTGGCGCCGATATAGAGCGCCAGCACCGCGGCGTTGGAGACGTTGAGGCTCTTGATCTCGCCGGGCATGTCGAGCCGGGCGACCACGCTGCAGGTCTCGCGCGTCAATTGGCGCAGGCCCTTGCCTTCGGCGCCGAGCACCAGCGCCAGCGGCTCTCGCAAGGTCACGGTGCCGAGATTTTCGCTGCCCTGGCTGTCGAGGCCGACGGTCATGAAGCCCTGGTCGTTCAGCTCGCCAAGCGCGCGGGCGAGATTCTGTACCGTCACGATCGGCACCAGTTCGAGCGCGCCCGAGGCGGATTTCGCCAGCACCCCGGTGGCCTCGGGGCTGTGGCGGGCGGTGGTGACGATGGCCTTGACCGCGAAGGCGGCCGCCGAGCGCAGGATGGCGCCGACATTGTGCGGATCGGTGATCTGGTCGAGCACCAGCACGATGCCCTGCTGCGGCAAGTCCTCGATATCCGGCGAGGGCAGGGGATCGGCCTCGGCCAGCAGGCCCTGGTGCACGGCGTCCGGACCCAGCCGCTGGTCAATCACGGCCGGCCGCACGATATCAGCGGCGACGCGGGTCTCGATATGCTCGTCGGCCAGCCGCCGGGCGGCGTTTTCGGTCAGCCACAGTTTTCGGATCTGGCGCTGGGGATTGGCCAGGGCGGCCGCCACGGTGTGCCAGCCATAGAGGATGACCGGGCCGTCCGGGCCGGCGTCGCGGTCGCGCCAGGGCGGCCGGCGGCCCGATTCCCGGCCTTTTTCCGGCGTCTTGCTGGCTCCGCGCTGAAAGCGCGGCCTTCGATCGCGATCGCTCATGGCAGGCTTGTGTCACGGGTTCCCCGCAATGGCAATTTGCCGCCCCGGGTACCTATTAACCGACGCCGTTGGTTGACTTTGCCATGGCGCTTCCGTCATAAACGCGCCGACCGGTCGTCCGCCATCGCCGCCCGGTTCTAACCTCATCCGTGGCCCTTTTTCCGCCATTTCAGCGGAAGGGTCCTGCGATGCTGTTCAGCGGGGGAGTGTCCCGAGTGGCAAAGGGAGCTGACTGTAAATCAGCCGTCTTATGACTTCGAAGGTTCGAGTCCTTCTTCCCCCACCAGCCTTCGCTCGCGATAGCGAGAGAAGGCTGCTGCGCCGAAGGGCGAAGGCGGGGCCGCACTGCCCCGCGAGCTGCCGCCCGGCATGCCAAAAATATCGAAAACAACCCTATGCAAAGTAGCCCAGTGCAGCCGGCTGGGATGCTTTGGCCGATGCCGCTCCTCGAAGGTCCTGGTCAGCAGCGGCGACCTGTGTGACGCACGGGACCGGCCGTTTCGTTCTGGCGCCGCGGCTGGCTTTCCGATATGAGCTCAAGCCGCCCTTTTTGAATCTCGGAGGAGCCTGAAATGGCGGCAATGCGGTCCGGGCTTGTCATCTTGGCAGCGCTGCTGCTGTCAGGTTCTGTCGCCGTGGCACAGCAGGAGGGCAAGCCCTGCGCCGGCGACATCAAGGCATTGTGCGCCGGCATTCAGCCCGGCGAGGGCCGGATCAAGGCCTGCATAAAATCGCATCTGACCGAGTTGTCGCCAGGCTGCGAGGATCGCCTGCTCACGGTGGCGGTGACCGGAAAGCTGTGCAAGACCGATGTCACGAGCCTGTGTGCCGGCGTTGTGCCAGGCACCGGCGGCATCAGAGCCTGCGTAAAATCCCACATGGCCGAGGTGAGCGATCCCTGCAAGGATGCGATGTCCCGGGTCGCGGCGGGCAGGAAAATCCTGGGCGGGGATCTCTAGAAATCCGCTGTTCGCACGCCTCCGCCAGCGGCCTCTTATGGCTTGGAAGGATCGAATCCTTCTTCCCCCACCAGCCTTCGCTCGCAATGGCGAAAGAAGGTCGCCGCGCCGAAGCCCGCCGGGCGAAGGCGGCACCCTTGTATCATCACCCAGTTTGCAAAAACCCCATGGTCCGGCCCGGCCGCCGGCCCTCCGGCGCGATTCGAGGCTGTTCGCAACGGGTCGCCACAGCAAATGATCGCCTGCGCGTGCAGCTCTGGAACGCGTCGGCCGCAGGTTTTGGCGCCTCCCAATCGACCGCCGGCAACGCGGTTCCCGGATGCGCCGCGACGCCGGAGGGCGCACTTTGCCAGGAGCCGCAGCGCGCTTGGAGCTTCCATCATTCCCGAGCCGACTTCAGTTCCGGGGCAGGCTTCTGACGGACCAATCTCTGTTCGACGAGCGGCGATCGAACGTGGCAATCATCAAGGATGCCACGGATTGCGTCAAAGCCGTCCATCTCAACGGCGACCAGTTTCGTCAGAGGGAAGGGAAGGCTTTATCCTGCGTCTTCCTCGGATCACGGCTTCCGCGGATACACGATAATCGACAGGTACGTCATCGGGCACTTTATCAAGGTCTCCGGGCCATGGAGCGCACCGGAGTCGAACAGGATTGAATCGCCGGACCGCAGCCGATAGCTCTTATCGCCATGGCGATAGACTACCTCTCCGGTCAGCATGTAGATGAACTCGATACCTGCATGTTGAAAGCCGGTAAAGGCTTCCGCCTCTTCCTTAAGCGTGATCAAGTACGGCTCCACGACAACATCCCCGCCGATCACATGTCCCAGCAGCTGGTAGACATGGCCAACTTTCGTTCCGCGGCGCTCGATGATCACGCCCTGCTTCGCCTTCACGAAAGAGCAGTCGCGTCGCTCCTCTGTGGCGGCAAAAAGCATGCTCAGTGAAACTGTTAGCGCAGTTGCGATCGACTGAAGGGTGGAAAGCGATGGCGAAATCTGTCCGTTTTCGATTTTCGACAGCATCCCGGCCGAAATGTTCGACGCGCCGGCAAGATCGTTTACCGACAGGTCCCGCTCGCGGCGAATGGAGCGGATACGTGCGCCGAGTGCGCGTTCCAGCGTTCGCGGCTCGGCCGGTGCGTTCGATCCGGTTGTAAAATTTGTTTTTTCTGAATTAACACTCCTGAGTTGCGCTTTTCTCGGCATGGCAGCGACCCTACTGATGATCATTGAGACCTAGCATGGCAGAAGCGAAAGCCGCTTTGAAACTTTAGGCAGTGGATCCACGTTTGGAAGGCACCGTGGAAGCCGCTGCGTTCAGGGTGAAGCTGAAGCGACCATCGAAGCCGCTGTATCAGGCAATCGCGCAACAATTCCCGGGCACTTCGCGGTTCTGTCACCTCACGCGCGTAAAAGTAGCCATTATCGCTGGATGATTATTTATCTCCAGTGCATAAAATTTACTCTTGAGAAACCGCCGGAGCGAGGTACGTTGGCAAATAGATTTCTTCACAGGAAATAGCAGGAGGGCTAAATGGGGACTCATCGTCGCGACTTTCTAAAGAAGACCGCCTTGGTCGGTGGAGCGCTTGTGGCGGCGCCATACGGCTTTGTTCGCAATATCGATCAGGCCTGGGGCGCCGAGTCCTGGGTCAAGAAGGGGCAGCCAATCAAGATTGGAGTTCTGTTCTCCCTTTCGGGCGCTCTGGCGGTGCCGGAAGAGGACTCGACGTTGGTCATGCAGTACGCGATCGACGAGATCAACAAGGCGGGCGGCATCGATGGCTCGCCGATCGAACCGGTGATCGTCGACGCCAAGTCGGACTTCACGGTCTATTCTGAGAAGACGAAGGAGTTGATCCTACGCAACAAGGTGGTGGCGCTGTTCGGCTGCTACACCTCGGCCAGTCGCAAGGCGATCATGCCGACCGTCATGGCGCAGAACCATTTGCTCTATTATCCGACCTGCTACGAAGGCGCCGAGTGCACCCAGAACGCGATATGCACCGGTCCGCTTGCCAATCAGCACTCGAAAGATCTGATCCCCTTCATGGTGGAGAAGTTCGGCAAGAAGGTGTTCTTTGTCGGCTCGAACTACGTCTGGCCGAAGGAATCCAACAAGAACGCGAAGATCTGGCTGCAGCAGGCCGGCGGCGAACTGGTGGGTGAAGAGTACATTCCGCTCGGCTCCTCCGAGTTCGGCCCTGTGCTCAACAAGATCCGCGAAGCCAAGCCCGGCTTCATTTTCTCCACCGTAGTCGGCGCCTCCGATATCGCCTTCCACAAGCAGTTCAAGCAGGAAGGTTTCAAGGTCGATTCCATGCCGATAGCGTCCCTCACCACGGGCGAAATCGAGACCCGCGCCATGGGCAACGAATTTGGAGCGGGGCATTTTCTCTCCGCGCCCTACTTCCAGACGATGGATAACCCGACCAACCACAAGTTCGTCGAAGGTTTCCTCAAGAGTAAATATGGCAAGAACGGCACGACCCACTACAACATGGAAGAGACCTACATTTCGGCCTATGTGTTCAAGTATGGCCTCGAGAAGGCGCTCGCCGCGGTGGGTTATGACGCTCTTACGCCGCGCGCAATCCGCGATCACTCCGGCGGTATCAAGGTTGAAGCCGATGTTGCCCCCGAAGGGCTGATCTGGATCGACGACAAGAACTTCAATACCTGGCTGAAGCCCAAGATCGGCCAGTGTCAGGCGGACGGAAGCTTCAAGATCGTCAAGTCTGCCGATGAGAACGTCGCTCCCGATCCCTACTCGATCTATCCGGAAAGCGGAAAATGCACGGCTGACGGTCTGGTGGCTCCGGACGGCAAGATTCGCAAAAGCGTGATCTGACTTTCGTCGACAAGGCCGCGCCCGCGGTGGGTGTGGCGCCGCAACAGGGCGGGATCGTGGGCGTTGCCAACGGTCCCGCAGCGGTGTGATGGAGCTTTCATGGCCCTCGGCTCATTCTTTGGCTCGTTCGAGCTCAGCTCATTTATAAATGCCCTAATCCTGGGCGTCAGTATCGCCAGCATATGGCTGCTGGCGGCTCTCGGGCTTACGATCATCTATGGCACCGCCGGCGTAATCAATATGGCGCATGGTGAGTTCATCATGCTCGGCGCGTACAGCTCGTACACGCTGCAAAGCTATCTCGGCCTCCCGTTTTTTCTCTGCGTTCCCGCTTCCTTCGTGATTGTTGCCGCCGTGGGCCTGATACTCGAACGCGGATTGATCCGGTACCTGTACAAGCGGCCCCTCGATACCCTGCTTGCAACTTTCGGCGTCTCCCTGGTGTTGATGCAGGGAGTGCGGCTGATCTTCGGTAGCGACCCGAAGTATCTCGCGGTGCCGCAGATCTTCCAGAACAACATGCAACTGGGGTTCCTCAACATTTCCGTGTTTCGGGTGGTGGTTCTCGCCGTCACGATCGGCGCGGCGGTGGCGCTTTGGGCGTTATTCTATCGAACGCGATTTGGCGTGCAGGTTCGCGCGGTGATGCAGAACAAGGAAATGGCCGCATCGTTCGGGATCGACGCCGATCGGGTCTACATGCTCACCTTCGCGCTTGGCGCGGGGCTTGCGGGGCTGGCCGGCTCGCTGTTCGGCGTCCTCAATATCGTCTTGCCGACCATGGGCGCGAGTTACGTGGTGCAGGCGTTTCTGGTCGTCGTTGTCGGCGGCGGAACGCTGGCCGGCAGCGTCGTCGCCGGCGGAGCTACCGGCGAACTGCAGTCGATATTCGCCTACTTCACCAACGATACCTTCGCCCGCTTCGTCCTCTTCGTCCTGATCGTGGTGTTCCTGCGGATCCGGCCGCAGGGCTTGTTTGCTCCCTCCGCCACGCGTCGATAACGGTCTGAGGGTGAGGATCTGAAGCAATGAACATCTTCTATAATGTCAAGGCCCAGTGGCTGGCATACGTGGCCTTCTTCCTCGTCCTTGGCCTTATTCCGGCATATGTCGACGACGGTTTTCTCCTCAACCAGATGTCAACCTACGGCGTGTACGGATTGTTGGCACTGGCGATCAGCCTGTGTTGGGGATTTGGCGGCATTCTCAATCTCGGCCTGGGTATCCCGTTCGGTCTTGGCGCTTACGGCATGGCGATGACCATGCAGATGCAGTCGCAGGATTCATCGAACCCGATTCCACCCTTCATGCTGAATAACAGCCTCGATCATCTGCCGATGCTTTGGGTTCCATTCAACAGCACGGTCATAGGCATCGCATTGGCCCTGATTGTCCCGACCCTCTTCTGCGCGATCTTTGGCGGCTTGATGTTCCGTGCACGCGTCTCCGGACCATTCTTCGCGATCATGACGCTGGCGATGCTGAGCGCCTGGTACACGCTGATCCTGGATCTTCAGCCTTACACCAATGGCGTAAACGGCATCACACCGCCCGCACCATTGAAGATCGGCGGGTTCACGCTCGATCCCTATAGCCCGCTGGCATACTGGACGGTATTTGCGCTGTTGCTGATCGCGACATTCGCGGCGAAGTTGATGACCCTCAGCCGCTTCGGCCTGGTGGTGCAGGCGGTGCGGGGCGACGCCGAACGCGTGCGCTTTCTTGGTTATAACGTCGCCAGCTATGAAACCGCGATCTATACCATATCGGGCCTGATTGCGGCAATCGCGGGCTGCTGCTGGGTGACTTTGACCCAGTACGTTTCGCCGGCGCAGTTCGACACCACGCTAAGCCTATCAATGGTGATCTGGGCGGGCGTCGGCGGCAGGTTGTCGCTGATCGGATCGATTGTCGGCGCCTTTATCATCATGGGGGCCCAGAGCTACCTGGGCGACGCGCTGCTTGCGACGTGGCTTCTGGTGCTCGGCGGGTTCTTCATCCTGGTAGTTCGTTTCCTGCCCAAGGGTTTGATCGGCTTGGTGGAAAGCCTGCTCGGGCGATTTCCGGTCGGATTAAAGAAAAGTAACGGCGACCATCAGCTGCCGTCGGGCGCGATGTTTCCGCAGGCGGGCGAGTGAGGCCGCAGCATGGGCTTTCTTGAAATCAAGAACCTCAGCAAGAGCTTCGATACAGTTGGCGTGATCAACGACTTTTCGGTCGAAATTGTCGAAGCAACCCTGTGCTGTCTGATCGGTCCGAACGGGGCCGGAAAGACCACGACGATGGATCTCATCACAGGTCGACAAAAGCCGACCTCCGGGCGCGTTCTGTTCTGCGACGAGGATATCACGGGCATGGCGGAACATGAGATCGCCCGCCGCGGGATAGGACGCAAGTTTCAGGTGCCGGCAGTATTCAAGGAGCTTTCGGTACGGCAGAATCTTGAGGTCGCCTATAGCCGCAGTACCAATCCACTAAGGAACATATTCCGCTTCAAGGAGCCTGGTTTCGCCGCGAAACTGGATGAAGTGCTGATCTTGAGCGGCTTGACCGATCGACGCAACACGGAATCCGGCATCCTTTCGCATGGCGAGACGCAGTGGCTCGAAATCGGAATGGTGCTGATGCAGAACCCGCGACTGCTTCTTCTTGACGAACCGATTGCAGGAATGACCGAGGCCGAGGTCGAGAAAACCGCCGAGATCTTCAGCGGCCTGAAGAAGACCAACACGCTTGTGGTGGTTGAGCACGACATGAGTTTCGTGCGGATGATCGCCGACGTCGTTACCGTGATGCACATGGGAAGCCTGCTGGCCCAGGGAACCATCGGCGAGATCGAACGGAATGAGCGAGTGCGGGAAGTCTATCTCGGCGGGGTCGATGCATGAGCACGCTGCTGGCGATGGATCGGGTGACGTCCTATTACGGCAAGACGCCGATCCTGAAGGACTTCAGCCTGCAACTCGAGCAGGGCAAGTGTCTGTGCGTGCTAGGGCGCAACGGCGTCGGCAAAACCACCCTGATGCGCACCATCATGGGCCTGACCGATCGCTCCAGCGGCAACATCGAGATCGACGGCCAGGAAATAGGCGAGGCGCCAACCTACAAGAGAGCGAAGCTCGGCATCGGGTACGTGCCGCAGGGGCGCGGCATCCTTTCCGAGTTCACGGTGCGCGAAAATATCATGCTCGGCACCTTCGCCCGGCGTACCGACGACAGCGAAATCCCCGAGATCTGCCTGCGATTGTTTCCGTATCTCAAGGCCAATCTGGATCGCCGGGCAGGGTTGCTGTCGGGCGGGCAGAAACAGCAGCTCGCCGTAGCGCGTGCGCTCGCGGTCGGCCCCAAGGTCTTGCTGCTGGATGAGCCGACCGAAGGCATTCAGCCCAACATCGTGCATGAGATCGGTGAGACCTTGCGGATGCTGAACAAGGAGCTCGGCATCACGCTCCTGCTCACCGAGCAGCACATCAAGGTGGCAAAGCGGCTCGGCGACGACTTCTTGATGGTTGACAACGGACGGGTCGCTGCCGCCGGGCCGATCGAGGCCCTCGACGACGAAATCATCCGCAAGCACCTGACAATTTAACTTCCAAACATAGAGCAAGGAGACACAACGATGATCCCGATTCCCCGAAAGTCGACACCCGACGCCCAGCGCATGATCGACGAGCACAAGGAATGTATCGATTCCATGAAGGGCGTGGCTGGCAACAGCGTTCTGAAATGCGCGACACCAGGCGATACCACGATTGTGACCGGCGGCATTCACGAGGATCTGCAGCTCAACCGGGTGCTGCTGCGGATGCGTGCAATGCCGGCCAAGGGAAAGCTGGTAGTGATCTGTACCAAGGTCGAGAAGGAATGGCGCATTGCCCGGTTGTCCGGTATCCGCGGTGTCCCGCCCGAGTTCGTCACCGATAAGGTTTACGACAACGAACAGGACCCACAACACGACATTTTCCTGATGCGGCTGGACGAAATGCCCGAGAACGACGGCTTTCCAGAGCACTTCCGCGAAGGTTGGAAGCGCCGGGACGATAAGTGGACCGTAACCTGACCGCCGCGTTCGTACAGCATCACCCGAGGAGATCGATACCATGTCTTGGATGAAGATTACCGGCTATGCCGATAAATTCGGCGTGCATCCCGGCGACACCATCAAGTTCTTTGTCAATTGCGACGGTCCGAGCGAATACCAGGCCGAAATCGTCAAGATGATCCACGGCGACACCAATCCGCGCGGACCGGGCTTCATGGAGGAGCCGATCGCTGCGTCCTGCAACGCGACCTACAAGGGCGTCAAGCAGGAGATCTACAGCGGCTCCTACGGCTTTGTGGCCGACAAACCCCAATTTCAGCTTGAGAGCGTGACGCTGCAGTGCTGGATCTGGCCGACGACTCCCAAGACCCATCCGAAATACTGGAAACACGGGGCGCAAGGCCTGGTGACCAAGTGGTGCGACGGCAAGGGCTACGGCCTTTTTCTGAATGAAGATGGGTGCGTCGAGTTTCGCGTCAACGATCAGGTGATAACCACCGCGGCACCGGTTCGCGACCACGCATGGCACTTTATCGCGGCGTCCTTCAATGCGGCGACCGGCGAGGCGACGCTTTATCACGAGCCGCAGGTCGTCTACGCGCTCGATCCCGAGATCCCGCCGGTCATCAAGAAGCTGTCCGGCAAGCCGGCCTACGTTCCGGGTACTCCAACCGTGATCGCCGGCTTTTGCGGCAGCATCACCGGCGCTCCTGAAGCCAAGGCATCCGTGCCGCCCGGCGTTCTGATCAAGGGGCACTACAACGGCAAGATCGACTCGCCGCGCATCTGCAATCGTGCCCTCAGCCGGCTTGAAATCGAGACCATGAAAATGGGGGCGCAGCCCGGCCTGTCAGAGCGCCGCAACTCCGGCCCGTCCGGCAAGCTCTCGGAGGCGATCGTGGCGTCGTGGGATTTCGGCGACGGCATCAACACGCTGATCGGCAAGGATACCGGTCCTTATTTGTTCAATGCGACGATCGTCAATTGCCCGACCCGCGCCATGACCGGATATAACTGGGAAGGACAGATCTTCGACTGGAAAAACGCGCCGCAGCAGTACGGCGCGATTCACTTCCACGATGACGATATCGACGATGCACGCTGGTCTACCAGCTTCGAATGGACCGTTCCGCACGGCACCAGCAGCAAGTTCTACGCCGCGAAGCTGACCACCAAGGACGGCGATGAGGACTATATTCCGTTCTGGGTGGTGCCACATGTCGGCGAGGAGACCGCGAAGATCGCCTTCATGGTGCCGACCATCAGCTACATGGCCTACGCCAACGAGCATCTGGCAAACAATGCCGGCGGTGCGGAGCTCCTTGTGTACCGGGTTCCGATCATGCAGCAGCAGAACATGTTCCTGTCGGAGCATCGTGAATACGGCGGTTCCATCTACGACACCCATACCGATGGCAGCGGTCTCTGCCTGTCATCGAGGTTGCGCCCGATCCTGAGCATCCGGCCGAAATACGATCATTTCCTGGCACAGGCGCCGTGGCAGTATCCGGCCGATCTGCACATGATCTACTGGCTTGAGAAGATGGGATACAACTACGACGTGATCACCGACGAGGACGTCACCTATGACGGACTGGCGCGGCTGGAAAACTACAATGTGATCATCACCGGCTCGCATCCGGAGCACAATTCCGGACCGCAGCTCGATGCCATTCACAACTACATGCAGCGCGGCGGACGCTTCATGTACATGGGCGCCGACGGCTGGTACTGGGTTCACTCGTATCATCCGGCGTATGACGGAAAGGGTCGCGGCATCGTCACTGAGATGCGGCGCTGCGAATCCGGTATCCGTACCTGGCGCGCCGATCCCGGCGAATACTATCACCAGGGCACCGGCGAACTCGGCGGCATGTGGCGCTTCCGCGGCCGCTATCTGCACACCATCGCAGGCACCGGCATGTCGTCGGAAGGCTTCGATATCTCGACATACTACTCCCGAACGCCGGAGAGCAACGACGCCCGTGTGGCGTGGGCGTTCGAGGGCATCACCTACGACGAGAAGCTCGGCAATTTCGGCCTGGTGGGCGGCGGCGCCGCGGGCACCGAGCTCGACATCGTCGACACCATGCTGGGCAGTCCGCCCCACACCCTGGTCGTGGCGACGTCGGCGGGCCGTCATACCGAGGGCTATCTGCTCGTAATGGAGGATTACGGGTTCAACCAGCAGGGGCTCGACGGCACGCAGCATCCGCGCGTTCGTTCGGATATCGCGTATCACGAAACCCCGAACGGCGGCGCCTCCTTCGCCTTCTCGTCGATCGCGTTCTGCGGCGCGCTTCCCTGGAACAATGGCGACAACAACATCTCGAAGCTTGTCGGCAACGTTCTGAACCGCTTCATGGCCGATGGTCCGCTGCCGGCCCCCCCGGTCGAAGCGATCGTGCACCGTGGGCGAGCGGACTACGATCAGCCGATGAACAAGGCGCGCAAGTAATGATCAGGCGTCCGGGCGATGGCCCGGACGCCGCTTTGCCATGGAAAAAAGCATATGCTGGCCTTTCCCGATTTCAGTTTCAAGGACGGGGGTGTCGACCTTCAGGCGGCGGAGCTCTACGCAGCCTGCCGGCTGTCGTTCGGACTCGCGACCACCCTGCCGCGCCGCGCCTACACTTCCGAGGTCTTTCAGGAGCTCGAGGACGAAAAAGTCTGGAGCCGCGCCTGGGTCTGCGTCGGCTCGGTTCACGAGATAGCCAACGTCGGCGACCTGCTGCCGTTTACGATCGGACAGCACGCGATACACGTTCAGCGTCAGCAGGATGGCAGCCTGATCGGCCGATTCAACAAGGCGCAGCACGGCGGCTGCCGCTCGGTACCGGCACAGTGCCGCACCGGCAGAAAGACCAAATGCTCATATACGTCCTGCGGGCATAGCCGCGACCGGGAGGTCATCCCCGGGAGCGTTCTCGGCGAGACGGCGGCTCTCATGGGGCAATATCTCGGCGGCGTGCCCGAGCGGCTTTTGCCGGTACGACTTCGGGTCGAAGCCGGCTACATCTTCGCAAACATCGATCCCAGCCCTGGCAGCACGGCTGAACCTCCCGTCGTGTCGGCAAACCGCAATTGCGAGCGTAGGCAGGGGTTCTGGCGTGTGCATCGGTCGAACTGGAAGCTTGCGGGTGCGAGCCTGGTTGATGTGGCGCGAACCGACGTCAACGGCGGGGCGCTCAATCTGGTCGAGGCGGAGTGGCATTTTCCCAATCTGGTATGGATCACTTCACAAAGTGTGACGGCGTCGGTCGTTCTGCAGCCGATAGCCACGGACGAAACGCTTTGGCGTGTCTCGCTGTTCGCCTCCCCCGGTTCCATAAATTGCGAGGCGACCCGCGAGAGGTTGATCAGGTTGATCGATCGGGCCGGCGATCGCGCGGAGGCAAGTCAGACCCAGATCGAGCTGGCGTCGACCGATGATTTGAATGAGACGACGCGCGCGGGCTGGCGTTTCAACCAAATAATCGTCGAGCACATCACGCGTCGCCACTCAGCCTATTGGAATACGCCGCTCGTCGATGCAACCGTGATGGCCAGGTCATGATCCTGAGCGTACAGCAGGTGAAATATGAATTCCTGGCGTACATCAAGGAGTTCGATCCAAGTTTCGGCAGCTGGTATGTCGGTATCTCCGACAACCCCAAGCGCGCGCTTTTCGAAACACACGCCGTCCGCGATGCAGGCGATCCCTGGCTCTACAAGCAATTGCTGACCTTTCGCGCAGCGCGTACCGTGCAAGCCTATTTTATCGAACATTTGAAGACCAAGGGGCAGGTCCCCGGCTCGGAATCCGAGGATTTCGATTGCGTCTATCTGTACAAGATCAACGAACATACGCGGCAGGTAGCATGAGTACCCTGGCTGAAGCAGAAGCGGCGTTTCTGCAACGCGACTACACCCGCGCCAGGGATATCTGGACCAGGTTTGTCCGGATCGGCGATGCATCTGCGAGCGCCTGGCTGGGCGCGTTGTACGCGAACGGCCTTGGCGTCGAAGCGGATGCTACCAAGGCCTTCAGGTACTATCTCAGCGCTGCCGAGGCTGGCAATCTCCTGGCCGCAAACAATGTCGCCGTAATGTACTGGCGCGGTCAGGGCATTGCTGCGGATCCGGAGCAGGCCTGTTATTGGGTCAAGCGGACGGCCGGCAAAGGCGATGTCTTCGCGCAGTTCAACTACGCCACGGCGCTGAGCAAGGGGCTCGGCGTCGCCATCGATCTTGCGGAAGCATTGACATGGTTTCGGCGTGCCGCGGAGGCGGGTCATTATCTATCGCAGGCGCAGTTGGGGCACTGCTACGCCAAGGGCATCGGCACTCACGTGGACCGCATCGAGGCTTTCGTCTGGCTTGCGTCGGCGAGCCGGCACGGCGTCAACGCAGCGACCAACGATCTGAAAAGTCTATTGCAGGAGATGAGCGAGGCGGAGAAGACCGCAGCTGCGGAGCGCCTGCCGCCTCTGGCCGGAAAGATTCCGCTTGCCCCGGCCCTATGATACTGTTCCCCGGCGCGCAAACGCTGACGGCGTGCTCCGGTTGGACTTGTGAGCGATAAGTCCGCCGTCGGGAACCCATGCAGGGGATGAGATGACAATACCGCCGGTCACCGAGACAACCCTTCGGGTGGGCCATGTGCTGGGTAGCTGGCTGGACCCCGCTTTCCATGACAGGATTCACGCGCTCGAACATCGCGACGCCGTCGATGTCGTGGTCGTGCATCAGGTGGATCTCGCGCGACGGCGCTTCCTGGCGAAGTCCCGTAGAGGCGTCGAACTGGCTATCGCTTTACCGCGCGAGGAACGTCTTTTCGACGGGGCGATACTTTTGCTCGAGGAGGCACGGGCCATCATCGTTCGCTCGGAAGCCGAGCGCTGGCTGCGGCTCGAGCCACACTCGATCGCCGATGCAATCGAACTCGGCTACCGGGCCGGTAACCTGCACTGGCGGGTGCGGTTCGACGGGGACGTTCTGCTGGTCCCGCTGGAGGGCCGGCCGGAAGACTATGCGGCCCGGCTTGAGGATGTGATTTCGAACGGGCGGGTCAAGATGAGCATTTTCCGGCAGGATGCCGAAGCGAGCGGCCCTGGAAGCCGCCATAGCAATGAACATGCGGGTCACCATCATCACGAAAGCGGAGACGCCTGAGCTTGCTGGCGCTGCTCCAAACCATGTGGCAGGCTGACGGAACGTTTCCTAGCGGATCGTTCGCATTTTCCTATGGGGTGGAGGGTGCCGCAGCGCTGGGACGCGTTACCGACAAGCCGTCGCTGCTGTCGCTTGTGGCAACGATATTGCGGTTTCGTTGGGCGACTTTCGATCGGGTGGCGTTGCTGCGGGCGTACCGTGCATCCATGGACCTATCGAAGGTCGCACATATCGACCACGATGTGGAGGCCAGCACTTTCGGCGAGTCGATGCGCACGGGATCACGGAGGAACGGCGGTTCATTTCTGGCTTCGCACAGCGCCCTCGGCAATCGCGCGGCCACGGCCCTGAGGCTTTGCGTTCGACGGAAAGAGTGCCTCGGTCACATCGCGGTCATGCAGGGTGCCGTGTGGCCAACGCTGGGGATGGACCAGCGGCTGGTTCAGATCGCGTCGGCCTACATGACCGCAAGCGGAGTCGCCTCCGCCGCGGTGCGGCTGGGCGTGGTGGGCGCATTGCAGGCGCAGGGCGTCATCAGCGAGGTTCTGCCGCTGATCGAGACCCTGGTCGCCCGCGAAGTGCCTGACGATGCCCGGCTGTCGAGTGCCTTGCCTTTCCTGGATATCGCGTCGGCGCGGCAGGCGCAGGCCAGCCTGCGACTTTTCGCCAATTGAGGGAGGTCGACCATGCTTTTGACGCCAACGGAGATGGAGCGTCTGACGATCTTCACGGCGGCGGAACTGGCGCGGCGGCGCTGGGCCAAGGGACTGAAGTTGAACTACCCGGAAGCGGTAGCCATCATCACCGACGAGATACTCGAAGGTGCGCGCGAGGGCCGGTCCGTCGCTGACCTGATTGGCTACGGCTCGACGATCATGTCTACCGCCGACGTGATGTCCGGGGTCGCGGCGATGATGCACATCATTCAGGTGGAGGGGGTGTTTCCGGACGGCACGAAACTCGTCACCGTCCACGAGCCAATTCGTCCGCCGAAGGGCGCGGCCTCCGATCCGGAGCATCCCGGCGAGGTCAGGGCGACGCCGGGACAGATCGAACTGAATGCGGGGCGCGAGCGCATTACCCTGACCGCCACCAACACCGGCGACCGGCCAGTGCAGATTGGATCGCATTTCCACTTCTTCGAAGTCAACAAATCGATGGAGTTCGATCGAGCTGCGGCCTTCAACAGGCGGCTGGACATTCCGGCGGGAACGGCAGTGCGTTTCGAGCCCGGCATTTCCAAGGAAGTGACGCTGGTATCGTTCGGCGGAGAACAATACCTGTCCGGCCTCAACAGCCTGACAAATGGCGCCGCCAGCGATCCCGCTGTCAAGGCGGCCGCAATCGCTGCCGCGAAGGCACGTGGATACAAGGGCGCGTGACATGGTAACGATCGAGCGGAAGGACTACGCGGCACTCTACGGCCCGACCACGGGAGACTCGGTGCGGCTTGGCGATACTTCGTTGATCGCGGTAGTTGAAAAAGATCATGCCGTTTACGGCGATGAATGCCTTCATGGCGGCGGCAAGACGCTGCGCGACGGAATCGGCATGGCCGGGATCACCAGCGCCCAGGGCGCACTGGATTTTCTGCTGTGCAATGTGCTGCTGATCGATCCGGTGCTCGGAATCGTGAAGGGCGACCTCGGCATTCGCCACGGCCGTATCGTGGGTTTCGGCAAGGCCGGCAACCCGGCAATCATGGACAATGTCGATCCGCGCCTGATTGTCTCGACGGGAACGACAGTTCGCGATTGCGAGGGCCTGATCGCAACTCCCGGCGCGATCGACGTCCACGTGCATTTCGACAGTGCCGGCCTGGTCGAGCACGCGCTCGCGAGCGGGATAACGACGATGATCGGGGGATCCCTCGGTCCGATCACCGTCGGCATCGATTCGGGCGGCCCCTTCAACACCGGCAAGATGCTGCAGGCGGCCGAGGCGTGGCCGATGAATTTCGGGTTTCTCGGGCGAGGCAACGCGCATCGTGAGGCGCCCATGATCGAACAGCTCGAGACCGGTGTGATGGGTCTGAAGTTGCACGAGGATTGGGGTTCGATGCCGGCCGCGATCGACACCTGTCTGCGGGTCGCCGACGAATACGACTTCCAGGTGCAGATCCATACCGACACGCTGAACGAATCGGGGTTCGTGGAGAACACGCTGGAAGCGATCGGTCAACGTACCATTCACATGTACCATACCGAGGGTGCCGGCGGTGGCCATGCACCGGACATCATCCGGGTGGCAGGCGAGGCAAATTGCCTTCCGTCGTCCACCAACCCGACCAACCCCTACACCGTCAACACGTTTGACGAGCATCTCGACATGACGATGGTGTGCCATCACCTGAATCCGGCGATTCCCGAGGATGTGGCCTTCGCGGAGAGCCGCATTCGTGCGCAGACCATCGCGGCCGAGGACGTCCTGCACGACATTGGTGCCATTTCCATGCTCGGCTCGGACAGTCAGGGAATGGGACGCATTCACGAGGTGATCTGCCGGACCTGGCAGCTCGCGTCCAAGATGAAGGATCAGCGGGGGTCGCTGCCGGAGGATAGGCCGGGCCTCGGCGACAATGCGCGCATCCGGCGCTATATCGCCAAATACACCATCAACGCGGCAAGGACATTCGGCATTGCCGACCACGTCGGTTCGCTCGAGGATGGCAAGATGGCCGACATCGTGATCTGGCGTCCCGCCTTCTTCGGGATCAAGCCTGAGCTTGTCATCAAGGGCGGCTTCATCGCCTGGGGCGCCATGGGCGACAGCGCCGCATCGCTGATGACCTGCGAGCCGATTCTGATGCGGCCGCAGTGGGGATCGTACGGTCGGGCGCCGTCCGCGCTCTCGGCCTGCTTCGTGCATCCGCTCGCGATCGAGGCGCGCCTGGGCAATGCACTCGGGCTCTCGAAGTCCTTGCTGCCGGTACGGAATACGCGCAAGCTGAACAAGCGCGATATGCTGTGGAACGACAATTGTCCGAAAATCTCGGTGGATCCGGAGACCTTCGAGGTGTTCGTGAATGATGTACTCGCGACCTGTGAACCGGCGCGGGAATTGCCGCTCGCCCAGCGCTACATGTTGAGGTAGCCATGCATTCGCTGACCGATGTGCCAAACGAGATAGCGGCCGCCTCCGCGGCGCGTGTCGGCATCGGCGGCCCCGTAGGCTCTGGCAAGACAGCGCTGATCGAGGCGCTGATCCCCGAATTGCATCGGCGCGGCATCAATTTTGCTGTCGTTACCAACGATCTCGTCACCAAGGAGGACGCCGAAAGATTAAGGCGATCCGGTCTGATCGATCCCGCGCGGGTTTCTGCAGTTGAAGCGGGCGCATGCCCGCATACGGTCATCCGCGAGGATCCGACCCTCAACATCGCCGCCGGCGACGATCTCGAGGCGGCATTTCCGGGACTCGAACTCATTCTGTTCGAGTCGGGTGGGGACAACCTGGCATCGACGTTCTCGCTCGATCTCGTCGACTGGTGGATGTTCGTGATCGATGTTGCGGGCGGCGATGATATCCCGCGCAAGCGGGGTCCGGGTTTGATACGAAGCGATCTTCTGGTCGTCAACAAGGTAGATCTCGCTCCTTACGTTGGAGTCAATCTCGACGCAATGTTGGCGGAGGCCCGTGCCGTGCGCGGTCAGCGAACCGTAATCGCCACCAATGCACGTTCAGGTCTGGGAGTAGAGGCCGTCGCCGATGCAATTATCGCCGCAGTCCTTTTCGGTGCAAGTCCCCGGGCGTGAGGCGCGAGCCTGGGTCGCGGTTGATGTGGCCGGCGGCCGAACCGTGATCCGGAGCCAGCGCGTCGGCTATCCCCTGCATGTGACGCGCGGGTTTTATCTCGACAGCGGTCGGGTCGATCTGCTGACGCTCTATCTGCAGTCGGCATCGGGCGGGCTCTATGCCGGTGATCGGCTGCAGTTCGACATCTCGGTAGCGGAGGGCGCCGCGTTGTGCGTGACGACACAGGCGTCCACAGTCGTACACAACGGCAAGGGCGTCGGCTCGCTGCAGCGACAAATCATCGACGTCGGCGCCGGTGCCCTCTGTGCACTCGTCTGCGATCCCTATGTGCTGTTCCCGGGTGCGCAACTGGCGATCAAGACCATCGCCTCGGTGGCGGTCGATGGCGTCTTGATCTTCATTGACGGGATGACCTGCCACGATCCGGCGCAACAAGGCGGGCTGTTTGCGAGCTATGAAAGTTCGCTGCAGGTGTTTCGGCCGGATGGCCGGCTCCTGTTGTCTGACTTGGGCGAATTGCCGGGGGGCAGCATGGCGGAAGCCGGTGGGCCGCTTGGCGGCTATGTCGCGAGCGCTACCGTAACACTCATCGGCCCATCGCTCCGGCTGCCTGACCCCCGAGCGCTTGAGCAGGCGGTAATTGATGCTGGCTGTCTCGCGGGCGCCTCCGCAGCGCCCAACGAGGCGGGGGTGGTAATGCGGATACTGGCACACAATGGTGGTGAACTGATGCGCGGCCTGGAAGTCGCGTTTCTTGTCGCCGGGGGAGCGGCGGCGGGGACGGCGCTGGCGCGCCGTCGAAAGTGAAAGCTCCCCTTGGGCTCCTGAGCTTCTGCGTCCGTCACGCCGCCGAAAACTCTCCGGCGGCATCCTTCAGACATGCCAGCAGATATACTGCAGAGGCGCTGTCCGCCAGCACATGGTAGGTCAGCAGATCCTCCACGTCGGCACGCAAAACGATTGCGTTGAGCCGCGCCAGCGAGGTTTGGGCGATCGCAAGGTCATCGAACCGGTGCGGCCGAAAGTCGATCGCGCACAGCTTGGACAGCACGTCCGGCACGGCCTGGCCCTGAACCGCGAACCAAGCGTGGCTGTGGCGACGCGGCATTGGATAGGTTCGCTCGCCATCCTCGATGCGCCAATCGGCCTCGAGCTGCGCGAGCCTTGAATCGTCGCCGTCGCGTGCGCCGAGAAGAAACACCTCACTGGCGGCCAGCACCAGGCACAGCAAGCCGTCCGCCTGGCGAAAGGCACGGTTTGGCTGGTCTTCGACGAAGATGCCGCGCCTTTGCATAGCTGGGAGCGTGCCGCGGCCCTTGAAGCCGAGGCGCGGCCGGTCCGAGAGGTCGACAATGGACGGCTGGGAGGTCGGCACGATCACATCTCCTGCCGCTTGTTGTCGGGATCGTAGAACGGCATCGGGATCACTTCGGCGTCGACCGTGCGTCCGCCGTCGGTCCGGATCTGGAACCGCGACCCCGCGGCGCCGCGCGAGACGGGCAGATAAGCCAGCCCGATCACCTTGTTGAGCGTGGGCGACAGCACCGCCGAGGTGACACGGCCCATGATGTCTCCGCCCTCGATCACCAGATGGTTTTCCTTTGGGCAGGGCGCGTTGCGGTCGGGGAGCGTAAAACCGGCGAGCACGCGGCCGACGCCCTTCGCGATCTGCATGTCGACCGAACGCTTGCCGAGATAAGCGGGCTTCGTCTTCGACAAAGCCCAGGTCATTCCGGCTTCCGCAGGGTTCGTCAGGCCGTCGGTATCCTGGCCGACGATGATGTGCCCCTTCTCGAGCCGAAGCACTCGCTGGGCCTCGACGCCGAATGGCTTGATGCCGAATGATTGTCCGGCCTCGATGAGGAGATCCCACAACCTGCCGCCGAAACTCGAGGGGCAATGGATCTCGAACCCGGCTTCGCCGACGAAGCCGACGCGCAACACGCGAACGGGAATGCCGGCTAGATGGCCGCTGCGTACGGCAAGATACGGGAATGCCGAGGCGGCAAAATCGATATCGGTCCGCAGTTTCTCGACCACGGCCCGCGCCCGGGGACCCGCAATGTTGATGCCGGCATACGCCGCGGTGACGTTGGCGACATCGACGTCGAGCCTCCAATGCTGATTCCAGAAACCCATCAGCCGGTAGACCTGGTCGACGGCGCTGGTCGTCGCAGTGACGTAAAAGTGCTGATCGTGCAGGCGGCATGCGACGCCGTCATCGATGATGACGCCGGTCTCGTCGGTTAACAGCGCATAGCGCGTGCGTCCCACCGGCTGTTTCAGGAAATTGAAGGTATAGAAGCGATCGACAAAGGCCGCCGCATCAGGGCCGCGAATGTCGAGCCCGCCGAGCGTCGACACGTCGATGATGCCTACATTCGTGCGCACGGCCCTGACCTCGGCGACGATCGCCTCCGCGCTCTTTTCCTTTGGGCCGTAGTAGGCCGGCCGCATCCAGAGCCCCGCCGGCATCATACGGGCGCCCAGCACGAGGTGCCGGTCGTGCATCGCCGTGAGGCGGGTCGGCTCGTAGCCGCGTCCGGCAAGGTGGCCGAACTTCTCCGGCACCAGCGGCGGCCGGAACGTCGTGGAGCCGACCTTTTCGATGTCGCGGCCAGTGGCGCGCGCCACCATGCGTATGGTGTTAAGATTGGCATGACGGCCCTGGCTGGGGCCAAACCCGGCGGTGGAGTAGCGCTTGACGAGCTGGATGTCGTCGTAACCGTCATGCACGGAATTGACGATGTCGCGGGTGCTCAGATCTTCGTCAAAATCGATAAAGTCCTTTCCGCCAGGCGATTCCGTGATCGGCCATGGATGGGTGATATCCCTCGCCGTCGTGTCTTCCGCTGCCGCGGGTGGTGCGGTATCCCTCCCGATGGCCGCCAGAGCGGCCGAGCGTCCGACCCGCCCGCCATGATCGGCGGCAAGGGCTTCCGACCAGAATCCTGCAACCGATCCGGCCACGTGAACACCCGCCGGCAGATCCGCGGCACGATGCATCGCGATGGCGGGATCATAGACGACTTTTGCGCCGGTGTGGCAGGCGAGGTTGATCGCCGGAGTGTATCCCGCGCTCATGAGGACCAGATCGCAATTGATCCATTCGGAGGGGCCCCGCCTGTCCCGGTCCAGGATCGACGCAACCGCAACGGCCTCGACGTGGCGTCGGCCCTTCGCGGCGACAACGGTGGTGTTCGGCAGGATGCGAATGCCGCGCGCCTTGGCCGCCGCGCCGTCGCTGCCGTCGGGGCTTTTTCGAAGATCGACGATGGCAGCGACTTCGATGCCGGCATCGAGCAGATCGAGCGCGGCATCGTAACCGAAGCGGTTGGCCGTTGCGATCACGGCCCGGCTGCCGGGCCTGACACCATACAGCCGCATCAGCCGTTGCGCCGCGTCGGCAAACATGATGCCGGGGAGGTCATTTTTGGTAAATACGATCGGCTGATCGTAGCCGCCGGTCGCAAGCACTGTCTGTTTTGCCCGGATCTTGTAGAGACGATTGTTGTTCAGCGCCGACGCCCAGTTGTCGACAAAGAGGCCGCTGACGGTTGTGTCCGACATGATCCGCAGGTTCGGCAGCCGCGACGCGCGCGATAGCAGGCTCAGCCGCTTCATTTCGGCTTCGGCCCGCCCGCTATGCGAACGCCCGAACAGCAAAGATCCGCCCGGTGTCGGCCACTCGTCGATCAGCAGGACCTCAGCGCCGGTCTCGGCCGCCGCGATTCCGGCGTTCAGGCCCGCGGAACCGCCGCCGACCACCAGAACGTCGCAGAACAAATGCTGCTTGTCGTAGTAGCCGTGATGCGCTTTTGGGTCGAGCGACCCCAGTCCCGCCAGAGCGCGGATCGGCCGTTCGAACAGCCGCCATGCGCCATGCGGGCGGAAGAAGGTCTTGTAGTAGAAACCGACCGGCAGGAAGCGCGAGAACAGGCCGAGCACCGCAAGCCAGTCAAAGTCAAGCCGACCCATCCGATTGATCGAGATGACGGCGAGGCCCGGTGCGATCTTGCGCCGGTCGCCTCGAACGTTGGGCTCGGCGCCGATTTGCACCATGGCATTGGAATCGTGGCCGGCCATGGTCAGGACGCCGCGCGGCCGATGGTATTTGAACGATCGCGACAGCACGTGCCGTCCCGATGCCATCAGCGCACTGGCGACGACATCGCCGGCAAATCCGTGCTGGGAGGCGCCGTCGAAACTGAACGTCACGGGCCGCGTGCGATCGAGCAGCAGCCCCCAGCCATCCGCCGGCAATCTCGCGTTGTCAGCCGTCATGATTTGCGTTCCGAAAAATAATCAGCCGGACTCCTGGTCCACAGGATCTTGTCGGTAATCCGGTTGCGCCGTGCGATGAACCAGTAGTTGCTGGGTGCATGCAGCCACCACTCGTCGACTTCGCCGGCGAGGTTGTCCTCGATGAAGAGATAGCTGGTCCATTCGCGGTCTGAACAGGTCGGTTCGGGTGCGCTCTTGACGTCGCCCATCCAGACGAACTCGTCGATGTTGCGCGGACCGTTGAGGGGGCAGTGCATGATTTTCATGGGCGTAACTTCAGTGTCCGACCGAAGCGGCGCCCTTTTCGCCGACCAGATCGAAGTTGTGGAAGCGATCGAGCGCGAACGGCTTGAGAAGGTCGGGCTGGCGGCCGGTGGCGACACATTCGGCCATGCGGAAGCCGCACACTGGGGTTGCCTTGAAACCCCAGGTGCCCCAGCCGGAGTCGATGTAATAGTTCTCGACCGGTGTCAGTCCCATCACCGGCGAAAAATCCGGTGTCATGTCGGCGATTCCCCCCCATTGCCGCAGCACGCGCAGTTCGGCCATGAAGGGAAACAGCTCGAGCATGTGGGCCATCAGGCCTTCCTTGAAATCGAGCGTCGAACGCGATCCGTATAGGCCATACGGGTCAGTCGATCCGCCCATGACCATTTCGCCGCGCGCGCTTTGCGAGATGTAGACATGCAGCGAGCCGGAGACGACGATCTGATCGAGAACCGGCTTCACCGGTTCGGAGACGCAGGCCTGCAGCGGAATCGTCTTGATCGGCAGGCGAAAACCCGCAAGCGCCGAGACGCGGCTCGATGAACCCGCGACGGCTTGCACGATCTTGCCGGCATAGATGGGGCCGCGGTCAGTTTCGACGCCGATGGCACGATTGCCCTCCTTCAGGATACCGGTCACCTCGGTGCCGGGATGCACCTCGACCCCGCGTGCCATCGCTCCCTTGGCATACCCCCACGCCACCGCATCGTGCCGCGCCAGCGCGCCGGGCGGGTGATAGAGCGCCCCGAGGACTGGGTAGCGGACCTCCTCCGACATGTTGAGGGTGGGGCATAGGCGGCCGACTTCATCGGCATCGATTACCTCGGAATCGACGCCTAGATGCTTGTTCACTTCGGCGCGCCAGCGCGCGGTGCGCATCGCGGCGTCGGTATGCGCAAGCGTGAAATGGCCGCGCTCCGAATACATGATGTTGATGTCTACTTCTTCAGAGAGCCCACGAAATAGCTCGACGGACTCCTTGTAGAAAGCGACGCCTTCCG
>Ga0302319_10002849_pt1 | contig 36743 bp, 29 predicted proteins | sample Bog_T0_2_FD_203319 | JGI IMG/M metagenome (GOLD analysis project Ga0302319, IMG submission 203319) | Peat permafrost microbial communities from Stordalen Mire near Abisko, Sweden - Bog_T0_2 | ecosystem: Environmental > Terrestrial > Soil > Wetlands > Peat | place: Sweden: Abisko, Stordalen Mire...
CAGGACCAGAGAGATTCTCGATCAGGCGATCACTGAACTGCTTCCACAGATCACTCCCGACAATGCACAAGCTTGGTTCCGGTTTTCCGGATACGGAGTACACCTATGAGAGAAACGCTCTAAAGCCGTGCCCTTTCAAAGCAGAGGGTTTACTAGGGCCTTTACGGGGGTGCCCGAGGTCCCGATTTTGGGGCTTGGGAAGGCAGATCAATCTCGGCATTCAAAACCGCTCTATCCGAGTTTCAGGAGACGTGCACCTCAATCCACTCCAGCGGCGCTCCAGCCGAATGCTCGACGGCCATCACCTTCAACTGCCCACCCTCGATGGAAGCATGGCTTTCAATGACCGCTCCTCCAAAATAGTGGCTGCGAATCTCCGCCTGTCTGCCCTGCTGCCGGCGCACCACGATCTCACCCTGGCCATACGCCACAAGGGCCAGGCTGCCGCTATGCGCAAGGTCCTCACTGCTCCTGGAGGAAACCACCACCGGTACGCCCGAGTGAATGGCATCCTTCACGCGGGGATCGCTCTCCGTGGAAGACATGAGCTGGTTCCCTTCCCCCGCGGGGTGCGGTCGATAGGCCAGCAGAACCAGTTGTCCCTGTTCGAATCGTGCCCACGAGCGGGCATGCGCGCCCAGCGTCGGCGCCTCTGACACCGTGTCCAGCGGCAGAATCTCGAAGGTGCTGGTGGGCCGCGGCACATGGGTAAGTCCGTTGTACCGGGCCACAAACTCCGGTGTGGCGCTCTCCCCTTGCTCGTCACCCTGAAAGTCGTTGAGCGAGCCCAGCGTGCCCACCGCCGCCGAGTCGAACCAGATACTTGGCGCGCTGGCCCAGTCGTACCCCGAGGAACCGTAGGTAGGCACTCCCAGCTGCCCCAGCAGGCTGCTGAAGTAGAAACGCCGGTTGGCTTCCAGTTCGTACTCGCCCGCCGCCATATACAGATCGTCCGGGCTGTGCAGATCAAAGTAATCCAGAAACAGGGGTGAGAGGTTGTAGTACATCACCACCAGGTCGGGATTCTCCTCGCGCATCGCCTTGATCACGACTTCCAGCCCCTTCAGCATCAGCCGCTCGCCGGTCCAGTTCTTGTCCTGCGGGGCGGCAATCCCCACGGCCGGTAACTCGTAACCGAAGTCGAACTTCAGCAGGTCCGGTTTGTATCTGCGGATGAACTTTCTGGCCAGATCGCCCAGCACCTTGGCCACCGCCGGCTGGGTAAAGTCGAGAATGTAATAGTGCAACCCGGAGAAGCTTGCCAGATAGGGCTTTCCGTCCGGCAGCTTCAGCATGTGATCGGTCGTCAAACCCAGATCGGCCGGGTGTTCGCAGCGCATCAGCGCCGCCCACATGCCGATGCGGTAGCCATCCGCCCGCAACTGGTCAAGGAACTGCTCAAAGTTTGGCAGTCGGTCCGCCGCGTGTTCCAGCTTTCCGTAAGTCCCTTCCCACTTGTCGTCGATGGAGAACAGCCCGGCCTGCATCCCCGAAGCCTTGAGCTCCTTGTACACCCCATTCAGGAACTTCTCGTCCAGCCGCTCTCCGCCCTTGTTCCGATCCACCTGCACGCCCCAGGTGCAGAACTGCGGAGTCAGCGCGATCTTTGTTTTGCGCTCGGAGTTGCTCTGGCGATGGATGATTCCGGCCCGCAGAAGCCCTTGATAGTAGCCGCCGATAGCCTGGTAGTAATCCGGCGCAACGGTCCAGAGCAGGGTCGCTCCCAGCGTCAGCCGGCCGGGACCGCGCACATGCTTCCACAGATCGCTGCGATAGTCGATCCACAAGCTGCTCTTGCCTTCGTTGAGTTGCAGAAAGAGGTCGCCGCCAGGCAAATCGGCCAGTCCGCAGGCAAATGCGTCGGATCTCCCCTCGGTATATTGGTTTCGCTGGCCTGCCGATCCATCAATGCTGAATCCGCAGAAGTAATGCACCGGCAGGCCCCATTGCTGATTCAGGCCGGGAATGAAGCTGCCCCGGCCCAGCCACACGCTTTCATCCAGGTGAACATACTCGCTCACAATCGGGCTGATTGCCGAACCGGAGAGCAGCCCCGGCGCTACCTGGTAAGACGCATGCAGCGACGGCGTTCGGGTGGTTCCGGCGGCCTCGCAGAAGTAATGCACACTCACCACGTCCTGCGCGCTGGCCGCGTCATAAGCAAGGGGGTCAGTCCAGATGCCGTGCTCGTCAAATCGCCAGGTTACCGACAGCCGGGCCGCGCCATTCACGCCCTCGTAGTCAAAAGTGATCCGCCCCGGCTCAGCACGATGCCCCGCTGCCTTGCCCGCACTGCACAGCCGGGAGGCCGGTTGATCGGCCGGCGCCACCACTACCGCCGGCTGCATGGTTCCGCTCACAATCAGGCGCTTTCTGGAATCGCGCAGGCTGAAAGTGTCGTCGGATTGCGAGTATTGCCAGGAATAGTTGGAGCCCTTTACCTCGACCGATCCATCCTGGCTCGCAATCGATGGAATTACGGAGTTGCCCGGCAGTTTGTCTGAAGCGGCGGCGAGCAAGGCTCCCGTCGAGAGTTGCAAGAACGTGCGGCGATTGAATGGAAACAAAGTCCCTCTCAAAGTGTTTCAAATGAATTGGATAGCACATTATTCACAGCGGCTCACCCTCCGCAGCCGCAACTGCGGTCCAGCACCTCGGCGAAATGCATCGCCTGCCGGTGCCCCAACTGGTCAATCTGTTCGCGGCAACTGAAGCCGTCGGCGACGATGATGGTCATCGGCCCGGCGTCCTCCACCGCTGGCAGCAAACCGTCGTATGCAATGGCCTTCGACACCTCGAACTTGTCGGCCTCGAAGCCGAACGGCCCAGCCATGCCGCAGCAGCCCGCCTGGATCGGCTCCACCGTGGCTCCGGCTTTCTCCAGCAGGGCAATTTCATTTGCCGGGCCGCCAAAAACTGCCTTGTGGTGGCAGTGGCCGTGGAGCAGAATATGTGCGCCCTGCAAACGACCCTTTGCCCACTCGGGAGCCTTGGCGGCCAGCCAGTCAGCCAGCAGCCAGACCTGCTGAGTCATGCGTTGCGCCCGCGGGTCCTTGGGGAAAAGTTCGAGCAATTCATCTTTGAAGACGCTGGCGCAGCTTGGCTCCAAAAAGATGAACGGCAGCCCGGCATCGATCTGCGGGCCCATGCGCTCCAGCACTTTGGCCAGGTAACCACGCGCGGCGTCCAGCAGCCCGAAGTCGTAGAGCGGCCGCCCACAGCAGATGTGGCCTTTGGGCACCTGCACCCGAAAACCCGCCTGCGTGAGTACGGACTCCGCTGCGGCCAGGGTCTGCGGATGGTAGTAGTTATTCCAGGTATCCGGCCACAACACCACCACCTGCGGCACCTGCAGTGCGGCCAACTGCCCTTCGGGCCTTGCGGTGTCCTGCTTGGCGGATTTGCGCGGGACGTTGGAGGTCTCGGCGGAGGGAACCCTTCCCTTCTGGTAGCTCTTGGCCGCAAGGCGGGGAAGCTGCCGTTCCTGCGCCACGCCCACAATCCGCTTGATGAGCGGGCTGGTCACCGGGCCGGTGAGCAGGGCATTGGTGAAGGCCGGCGTGAGTGAACCCCAGCGCGCCAACTGGTCGGCAAAGCCGAAGATGTAGTGGTGCAGCGGGTGCAGCCGTCCCTTGAAACGCTGGGTCAGGTACTCCGACTTCCAGGCGGCCATGTCCACCTGGGCCGGGCACTCGGATTTGCAGGCCTTGCAGCTGAGGCAGAGATCCAGAGCCTCATGTACCGCCTGGCTCTCAAATCCCTCCTCGCGTAGCGCCCCGGCGAGCAATTCCCACAGCAGGCGCGCCCGTCCGCGCGTGGAGTTCTGCTCCTCGCCGGTGGCGCGGTAGCTGGGGCACATCACCCCGCCCTCGGTCTTGCGGCAGGCGCCCACCCCCACACAGCGCTCGGTGGCCCGTTCCAAGGAGCCCCTGTCGGCGGCAAAGGCAAAGTGGGTCTCCAGCGCGGCCGGCTGCTCTGGGGCGGGCAGACCGTACCGAAGATTCTCAATGGGGTCGTAAACCCGCACGGCGTCCACCAGCTTGCCCGGATTCATGCGGTTGTCCGGGTCCCACAAGGCCTTGAACTCGCGAAAGGCCTGCATCAGCTCCGGGCCGAACATCTTGGGCAGCAGGGCGGCGCGGGCCTGGCCGTCGCCGTGCTCGCCCGAGAGCGACCCGCCAAAGCTCAGCACCAGGTCGGCGGCGCGGTCAATGAACTCGCGATAGCGGCGGAGGCCCTCCACGGTGCGGAAGTCGAAGTTGATGCGCAAATGAACGCAGCCCTGGCCGTAGTGCCCGTAGAGCGGGCTGCGGTAGCCGTATTCGCCCATCAGCGCGGTCAGCTTGCGCAGGTAGGCGCCAAGCTGCGCGGGAGGAATGCCGGCGTCTTCCCAGCCTTCCCAGCCCTCGGGTTCGCCGGGAACAAATACCGTGGCGCCCAGCGCCGACTCGCGCACCTTCCACACCCGCGCCGCCTCGGCAGTGGTATAGATGCGGGCCACGGGCCGGGCCGGCCAGCTTCGGGCGGCGCGTACCAGGGCTTCCGCCTTGGCCTGCGCCTCCTCGGCGTCCCACGCCCCCATCTCCGCCAGCAGAAAGCCCCCGCCGGGCGGCAGCAGTTGAACGTCTTCAACGGCCAGCTTTTTGCGGCGCATGAACTCCAGCAGCAGAGCGTCAAAACCCTCCAGCCCGATCGGCCCGTGCTCCAGAGTGCTGGGCACGGCGTCCGCGGCCAGGAAGGCGTCGCTGAAGGCCAGTGCCGTCAGCACCCGGTAGGGCGGGCTGGCGGCCAGGTTGACCGTGGCAGAAACGATGGTGGCGCAGGTGCCCTCCGAGCCCACCAGCGCGCGCGCCACGTGAAAGCCGTTCTCGTCCAGCAGCTCGTCCAGGTTGTAGCCGGAGACACGGCGCGGAATGCGGGGAAACTTCTCCCGGATGAGCCCCGCATAGCGATCGCGCAGACGCGCCAGGCCAGCATAAATCTCACCCACCCGGCCTCCGCCGCGAATGGTCGCTTCCATCTCCAGCGGGCTGGTGCGGCCCACCGTCATGCGCGTGCCGTCGTAGAGCACAAGGTCCATCGACTCCACGTTATCGGCCACTTTGCCGCCCAGCAGGCCATGCACGCCGCAACTGTTGTTGCCGATCATGCCGCCCAAAGTGCAGCGGCTGTGGGTGGCCGGGTCGGGCGCGTAGGTGAGGTGATGCACCTCCGCGGCCTCGCGCAGCCGGTCCAGCACAATCCCCGGCTCCACGCGCGCCAGCCGGGCCAGGGGATCGATGGAGTTGAGCCCGTTCATGTAGCGCGAGAAATCGAAGACCACCGCTACGTTGGCGCATTGGCCGGCCAGGCTGGTGCCTGCCCCGCGCGGCAGCACCGCCGCCCCGGTACTCCGGCAAGCGGCCAAGGCAGCCTCCACGTCCTCCGCATCCCGCGGCAGAATCACGCCCACCGGCAACTGCCGGTAGTTCGAGGAGTCGGCGGCGTAAAGCGCGCGCGAGCCCAGGTCGAAGCGCACCTCGCCGCGCAAATTGGCTTTGAGCAGGGCTTCCAACTCGCGGTGCGCGGCAAAGCGCTCATGGTCCAGTTGCGGCTGGATGGTGGTCAGGGCGGAAAAAGGTGAAGTGTTCACCGGGGAATAGTAGCGCGTTTTTGAGCGCAACCCAACCGCACGGCCCGCCCAAAATGCCCCGTGCCCCATCACTGCGATTTTTTCATGTCGCAAGGGTGGGAAAGCGCCAATTCCTGCCGGCCCCGTTTCAGAAGCAGCTAGAGCGAGGCGCCTCTACCGCGCGGGCCACTCCTCGACCACGATGCCCAGGTCATTCAGCTTCTGGATGGCGGCTTCCACGTTGCGGCGGACCTTGGGGCGATCCTTGGGGCTGGCCAGCGGCGACTCGGCCACGGCCACCACCCGGCCATAGCGCCAGGCGCCGGCGGGCAGCGCAATCAGGGCCTCAGCCAGGTCGGCGGGCCGCAGTTGGAGCTCCTGACGGCGGGCAGCTTCCGGACGCAGCAGGGTGCCCTTCCCCATGGAACTGGGGTTGGGATCGGTCATGGTTACGCGCAGGGTGAGCGACTCGGCGCCGACCGAGACAAACGGATTGGCCCACGCGCCCGGCTCATGCACATCCACATACATGCTCTTGGTGGGCAGCGGGATAGCGGCCAGCGCGGCCCGTTGCTGGTCACTCTTCTGGGCAGAGGCCTGGGCAGCCGCCTGCGCCTTCTGCTCAGCGCTGACCGCATTCTTGGCCACGCCCACTACCGCCTGTTCTTCCTTGTGGCAGGCAATCGGGAACAGGCCCATCAGCAGGGCCAGCGCCGCACATACCGCGGCATTTGAGCGCCAAATCATTCATCAAGGATAACAGCAATGCAATCGCAGGCTTTTCCGCCAGCTGCCCTGTTCGGTTGAAATGTGCGCATTCGGGAGAGATGCGCAGCTTTGGGTGGAATGTCACAGCGCAGCGCCCGCAACCTGTAGTAACCTGCCCGCGCATGGGATCGGAGGCCTCAAAATGATCACCAAGGTCGTGGCCATTGTCGGCAGCTATCGCAGGGGCGGGACCATCGACAGCGCCGTGGAAGCCATCCTGGAGGGCGCCAGGGAAAAGGGCGCCATCACCCACACCATCCACCTCACCGACCAGCACATCGAGTTCTGCAAGAACTGCCGCCAATGTACCCAGACGCCCGGCGAGGAACGCGGCAAGTGCTGCCAGGAGGACGACCTGGAGGCGCTGCTGGCGGAAATCGACGCGGCCGATGCCGTGGTGCTGGGCAGCCCGGTCAACTACGGAAACGTGACTGCCATCTTTCGCCGGTTCATGGAGCGGATCATCGGCTTCACCTATTGGCCGTGGAGCGGCCCCGCCCCCAAGCCGCGCAAGAAGCTGCTCACTCGCAAGGCCGTGCTCGTAGCCTCCTCCGCCATGCCCGGCTTCCTCATCCCACTGGTGACCGGAACCGGCCACGCCCTGCGCACCACCGCCAAATTGCTCGGCGCCAAGCCGGTAGGCAGCCTGTGGGTCGGTCTGTCGGCCCAGGAGCCGGATCACCAGTTGTCGCCCCGCGCCAGAGAACAGGCCCGCCACATCGGCTGGAAGCTGGCGTTGATGCACTGCAATCTACCGTTGGGGACGCAGGATCAAGGAGATAGGCTGGATGGATCGTCAAGGATGAGCATTCCACATGCACAGGAGGATCAGAAATGTCTATTGGGTCATAAATCTAGCTTATTTGGCCGCTTATATCTGCGTGTTCTCGATCCAATATGCGCATCCACCGGAAGTTCCCAATTACCCCTACACATATTTGTTTCTGACCGCATCCTTGTCCTACCCGGTTTGGCTTGCATTGTCACGTTCTGGAGCCGGGTTCTGGAAGGGACTTCAGGCAGTCGTTCTCATACCAACCACCGCGGAGTTATTTGAATGGGGCTTGTATCTATTCAGGACGAATGGATTTCAAAGCCGCGATTTCGAAACAGTTTCTTGGTTTGGCTTTTATCTCTTAGGCCCAATTGGCGCAGCAATCGCATGGTACCCTATCGGGTATCTGGCGGCTTGGTTGCTGTTTCGTCGAAATAAGGTCCAGACCGAGCCGATGAGTCGGCTCGGCGACGAATGACTCAGGCTCAAAACTTAAGCAATTAAGACCCTGGGTTGCCGCATTCCTACTTTCCGATCAGCCCGCGCGCAATCGCGTCCAGCATCCCGTTGAGGAAGTTGATGGACTCCGGCGCTGAATAACGCCGCCCGATCTCCAGGGCCTCGTTGATGACGATGGGGAACGGCGTGCCCTTGAAGCCCAGCATCTCGCCCACGGCCATGCGCAGCAGGTTGCGGTCCACGGCCGGCATGCGCTCCAGGCGCCAGTGCTTGGAGTTGGCCACGATCAGCTCGTCGATCTTCTCCTGGTGGGCTATGGCCACGCGGAACAGGTCCTCGGCAAAGCCGCGGACTTCGGGTTCCACCTCGTCGCCGGCCATCCAGAAGGTGGCGCGCACCTGCTCAGCAGTCTGCTTGCCGATGTCTGCCTGAAACAGCATCTGCATGGCCAGCTCGCGCGACTTGCGCCTTGCCCCGGCGCTCAAGCTGTGCCGCCCTGTTCAAGCTTGCGGCGCAGGCTCACCATCTCAATGGCCGCCGCGGCCGCCTCAAATCCCTTGTTGCCGGCCTTGATGCCGGCGCGGTTCAGCGCCTGCTCCAGGGTTTCGCAGGTCAATACGCCAAAGCTGTGGGGAATACCGGTCTCCTGTTGCGACTGGCCAATGCCGCGGGAAACTTCGTTGTAGATGGCCTCGTAATGGGCGGTTTCTCCGCGCAGCAAACAGCCCAGTGTCACAATCGCGTCTACCCGGCCCAGGTTGGCCAGGGTGCGTGCGGCGGCAGGAATCTCCCAGGCGCCGGGAACGCGAACCACTTCAATGTCGGCTCTCTTGGCGCCGCTGCGCAGCAGTGCGTCCAGCGCGCCTTCCAGCAGGCGTTCGGTAATCACCGCATTCCAGCGCGCCGCCACCACGGCAAATTTCATGCCCGCGGCGCACAAGTCGCCCTCCACGGCCACCGGCTTGCCTTTGAGCGGATCGGTCCACGCCCAGAAGCTGAAGCCAAACCCCGGCTCCGGCTCGACGGTAAAGATGCGCGCCTTCCAATGGGTCTCCGTCACCGGCGAGAGGCGGGCAGCGGCTTCATCGCCGCCCTGCGCGCGCAGCCAGGCCTGGGCCGCTTGATACACCGCGTCCAGCGCGGTCACCTCCACCAGCACATCGGCGGTGGAAGGGAACTGGCCATCGACAAATTCCAGGTTGCCCAGCGGGGCCAGGAACGATGCGCCACGACTGTCTTCTTCCTTCCAGCCCTTGCCGGGAGCGAACCCCAGGGCGGAAAAGAAGCTTGCCAGCCGGTCATAGACCGCGGCGCTGCCGGCAGGACGAAGAAAGGATATCCCCTTGATCATGTCTTGATTCTATCGTGCTGCGGCGGCATGGCAGCCTCTCCGCTTTTTCACAAAGAACGCGAAAACGAGGGGGCGCGGCGAATTCGCGGAGAGAGCAACAAAAAGGCCGGCGCTCGACCGGCCTTCCTGTTGGTCATGGTGCTTTGCGGGCTAAGTGGTCGAACGCGGCTTCACGGTGATGATCGTAGCCGGTACGATGGCAGCCGGGGTGGTCAACGTGCAGCCGGAATCGGCGCCAGGCGTGCAGCCGGGCAGGTTCGGGCTGATCTGCTGCGTATCGGTGAGGGTGGCCACGCTAATGTAGTGGATCATGTTATCGCCAGCCGTGGAGACAAAGAACAGCTTGTCGTCCGGGCTGAAGGCGCCGGCCACGGGGGCCGTGATGGCCGAGTCCCCGGTCAGCGTGAGGTAGTTCACCGTGCCCGCCGTACCGCCAGCCACCGGTACATAGTAGGGAAGCAGGGCGCCGGGGGTTGTGCCGGCATAGGTGACAAAAGCCAGGTTGGATGCCGGCGAAGTCACGATCTGGTTGAGGGTGGTGGCGTTCACCTTGCTCAGCGGCTGCTGGTTCAGGGTGTGCGCAATGGTTAGCGGCTGCAGCGCGTTGCCCACGGCCGGCGGGCATTGCCCGCTGGGGATGGTCACGCCGATGTCGGAGAGCGTAACCCCGCCCCCGACCATGGCAGCGCCCAGAATGTGCTGGCCATCCGTGGTGGCGGCCAGTACGTCGGTCTGCGCGGCCACTGAGTCGCCCTGCGGATAAAAGCTCATGCTCGCCGAGTTGCCCACCGTTCCGGTGGGGCACCAGGTGTGAGCCACCGTGGAGCTTCCGCTCAGGTAGGTGCCCACGCTGGGGATGGTGATGGCCAGACTCTGCCCTCCGCTCGATGCGCTCAGGTCATAGGTGCTCCAGCCGCTTGCCACGCTGTAGACATACAGCGTATCGCTGTGGCCGGCGCCCAGCGAGGCGCTGTCGGTGATGTAGAGCGTCTTGGAGTCGGGGGTCCAGGCAGCGGCGTTGCCCATGCCGCCATAGGTAGTGGTTGAGTTGCCCGCCGCGGCATAGACGTAGAAGACCTGGCGCGTCTGGTCGTTGATCAGCAGGGTCTGGTTGTTGGGTGAAACCGCCAGCACCACGCCAGGCACCGCGGGGTCCTGCTTGGACAGCGTGTTGGAACCGGTGCTGTACACCATCAGACCGTGCGATGAGCCGAAATAGAGGTTCGATCCCATCTTGTCCATCTGCATCGAGTTCGGCACATACGGCAGGCGCACCGTGGAACCAACTGTACCGGTCAACAGCTCTACCGGGACAAAGTACTGCGACTGCCCCGGAGCTGCAAACCAGACGAAGTCGCTGGCCGTGCCCGGCGCGGTGATGTTGACCGGGTTGCTGGTGACCGGCATGCCCGTGCCGTGCAGCCCAACCTGGTTGATGGGGGAGGGATTGCAACTTGGAGGTTGGCAGACGGCATAGATCGATGCCTGGCCGGCGAAGGTGGGCACCACGCCCCCGGTGCTGCCCACGGTAAGGTCGACCGGGTCGGTCGACTGGTAGTCCAGAGCCAGACCCGTGATCGGGTTGCCCAGCGTGTCGATCGCGGTGGTGGTCAGGTTCTGCTGCACACCCTGGGTCACCGTCTCCTTTGTGCCGCCGTTCAGCGTTACCGAAATGGATGCCGGCGGGCAGGTGGAGAAGTAGCCGGCCGACGAGCCCGACCCGGCCACCGAAGCGGTAATCACCGTGGTGCCCGGCTGCTCAGCCGTAATCTGATTGGTCTCGTTGTTGATCGAGGCCACCGAGGCAGTGCCGACGGAATAGGCCAGGGTGCCGATGGCCGTGCTGCAACTGGGGACCGAAGTCACACCTGAGGGCAGCGGGCAGGCGTAGTTGGTCACCGTGGACGGCGCGCACAGTTCCACCTGCGAGGTGCCGTTGCTGAAGCAGGCCTGCGCGTCCAGCTGAGCCAGTGCGCCCTGCGAATAGCATTGCTGCGATCCAGTCAGCGCAAGAGTGACCGCACTCACCTCGGCATGGACATAGACCTCGACGGGATTCGAGGTCACCGCGTTGGCGGAAGCCGTTATATATGCCGAACTGTAGGGGAGCCCGCCGGTACTGGGCAGCGGATTGGGCGCGGTGCATGTGGTGTAGTCGGCAATGCCGCCACCCGTGTTCCTGTTCCAGGTACCCGCGCAGATATTGCCGGTCGGCGAAATATCCACCAACTGCTTGTTGGTGCTGCCGTAGGTATAGGTTCCCACGCTGGCTGAGTCACCCTTGCACGTCTTGGCCGTGGGAGAGCTAACCTGCCGCGTCTGCCCAAAGGCCATCGACAGGCCCGTGGTCCGCGGCTCCAGATCGATGGACGCCACATCGGTGTCCTTCAATCCGTAACCCAAACCATTGCAAAAGTTCCCCGCCGGGTTGCGATAGCAGCCGGAGATCGAAATCCCGGCCGGTAGGGCCAGGCACAACAAGCAGACAAGCGTAAAAAACCGCCGCATGAATCCTCCCCGCCCCGCCTTTTTGAACCGCGGAACGGTCTCTCCGAATACGTCAGAAAAATTGGGTTATAGCATTCCTGAAAATGGTGGAAACCGGAACCTCTGCCTTCAAGCCCGCGCCCCCAGGGGCCTGCGGCTCTGCTCATTGATCCGAAGACCACACTCATTCAGAAAATGCTCTATAGCCGCTCGTCGACAAGCCCATGGCTGGCCTGCAGCCGGTGAAGTCCGTTCAAAAGACCGGCTCCCGGCGGTACGCTCTTCCCTGCTGCCGGTCGGCGAAACACGCTCTGAAACTCCAATGAAAAGTGTATCAGGGCGGAGTGGCCCCGGCCGACAAGCCGTTCCGGGCGAATTCCCCCGCTCCTCTTTCCATAGACTCCGCCACGCCTGGATGGCGAGCAACCCTACTGCGCCGGCGGCATGTAGCGCGCAAACCACTCCACCGCACGCTCCAGCACGTCGCGCCGGTGAGCCGGGTCCACAAAGCCGTGGCCCTCGTTGGGGTACACCACCAGTTGCGTAGGCACATGCTGGGCCCGCAAGGCATGCCAGAATTCAAACGACTGCGGCGCGGGGCACTCCCCGTCCCGGTCGCCCACCACCACCAGCGTGGGCGTGTGCGCCTGCCTGATGAAGTCGATGGCTGAGCTTTTGGCATAAACCGCAGGATCGTCGTAGACCGAGGCGCCAAAGTACGGCGTCATCCACTGGTCGATCGAGTTCTCTCCGTAGTAGCTTTGCCAGTCGGAGATGCCCGCGCCCGCCACCGCCGCCTTGAATCGCCCGGTCTGGGTCACCGCAAACATGGTCATGAAGCCCCCGTAGCTCCAGCCGGTCAGGCCCACCCGGCCGGGGTCCACCGGGTACCGGGCCAGCACCGTGTCCACCCCCTTGAGAATGTCGCGCAGATCGCCGTAGCCAAAATCCTTTCGGTTGGCCTGGGTAAAGGCCTCGCCCTGCCCAAAGCTGCCGCGCGGATTGGGTTGCAGCACAAAATAGCCCAGCGCGGAGAGCGTTGTGGCGCCCAAACCGCCCCCGCCCCAGTGCGACTCCTCCGCCGAGGCCGGCCCGCCATGCACCTCCACAATCAGCGGATACTTCTTGCCCGGGTCGTAGTCCTTGGGCAGCATCAGCCAGCCTTGCACCCTGAACTGATCGCTCTTCCAGCTCAGCGAAACCGACTTGCCCCAGCCCGGTTGCACCCCCTCGTTCAGGTGCGACAGTTGCATCACACCCTCAAGCCCTGAGGTCATCACCGTGCCCGGCCTCGCCCCGTAAATCTCCGGCGGGTGGTCGAAGGTGCTGGCCTTGAAGACGAACAGCGAGCGGTCGGCCGTGGCAGAAAGGCTCAAATCCATTCGCCCGTCGCCCACGCTGCCCGGAATGCTGAAGATGGGTGACCCGAAGTTGATTTGCCCGCCTGGGCTGGTGCGGTCCCCTTGCAGGTGGTAGCGGATCAGTTGCACATTGCCGCCCGCCAGCTCGGTGACGAAAAGATGTTCGTTGCTCTCCCACTCGATCCAGGCCGGCGAAGTGGGCCTTCCCTGGCTCAGGTTGCGCGGCTGCCCCCCGTCGGAGGAGACAATCCACACATCGCCGCCCGTGGCCCCCTGGTCGCTCATCAGCCCGCCAATGAAGGCGATGGCCTTGCCGTCCGGCGACCAGCGCGGCACGGCAATCTGCAGGCCGTGCAGCGGGCCGCTAACCTCCGCGGGCGCCAGAATCGCTTTTGGCTCGCCGTCCACCCACCCCAACGACGAAGACCTGTCGTTGGGGAGCCCGGTCAGCGCCTGGGTATAGAGCTTGGCCACCCACCAGTTGTTCTCTCCCGGCGGATCGGCGGCCACATAGGCCAGCACCTTCGAGTCCGGCGACCAGTCGAACTCGTACACATGCAGGTTGGCGGGCGTGGCCAGCACGGGAGCTACCGGCTTGGCCGTGCCAACAGCGACTACAGCCACTCGCTGAACTTCAATGCCGTCCTCACCGATCACCCCAGCGGGGGGCTTCATCGCCGCCAGCGCCCCAGCAGGCCGCGTCGCCCCCTCTACATATAAGAAGGCCACGCGGCTCCCGTCCGGCGAAAAGGCCGGCATATCCACATAGCCCTTCAGCTCCGTCAGCCGCCGCGCCACGCTGCCGTCCAACCGAGAAAGGTAAAGGTCGGCTTGTCCGTCCCGGCCACCGCAGTCCGAGAAAAAGGCCAGGGCCTGCGCATTCGGCGCCCACGCAAGCTGGTTTTCCTGGCAGTGCTCGCTCGGTTTGGCCGCCGCCGTCACCCGCTCGCTCTTCTCCAGTTCATAGGCACGGGCCACGCGGATTTCCGCGCCCTCCTTGCCTTCCTCGATCCATGCCACCCGCCTGCCGTCCGGAGAAACCGCCACCTGGCCCACCCGGCGGCCATGGTTCAGCCCTTTTAGAACCTCATCTATATGAGTGCGATCCGGTCCCTGGGCTGCTGCGGCTCCCTGCGCCCGGGCGCTGGGCAAGTTGAATCCAGGGCTGAAAGCTAGCACGACGCCGGCAATCGTCACGGCGCGGAGGGTCTTGTAAAGCGGCGATGAAAACATGGAGAAATGCTATCAGGCAAGGTCGGCCGCCACCCGGCATCGGTTTTTGACGGGAAAATCATCTTTGCTGGGCGCCGCAGATCCGGGGTTCCTACGGACAGGTCTTCGTCCACGGGGTGGAGGTGCCGATTTTGGGACTTGGGAAGCCAATCACCAGAGTCGGCAAAGTTGGCTCCACCGCAAGTGGCCCCCTGCCCCCATCGTTGCAAGTTATTTTCTGTCGCGAGGGTGGAAAACCACGAACCCGGGCCTGCTCTGTTCCTTCACAATAGGACGTGGAGGCCCCTAGCCGGGGCCATGAAAGAGGCGAGCCATGCCTTGCGATCCCGACGAATTAAGGCACGTTCCACTTTTCGAGCTTCTCGACGACGACGAAGCGCGCGTTCTGGCGGCGCAGGTTGAGATCAAGCGATTCTTGCCGCGCCAGCGTATCTTCAAGGCCGGCGACCCCTCCGACCATGGTTACGTGGTCATGTCCGGTAAGGCGCGCGTGGCCACCACCGACGAAGACCAGCAGGAGGTAGTGGTGGACGAACCCACCCACGGCGACTTCTTCGGATTTGCCTCCATGCTGCAGCAGACACCCCACCAGACCACGGCCATGGCGCAGGAAGAGACGGTTTGCCTGGAAGTAGGCCGCGACGACATCGCCGAATTGATGAGGAACAGGCCGATGGCCGGCATGGACATGATGACCGTGCTGGCGCGGCAGTTCCACGCCTCGCAAAAGCTGGTTCAGACCCGCATGAGCCGCAACCCCAACGAGTTGATCGAAGCGCGGACTACCTTCGGCGAGCGCCTGGCGGACTCGGTGGCGCGCTTTGGCGGCTCCTGGTCGTTCATCATGCTGTTTGGCATGGTGCTCGTCGGCTATACATGGGTGAACGTAGCCATGCACGCCCGCGCCTGGGACCCCTATCCGTTCATCCTGCTCAACCTGTTCCTCTCCATGCTGGCCGCCATCCAGGCTCCGGTGATCATGATGAGCCAGAATCGCCAGGACTTGAAGGACCGCCTGCGCAGCGAGCTGGATTTCGATGTGAACCGGCGCTCGGAAACTGAAATCCAGTCCCTCTCGCAGCGCCTGAGCCTGCTGCTGGACAAGATGGAGGATGTGGAGTGCGCGGTCCGTCAGGCGACGGCTCCGAAAGCAGGAGTAGAGCCGCCCCAGAGCAAGAGCGAAACCTAGCCTTCAGAGAGCATCGGCCTCGCCGGGATTGCGGACAGAGGTCGGCCGCCTGGCCTTGGGTCGAGACCGGAAAGGTGCGGACAAGATGGTACAGCCCGCCTCAGAATTGTTGGTATTCGGACCATTTCGCGCCAAAAAGAGAGACTCGCCCTAAAGCCATGAAGCAACAACAAATGCGCGCGCGGCGGCGATTCGATCAACGGGCATCTTTGGTAACTTATTAAGATCGAACTAATTAGGGAAGGTTAACTTCAGGGAGCGATATTGGAAAAATGCTTGACATGTGTGGCGATTGGGATAACACTTGACAATGAGTGGGGCCTACTTCTCCTCTTTCAGATTCTCTGAACTAAGTCAGTTGATCTGAAGTATCTTACGCTTAGTATCTATTACCTATGAGGTTTCCCAATGGCCATTTCCAAGACTCGCAAGCAATCGAACGTAAACAAGGTTGCCGCTTCGAAAAGCGCTCCCGCCAAGGTGGCGGTCAAGTCACATGCCGGAGCATCGCAGGAAGTGGTGAGGGCGCGGGCATATGAGCTGTATGAAAGCCGCGGCAACGAGAACGGCCAGGACAAACAGGACTGGTTCCACGCCGAGCAGGAACTCCTCGCAAGGTAGCGCGGTCACATTTGAACCAATGCAAGTCTGGTGAAGAGCCGGAGAGGAGCGTCATGTTTTGCGTCATCTGCAACAATCTGGAAAAAGCATTCAAGGCAAGGAGCAGCGAGTACATTGAGGCTAAGTCGTCTGCGTGTTATCGGGTTTCCACCATGTTTGCGGCATTTAGAAATGTGGATATGGAGCGCGCCAGGTACGAACTGGAAGAGCACCGGCGCGTATGCGCCTTCGCCCTCAAGGCGGCGCCACGTTTACCGCAACGCCACACGCCAGCAACTTTGACTCACCTGGCGGCCTAGATCGGAGTCGATTCCGTTCTATCGCCGGCCCCGATCCAGCCTTGACCACGGCCATCCTCAACCGGTCTCTTTCCCTGCCCGCGCAAGCTGGGCGCCCCATCCTTGCTATCATCCTGAGCGAGCGCAGCGAGTCGAGAGCCTGCCCTGAGCGAAGCCGAAGGGGACCCGCATCTTGCTCTTTTCGCCGCAAGCGTGGAAAACACGCATTCATCGCTGACTTGCTGACCCGCTAACGCGCCGCCTTGTGAATCGCCAACAGCTTCTCCAGCAGCGGCTTCAGCAGCTTCAAATCCAGCGCATTGGCTCCGTCGGACTTGGCGTTGGCCGGGTCGTCATGCACCTCGAAAAACAGCCCGTCAATGCCCGCCGCTACCGCCGCCCTCGCCAGCAGGGGAATGAACTCCGGCTGCCCGCCGCTCACCCCGCCCGCGGCCGAGGGCTGCTGCACGGAGTGGGTGCCGTCAAATACCACCGGCGCCAGTTGCCGCATCACCGGCAACGAGCGAAAATCCACCACCAGCGTGTTGTAGCCGAAGCTGGCTCCGCGCTCGGTGAGGAAAACCCGCTCATTGCCCGTCGAGCGCACCTTGTCGACCGGGTAGCTCATATCCCAGGGCGCCACAAACTGCCCCTTCTTGATGTTGACGGCGCGGCCGGTCTTGCCCGCGGCTACCAGCAGGTCGGTCTGGCGGCACAGGAATGCTGGAATCTGCAGCACGTCCACGGCCTCGGCGGCGATGGCGCAGTGCCCCGGCTCGTGCACGTCAGTCAGCACCGGCAGCCCCGTATCCTTGGCCAGCCGGCCCAGGATGCGCGTGCCCTCAATCAGCCCCGGCCCGCGGAAGCTCTTCACGCTGGTGCGGTTGGCCTTATCATAGCTGGCTTTGAAGATGTAGGGAATGCCCAGGTCGACCGTGATCCGCTGGATGGCTTCGGCCATGGTGCGCACATGCGCCTCGGACTCGATGACGCACGGTCCGGCGATCAGGAAAAGCTGGCCCGCGCCCACCTGGACCGGGCCAATTTCAAAGGAGTGTTTCACGATCTTGATTGTAGCGGCTGCCCGGATTCCTGTCCGCTTCCAGGATGCGGCTCCCGCTGAAGCTCAAGCAGCTTATCGAATCGCAGTGATGGGCCGCGCACCACGGCCCAGCCCACCACCCGCTTCTCCTTCCGTTGACGGTTCAGATCGAATTGCATCCACCTGGCGCAACCAAAAGACTGGCCGGGCGGTGATTACGAGCGCTGATCTGCGCGGGTCCTCGACCATTGCCAGAGCGCCCGCTCCAGAGCATGCAGCGGAGTCGCGCCCGGCAGGTCGCCCTGCGGCTTCATCTTCCCTTCCTCGGCCAATCGATTGCAGAAGGCGTTGTATTCGGCATAGAACTGAACATCGTGCTTGGCGTGTCCCAGCGATTCCAGCGCCCTGTAGTCCAACACCGCATACCGCTCCGGAAAAATCGCCGCCATGATCGCCGAGGCAATGGAAAGATCCACCCCGCGCAGTCCGATCAGAGCGTTGATGGCGTCCTGGGGCGAAGTGTCCGCCGCCGTGGCCACCGTCAGGGCGCTCTTGATGTTCTCATTGCTGTTGCCGATCAGGTAATGCACCATCCGTTCGGACTTCCAACGAACGATTGTCTCCAGGTTGGGCAGCGTGAAGTCGCCGCCGCGAATCAATTCCCCGGCCTCAAATGCGGCTCTCTCAAGCTCTCGTTCTCTTGTGCCGGCTTCTTGCCAATACCGCTCCGCTAACTGCTGAAGCTCCGATTCTGCGGGTTGAAGATCAAACTTGGCCATGGTATCGAGTCCTCCGTACAGCTAAAACGAAGAAACAATAGGCCCGGCAAAAATCTTTGTCAACAGCCGATTGAACGCTCTGCAAGCAGAGGGGCTCAGGGGACCAAGGCCCCCGGGCTTGCAGCAGAGATACCGTCCATGCCGGCCACTCATGCCATAAGTCCATCAATATGAAAAAACATAGAAATGCGCGACCCCGTGGACATTTCGGCCCACTTCAGCCTCCAATGTACATCTGGCCGGCAAGCTGATGGAGGCGGTGCTGCCAGGCTGATTCCCTGGCTCCGTCCAGGGACGGGAAGGAACGCTGCCGTCGTTTCGCATTCTCGCCTCCCCACTCCCTATTCCCTGTTCCTCCCACACCTCCACCGCCGCCGCTCTATAATCGCCCCATGCAGTTCAAAGGCGATCCCCGGCGCCGCTCCGTTGTCCTGCTTGCGGGCGGGGTGCTGCTGTTTGTTGCCCTGCTGATCGCGCTCAACGCATTCAACCCTTCGAACATCGGCTTCCTGAATCCCGAAACCTCCGGAGAGACGCTGGTCTTTACCGGACTCACGGTGCTGTTGTTCCTGCTGCTGATGCTCTTGTCGATGCTGCTCTTCAGGAACATCCTCAAGCTCTATGCCGACCAGAGCAGCAGCGCCCTGGGCGCGCAGTTGCGCACGCGCATGGTGCTGGGCGCGGCGCTCATCGCGCTTACCCCGGCGATCTTCATGTTTCTGTTCAGCTTCGGGCTCATGAACCGGTCCATCGACCGCTGGTTCTCGCCCAACACCTCGGAGTTGCGCGAGGACTCGACGCGGGTGGTGCTCGAACTGGCGCAGTATGTCACCACCAACGCGCGCGTTGAGGCCGAGTCGATTGCGGCTTCGGGTGCCGCGGATCGCGACCTGCCGGCGCTGCAGAATGAACTGCGTTCCCATCGCATCACCCTGGCGGGCGGTTTTACGGTGGTGTATGACAAGGACCTGCGCATGTTGGCCAGCTTTCAGGCGCCACCGGAGTCGAGCCCGGCCAGCATCTATCCCTGGCTGGACCAGGGTGAGCAGGGAGCCGCCATTCAGCTGCACGGACCGCTTTCTGTGGGGCTGCTTTCCACCGCCCAGCGCAGCGATGAGCCGGTGCTGAAGTTGGCGGGAGAAGACTATGCGCTGGGCATGGCGGCCACGGCTTCCGGCAAGGCGGTGGTGGTGGCGCTGCCCATGCCCCATGGACTCAGCCAGACCGCCGGGCGCATCCGCACTGGCGCTTTGGCCTACTGGCAGCTTTTCCGCTCGCGCCACCGCATCCGCACCACCTTCGTTCTGCTGCTGTTGCTGATTACCGTTTTCGTGTTCTTCGCCAGCGTGTGGCTGGCGCTGTTCCTCTCCAAGCAGATCACCCGTCCGGTAGAGGCGCTGGCCGACGCCATGGACCAGATTGCCGCGGGCAAGTACGACTACCGCGTGGGTCTGATTGCCAGCAGCGAAATGGGCGACCTGGTGCGCAGCTTCAACCACATGGCGGCGGATCTTGAGGCCAGCCGGCAACTGGCTGAGAGTTCGTCGGCGCAACTGACTGCGGCCAACCTGGCCATCGAGGAACGGCGCCGCGAGTTGGAGACCATCGTGGAGACCATTCCGAGCGGCGTGGTCACGCTGGATGGCGCGGGCTTCGTGCTGCAATCCAATCGTGCCTTTGCCGTGCTGATGGGCCAACGCGAAGACGCGCACCTGGGAGGCGAGAGAATCGATGCCCTCTTTCCCGCCGATTGCTTGGACGATGTGGCCGGCGTGATCCGCCGCGGCCACCGCATGGGCGCGGCTTCCACTGAGGTTGAATTCCACACCAGGGGACGCACCATCCACCTGGCGGTAACCAGCGCGCGCCTCGATCTGGCTCAAAAGCAGCATGGAACCGTGCTCGTGGTGGAAGACACCACCGAGCTCCTGCGCGCGCAACGCCAGTTGGCCTGGAAGGAGGTGGCGCAACGCGTGGCCCATGAAATCAAGAATCCGCTCACGCCCATCTCCCTTTCCGCGGAGCGGATCGCCCGCCATCTGGACCGCACCCAGCCGGACTCGCCCAACGTGATCCGCAAGTGCAGCGAGGTCATTCTGGGTTGCGTGGGAACCTTGCGCACGCTGGTGGACCAGTTCTCCGCGCTGGCGCAGTTTCCCGCGCCGCAGCCGCGGGCCTGCGATATGAACCAGGTAGCCGAGGAGGCGCTGGCCCTGTTCGCCGGCCGGCTTGATGGCATCACGGTGCAGCTCGACCTGGAACCGGGGCTGCCCACGGTGCTGGCCGATCCCGAAGCCATCCGCCGCGCGCTGGCCAACCTCATCGACAACGCGGCTGAGGCCATGCAGGGCAGTCTGTTGCGGGTGCTCGGGGTGCGCAGCAGCCTGAGCGAGGATGGCGGGGCGATTGAGATCGAGGTTTCCGATACCGGCCACGGCCTGACCGACGAGATCCGCGAGCGGCTGTTCCTGCCCTTCTACTCGACCAAACAGCGCGGCACCGGGCTGGGGCTCTCCATTGCGGCCAAGATCGTGCAGGAGCATGGCGGCAGCCTGCGCGCCGAGGCCAACAGTCCCAAGGGTGCACGCTTCCTGCTGCGTTTGCCGCTGATGGAGCCGGGCGCGGGAGCGCAGGCGGTCCAGGAGACCCAATCCGCCGCGCCGACGAAGGGATCGCACGCATGAATCACATTCTGGTGGTAGACGACGAGGCGGAGATTCGCAACTCGCTTGAAGAGATTTTGCGCGAGGAGGGCTACGGCGTAGCCAGCGCCGCCACCGCCGGCGAGGCCCTGGTCCTGTTGCAGGACACCCCTTACGACGTCGTGCTGCTGGACATCTGGCTCCCCGACCGCGACGGCCTCGACGTGCTTGCCGATATGCACCAGCTGGCCGCGGAGATGCGCCCGGAAGTGGTGATCATCAGCGGCCACGGCACCATAGAAACTGCTGTCAAGGCCACCAAGCTCGGGGCCTACGACTTCCTGGAGAAGCCGCTCTCGCTCGATCGCACCCTGATCGTACTCAAAAATGCGGTGGAGGCGCGGAGGCTGCGCTCAGAGAATATCGAGTTCAAGCGCCAATTCAGCGTGGGCTCGGTGCTCACCGGCGAAAGCGTGCCGGTCAAGGCATTGCGCCAGCAGATCAAGCTGATGGCGCCCACCAACGGCCGGGTTCTCATCTACGGCGAGTCGGGCACCGGCAAGGAGCTCATTGCCCGCTCCATCCATGCCGAGAGCCTGCGCCGCGACCGCGTCTTTGTCGAGCTGAACTGCGCGGCCATTCCCGAGGCACACATCGAGGCCGAGTTGTTCGGCTACCGGCACGGCGCTCAGCCGGGCGGACCCGTCGAGCAGCGGGGCACCCTGGAGCGCGCCGACGGGGGAACCCTGTTTCTGGACGAAGTGGGCGACATGAGCCTGAAAACCCAGGCCAAGGTGCTCAGCGCCCTGGACGACCAGATGTTCACCCCGGTGGGCGGCACGCAACCCCTGCGCGTGGACGTACGCCTGATCGCCTCCACCAACAAGGACCTGGAAGAAGAGATCGCCAAGGGCAACTTCCGCGAGGACCTGTTTTATCGGCTCAACGTGGTTCCGTTCTTTGTGCCGCCGCTCAGGGAGCGCAAGCAGGACATACCTCTCCTGGCGCGTGAGTTTCTGGCCGAATTCGGCCGCCAGTACGGCCGGCCGCGCATGGAGATCGGCGATGAAGCGCTGGAGACGCTGGCCAAGTACCATTGGCCGGGCAATGTGCGCGAGCTGAAGAACGTGATCGAGCGCATGTTGATCCTGAACCCTCGCACCCTGCGCATCGAGCGCAAGCATCTGCCGCCGCTGACCCACAAGGTGGGCACGCGCTCCACGGAGGAGTTCAGCACGCTGCAACAGGCGCGCGACGCCTACGAGCGCGAGTACATCCTGAAAAAGGTGGAGGAAGCGCGCAACAACATCAGCCACGCCGCCGAGCTGCTTGGCCTGGAACGCAGCCACCTCTATCGCAAGATGAAGGCGCTTGGAATCAGCGTCAGGGAGTAAGAAACAGGGAGTAGGGAAGATCTCCGTGCCCCGTCCTTTCGCCTTTTTTCTGGCGAAAGGGTAGGAAACCTCTAACCTCAACCGGCCCTTCCCTGAAACCGGGCGCCCCAAGGCCCGCCTTTGGGACCTGGGATTCCCCATCCCGCTGTCCGCTAGCGAACACGCTCTTGCAGAAGCGCACAGGCTGCGGCCTGAGCTGGAATACCGGCCATACCGCGATCTCCTTGCCGATGAGTCCCTTGGCGCGCCTGCGGCCGGCCAGATCTTTGGCATGCAAATTGCTGATAACCCCCTAGCAGGAACCATGCGGGGAGGTTGGCGATGGCGTATTTCGAGCGGATTCGCGATGTGATTTCGGGGCCATTCAGCCCCGAGGTCATCCGGCAGCGGTCGGCAGCCGGATGGCAGATGGTTTCCATCGAATGGCGGCGCGAGCTGCCCGATGCCGAAACCCCCACCGAAGGCGCATTCAACGAGGACATCCCCTACGGACTGCGCATCTCTGACGACTGCATGAAGCTGGAAGCCGATCCCGCCGAGCACCAGGCGCTGATGCTGATGATGGAACTGCTGGTGCAGGACTTCTCCTATTCCAGCATCGTCAGCGACTTGAATGAGAAAGGCTTTCGTATGCGGGACGGCAGGCCCTGGAGCCGGGTCGCGGTTTTCAACATGATTCCGCGGCTGATCGAGGTGGGGCCGCGTTTCTTCTCCTCCGAGGAGTGGGAAAAGCGGCGGCAGCGCTTCTCGCAGGCCAAAGCGCCGGATTAAGCCTGAGGCGGATTCCGGATTGCCGTGGCTCCGCCCGATCCACCGCCCCATGCGCCGCGGAATCCGGCCACAAGGTTTCTGATAGCTTGAAGTTGTACCAACACTGGGTGCCCCAGGTCCCAATTTTGGGACCTGGGAAGGTGTGAACTGGAGGTGCGAAGCTGTGCTGTCAGAGACCTGGCGGTCGGCTCGCTCAACCCACCGGGCTCACTTTGACCAGGATTTCGATCGCCCGCTTGCGCAGTGAAGCCAGCATCGCTGCCCGGCGCGCCTGATCCTGAAAATCGTCCTGGGGCAGCAGCAGGGCCTCCTGAAACTCCGCCGCCAGCTGCACGGCCTCGGCGCGCAGCCTCGCGTCGGTCGCCCCCCCGCCGTCATTGGCAATCCGGCGGCACTCCCTGGCCAATTGAGCCGACTTCATGGACCAAAGATCGAGAGGTGCATCCTCTTTCGCCATACAGAATGCCTCCTGGCCAACCCGTGGAAGGGCGCAATGATTCGGGGATCAAAGCTCTCTCCTGGCTCAGCCGCGCCCATGATAGCGGAGGCCGAGCCAATGTGTCGAGACGGCTCCTCGCGGGTCAGCTACTTCTGAATCGGTCCCAGCGAAGCCGGGTTGTCGCCCATCTGCGGGTCCACGCGGAAGTCCCACACCGACTGGTTGATGTCGCTGGCCGACAGAATCTCCACCAGGGCGTACTCGCCGATGAGCAGGTGCTGAGCGGGCGTGATCTTGAGCCAGTGCTTGCCGGGCAGCACCTCAACCGTGGTCGGAATCACGTTCTCGTCCTGGGTGACCGTGCCATTGAGGCTCATATGGATGGCGCCCACAATGCGCAGGGCTCTGCGCTCGTCCGCGTGCACAATGGCGAAACCCGATTTGGCAGAATGCGCGCCGTGCTTGCGGTTGACCGCGTCCTTGGCGCCGCCGGTGTCAACCATCATGGCGTGCGAAACCACTTCCTCGGCGTCGTCGCGGGCGTTGAGCGAGAGGTAAATGGCCGGGTCGTTCACGTGCAGGTGCACCTTGGCGTGCGCGCCCTCCAGTTCCAGGCTGGCCTTGGCGCCTGCCAGCGGGTTCAGCGTCCGCAGTCCATGTTTGGTTTTAGCGTTCATGTTCAGTTCGGTGGGCAGCAGCTCCACCAGCTCCGGCGTGCCCTGAAAGGTGTCCAGCGCAAACACGCCGTCCTCATCGGGCAGTTCCAGGCCCTTGGCCACCTCCGGCATGCGGGCCTTCTGCTGGTCGCGCGCGGCCTCCTCCTCCTTGTCGATAGCCTCGGCCTCTTTCATCGCCGGGGAGGCGGCTTCCTCGACCTGGTTGGCGTGGTCCCGCTCCCACTTGCGGGTGGCGTCCCAGTCCACCAGGTCCACAGGCAGTTCCTCCCAGTCGCCGCCTCGCTCCACGGAGATGTAGCGCACCCGGTCGCCCACAATCTCGTACTTGCGCACGACCTGGTAGCTGCCGTCTTTGAGGATGAGGCGGTGGTTGGTGCCCATTCCGGGCAGGTTGGGCTTCAGCGGGAGGGGCTTCTGGGTCTGCGCCGCCGCGCCCCCCGCCAGCAGCAGAAGCGCCAGGCAAGCGGTCAGCAATCGCCGGAAATGAAGGAATTTGGTCATCGCCCCACAGTGTAGACGAACCGGGCGCGGCGGGGTTGGCGTTGGCGCGGCAGGTGAATCCCGCCCGGAGCCGTAAACGTATCTGGTCCTTGTGCATCCAATCATGTGTATCCTTAATGCAGAGGTTGCTGGTTGACCGAAGTGCAGGCATATTTCCGCAGATGGCGTCGCGCCAAGCCATGGGCCTTGTCGCTAGCGACTGTAGTGTGCCTGGCCCTGCTGGCGCTGCTCACCGTGGCCCAGGTGGCCCATCTGCATGCGCAGGAGAGCGACGCCGACCATTGTCCGCTGTGCATCGCCATGCATTCGGCGGCGCCGGTCGCGGTGATGGCCGCCGTGCTGGTGATGGTCAAGTTCGCGGCGACCGTGCAGTTCGTCGAGGCGCGCGCGGAAGTCCGTTACTGGCATCCCAAGCTCTTCACGCGCCCCCCTCCCGCCGGCTGCTAGGGCATCCTTCCGGGCTCTCCCTTGATGTTGTTTGCCAGGTCACTCCTCCTTTCGAGAAGCCGCGGCGGCGCAACTGACAGGCGGTTTCTTCCAGAGACGGAAACGATGCGGCAGGAATCCTCAGGCTCCGCGAGCAATCCCCCCCTGGGAGCCTGCTTCCAGCAGTTGTCAACCATCATTCGGAGGCCTCATATGCCGTTCAAACGCGGCGCGATTTTTTTCATTCTTCCTTTTTTTATCCTGCTCCTGGCGGCGAGTAATCCTATTGCCCCGGCTGACCCGCTCGGCCAGAGCGGCAACGCCGGCGCGGTGCGCGGTACCATCACCGACTCCACCGGGGCCGTGATTCCGGGGGCGACGGTCAACCTGGTGAACGCCGTGAGCCGATTGGACCGGACGGCAATCACCGACGCCACCGGCCAGTTCGAGTTCTCCAACGTACCAGTCCATCCTTACGAGATCACTGTCACCGCCAACGGCTTTGCGGCATTGCGTCAGAGCGTTGAGGTTCGCACATCGCTCGGAGCGAACCTGAAGCTGGTTTTGCAGATTGCCAGCGCCGACTCGACGGTGACCGTGGAAGGGAGTGGCGACCTCATCGAGAACGATTCCACTTTCCACACTGACGTGGACCGCGAACTGATGAACAAAATTCCCATGGAGAGCGAGTCCTCCGGAATCAGCTCCCTGGTAACGCTTTCCACTCCCGGCATCTCCGCCGACTCCGACGGCCAGATGCACGGGCTGGGCGACCATGCGGAGAACTCCTTCTCCGTGGACGGGCAGGCAATCACCGACCAGCAAAGCAAGGTCTTCTCCAACCAGATTCCGATGGACTCGGTGCAGTCGCTGGAGGTGATCAGCGGCGCGCCGCCGGCCGAGTTTGGCGACAAGACCAGCGTGGTCATCAAGGTCACCACGCGCTCCGGCCTCGACACGCCCAAACCGACCGGCAACTTCAACACCTCGTACGGTTCCTTCGGCTCCGTCAACACCAGCTTTAACCTGGCTGTGGGCAACAAGAAAGCGGGCGAATTTATCGCCGGCAACTTTCTCAACACCAGCCGCTTCCTCGACCCGCCGGAGTTCAAGGCCTTCCACGATCACGGCAACGAAACCAACTTTTTTAACCGCGCCGACTACCGCTTCAACGGGAATGACACGGTGCAATTGAACCTGGGCTACACGCGCTCGTGGTTCCAGACCCCGGACAGCTACGACAACCTGAACCCGGCGCAATTCAACAATTCGCTGGCTTCCGGCTCGCTGCCTGCCACGGACCAGCGGGCCAAGATCGGCACCTTCAACATTTCCCCCACCTGGACCCACGTGTTGAGCGAAGATGCGGTGCTGAACACCGGGGCTTTTGTGCGCAAGGACCAGTTCGACTACTACCCCAGCGGCAATCCGCTCAGTGACCTGGGACCGGCCGACCTGCAGCGGGAGACCGTTTCGCAGAGCCGCAGCCTGACCAACCTCGGCATTCACTCGGACCTTAGCTGGAGCCGCGGACGGCAGAATGTGAAGGGCGGCGCGACCTATGAGCAGACGCTGCTCAGCGAGAACGATGGGCTGGGTGTGGTGGATCCCGCGCTGAACGCGCCCTGCCTCACCGCCGTCAACGGCTCTCCCGTGGAGACCGCCATGATCACCAGCCCCAACCAGTGCGCGGCCTTGGGCTACGTGGTGAACGATACCGCCAACAACACCACGGGCACTTACTCGGTTTATAACTCCCTGCTGGCTGGCTACGATCTGACGCGGCCCACCCCGGCCACCGGGCTCTATGACTTCCGCGGCCACACCGATGTGAAGGAAATCGCACTTTACATCCAGGACGCCATTACCGCAGGCAACTGGCTCTTCAACTTGGGGTTGCGCGGCGACCTGTACAACGGCCTCACCGTGGCCCGGCAAGCCGAGCCGCGGGTGGGCGTCAGTTACAAGGTCAAGCAGACAAGTACCGTGCTGCGCGCCTCCTATGCGCGCACGCTGGAAACGCCCTTCAACGAGAACCTGGTTCTCAGCAGCGAGGGCTGCAACTTTGCGGTCATCCAGGCGCTGGTGCCCTGCGTCACCGCCTCGCTGCCGCCGGGCTACCGCAACGAGTTCCACATCGGCTTGCAGCAGGCGATGGGGCGTCACTTTGTGCTGGGCGGCGAATACATCTGGAAGTACACCCACAACAGCTTCGACTTCAGCGTGCTGGGCAACACGCCCATCACCTTCCCCATCGACTGGCACAACTCCAAGATTCCCGGCTTCGCGGTCAACGCCAGCATGCCCAGCTATCACGGCTTTTCGGCGGAGGTGGTCATGTCTGGCGTGGCGGCCCGCTTCTTCTCGCCGCAGGTGGGCGGACTGGGCACGGTGCCGGTCACCGCCGCCGGTCAGGCCTTCCGCATCGACCACGACGAAAAGTTCAACCAGACCACCCATGCGCAGTACCAGTTCGCCAAGCATGGCCTGCTCAACGGCGCCTGGGGCGGAGGTAACTGGCGTTACGACTCCGGGATGGTGGCTGGCGCCTTGCCCTTCGCCACGGACAGCACCACGCCGGTGGATTTGAGCGGCCTCACCTTCGATCAGCAGGCGCAGGCGGGCATTACCTGCAACGGCGTCCGGGCCACGCCCACCTCGGGCTTCCAGTCCTGCCTGCCCTCGCAGTACACCTCGTCGCTGGTCAAGATTCCCGCGCCGGGCACGGAGAACGACGACCACAATCCGCCGCGCATTGCGCCGCGCAGCCTGTTCGATGTGAGCCTCGGCCAGGACAACATCTTCCACAAGGATCGCTACAAGGTGAACCTGAACCTGACCGCCGTCAACATCACCAACAAGTACGCACTCTATAACTTCCTCTCGACGTTCAGCGGCACGCACTTCGTTACCCCCCGCGCGCTGACGGCGAAGGTTACGTTCAACTTCTAACTTATTGCGAAAAATGAAACTGGCTGCTGTGGAGCGGAGAGGGCTTCGCTCTACAGCAGCCAGTGGGCTGGGAAATGGATCGTTTCCAGATTGGCAATCAACCGCCCGGGATTCAGAATCAGCTCTTCTTCCTGGTTCCAGGGATCTTTTGTTGAGCGGTATGGAGATTTAGAATAATCCCAGAGGAAATCGAGTCGACCACGGCGCTCCCGAAACTTTTCCGGACTTGAGCGGTTGACGGAGCCAAAGCTGGAGGACGACAGACACTTTGGCCTTTTTTTCGACGAACGCAAGTCTAGCGATCCCATTTTAGCGCCATAGGATGTTCACATGGAGCCAGCAGAGATTCACTTCAGGAAACTCGAGCAGTCTGTCGATAGGGAGAATTCCCTCGAAAAGCAGATGCTTGACTCGGACATTCACCATCTTGAGGTCCGCACTGGTTTCTTCGATAAACTTTCAGTTCTCGCGGCAGGATCGTTGGCTGTGGGAATCACTTTCGTCGGCTCTGGCTACCAGAACGATGCGCTTAGATACGAGATTCAACACCACCTATTGTGGCTTATAGTTGCATTGCTGTGGGTCTTGGCGTCCCTGATCGCATGCGTGTTGCATAACTTTCTGATTTCTCGCGCAGTGACACATCTCTCCAAGCAGATCGAGTTTACGTACAAAGCTGCGAATCAGCTTCGGGCCTACATGCAACAATTTGACCATCTCCCCAATGACTGGAGTAAAGTACGCCTTGTAATTGAGAAGCACGAAGGAAGAGCGAAGGAGTTTCAGAATAAAAAAGACAGTACAGTTGTGACTGCCACTTGGCTGGGAGTTTCGGCTGTCCTTACTCTCATCCTTGGTTACGTAATCGGGTTTTCAGCAGTTATAAGTGTCTATGCGCAAACTGCCATCCAACCGAAGAGCCAACTATCACCAACCGTTGAGCACGCGACTCCCGTATCTGCTCCAGTGTCAGCCGCACCAAAATGAGATATCTCACTCTCGGAAGCGGCGGAGGTCGAGGCTAGGAGCCGGGTGCGCCATGGGTGGGAAAACCTGATGCTCGCACCGTGAAACAAAGAAAATCAACGAGCAATCGGTATCACTTCTACCGCCTACTCTATCCGCCGCACCGCCAACTCATACGCCGCATAGACCTCTTCGCCGAAGCAGGCGAAGATCACTTCCTCCAGCGCGTCATTCTTCTTCAACTCCGCCGCCGTCTCCCGCACTGCAATCTCCACGGCCTCGTCGATTGGGTAGCCGTAGACGCCGCAACTGATGGCTGGGAAAGCCAGCGTGTGCAGACTGTGTTCCCGAGCCAGCGCAAAGCAGGAGCGGTAGCAACTGGCCAGCAACTCCGGCTCACCGCTCTTGCCGCCGTGCCATACCGGGCCGACCGTGTGAATCACGAACTTGGCCGGCAGCCGGTAGCCCTTGGTCAGCTTGGCCTGTCCGGTGGAGCAACCGTTGAGCCGGCGGCACTCGGCCAGCAGCTCCGGCCCCGCCGCGCGATGGATGGCCCCGTCCACGCCTCCGCCGCCCAGCAGTGAGGTGTTGGCGGCGTTGACAATGGCGTCCACGGCCAGCTTGGTGATGTCGGTCCTGAGAATTGTGATCTTGGCGTTCATCGGTTCTTTGCCACCCTATTGACCCGGCATGAATCGAGATGGTGGTAGTTTCTCACCCTTTCCGCACAAAACGCGGAAAGGATGGGGCACCCAGTCGCATTGCCTTCCTGCCGGATCAGCACTTCTCGCTGTCCAGCGACTTCATCTGGCCAGGGTCGTAGCGGGCTCCGGCCACGGCTTCCGCTGGAACCGCCGCCTCAATGGCCGGAATCTCCTCGGCGGTGAGGTTCACGTTGAGCGCGCCCAGGCTTTCAGCCAGTTGGGCGCGGGTGCGCGCGCCGATCACCGGCACAATCGAGGGGCTTTTGGCCAGCGCCCAGGCCACGGCCAATTGCACCTGCGTGATGCCCCGGGCCGAAGCGATCTCCCGCAGCCGCTCCACCAGTTGCTGGTTGCGCGCCAGGTTCTCTGCGCGGAAGCGCGGCATGTGGGCGCGGAAGTCGCCCTCCCCGGCCGGCTGGGAGGCGGAAAGCAGCCCGCGCGAGAGCACGGCATAGGCCGTGACGCCAATGCCCAGTTCCTCCAGCACGGGAAAGATCTTGGCCTCCGGCCCGCGGCTCACCAACAGCGCGGTGAGCCTGCGCGACAACGGCGGCTCGACGGCGATGATGGTCTCGGCCAACGATCCCCTCGGATGGCCGCAATGCTTCAAGGTGGTGACGGGCGGCTGGATCGGAACGAGGTAACCCGTCACAGGCGCCTGAGTCCTGCCATTCTGATCAACCGTGGCCTACCGCGTTACCTCTTCCACGGTCGAGATCAACGCTTTGATATTCTCCGTGGGAGCATGAGGGGGCATTCCTCCCCCGCAGGAAACGATCAAGCGCGACCGGTCATCGAGAGCGTACAGCATTTCGGTCACAGAGCGCGTCACGTCCGCCGGCGTTCCTTCGGCCAGCACGTCGCGCGGAGGAATGTTTCCCATCAGCGCAATCCGGTTGTTCGTCCAGGTCTTCATGTCCGACAGTGTGTGCTGAATGCCAAAATTGAGCAGATTGATTCCCGCCGCCTCGAGCAAAGGCGCGCTGGCCTTGCATGGCGCATCGTTGTGGAAGAACTTTACGGTCACGTCCGCGCTGAATGCGCGCTGCAAACAGGGCAGTCCGAACGTCTCGAAATCGCGCCGGCTCACAAATCCGACAATATCGTCGAGCAGGAAAATGCCGTCGATCGATGGAAATACTTCGCGCTGATACGCAATCCAGTCCACCAAAAAATCGGTGACGATCGCAAGCAGGCGGTGCATCAACTCGGGATCCGTCTTGATCGCCAGCAGAAATTCCGGCGTGCCCATCAGGAACGAGGCTATATTGAGCGGGCCGCGGGCCACAGCGAAGCGGATTTTGTGGCCGGCCTTCTCGATCTCCGGCTGCAAGTGCTGGAGCCGCTTGATCACAAAGGGAAGCAATCCGTCTTTGCGCGCATCGGGCTTTTCAAGACGCTCGACCTCGGACGGAGAGTGCAGAACTTTTCTGGCGAAAGGAAACTCGTCCTCGCCCCACATGGAGACGGAGCCGAAGGCGGAGGGTTCGGTGCACATGCCGTATTCGGACCAGAAACCCGGCAGGAAGATCGCTTCCGGGAATGTGCGAATGGCCTTGAGATTGTCGTCCAGGAAAGTGCGTTCGTCCGTGAAGTAATCCAGAATCGTGTGGCCTGCCCAATTCGGAAGCCAGGGACTGTCAATGATGAAAGCCGTCGGCAGAGGACGGAGCGCCTCCCCGCGAACTACTGAGACGAGCGTGTTCCATTGCTGGTCGTTCATAGCGTTGCTATACCTCCAGGAAACCGTAGCCTCCAGGCTCTGGTCAAGCGGCGCTCCGGGCCCTCACCAGGGCGCGGATGAAGTCCGGCGTGGAACCGCAGCAGCCGCCCAGGAATGCGGCACCTGCCTCGCGCAGGACCGCGAAGTGGGAAGCGAAGAACTCCGCTGAAGTGGCATAGCGAATCGCTGTCCCTTGAAGCGTGGGCAAGCCTGCGTTCGGCTTGATCCAGACGGGGAGATCGGAGGCCGCGCGCAGCCGCTGGCAGATGGTCACAACCTGCTCCACTCCCACGCCGCAATTTGCGCCGACCGCGTCTGCCCCGGCTTCCGCCATCGCCAAGGCCACGGCTTCCGGCGTCGCGCCCATCATGGTGCGGTCCTTGTTCTTGCCGGAGTCGAATGCGAAAGAAACGATGACCGGCAATCCCGTGCGCCGGGCCGCGTCCACCGCCAGGCGTGCTTCCTCGATGTCGCTCATCGTCTCGACCAGCAGTGCGTCCGCTCCCGCTGCCGCCAGCGATCGGGACTGCGCAGCAAAAGCCGCGGCAGCTTCTTCGCGGCTGATCTCGCCAGAGAGCAGCATCTTGCCCGTGGGACCGATGGAGGCAAAAACCAGCGCCTGCCCTGCGGCCCGCCTTGAGATGGCGACACCGGCCCGATTGATCGTGTCCAAGTCGGCCTCCTGGACGCCTTTCATCGCGATCGCGTTGGCCCGAAAGGTATTGGTGAGGATGACCTGGCTGCCCGCTTCCGCATAGGAGCGCGCCACCTGTTCCACGCGTTCAGGATAGGTGAGGTTCCAGGTGTCCGGCATGGTGCCGGGTTGCAGACCTCGTGCCTGCAACTCCGTTCCCCAGGCGCCATCGGTGATCAGCAGACCGCCGGCCAGCCATTCGTGCAGACGGTTCATGCCAGCACCCCCATGAGCGCAAGGAGCCCTGCCGCTCTACGGTCTGCGGTGACGAAAGCTCCATTCGGTTGGTGCAGATCAGACATGCGAAACTCCTTTGAGTCAGTGGACGGCATTCAGGATGGAGAACAGCTTCTGCTCCGCGCTCGACTTCCGCGAGACCGCTTCATACCGCGACTTCGATCCTGCATTCCCAGTTGCGCGCTAGTATAACCCGGCCGCGCACACCGAGGGGCGGATTGGCTACCGTTCACTGCCTGCGGCTCCAAGCCGATTACCGGCAACGCGAGACACTCCCTCGTGCTTTTCAGGAAAGGCGATGCACTCCACAAATCCATCCTGAAAGCCGGGCTCGGCGGCAAGATTAACATGCTCAATCCTGGGCAAAACGGGTTCTCCCGCCGAAAGAAGCAGGATCTTGGCCCCATGCAGGGCGGTGTTGCCGCTGGCGTGGATACGCTCGAAGGGCACCTCGATGAGCCCGATGCCGATCGCACTTTCGGCCTGTACGTAATTTCCGAATGCGCCGGCGAGGCAGACTCTTCCGAGGCCGCCGGCGCTCGCGCCCATGCGCTTCAGGAGCAGTCTGAATCCGGACGCAATGGCGGCCTTCGCCAACTGCAATTCGCGAATATCCGCCTGACAGAGAACGACCGGGTCCTTTACCGGGAAGAGCCTGGTGGAGCCGGCGATGCGCCCGGATGGCAGAATCGCACCGGCTTGCAGTCCCATTGCGACCGCGTCCACTAGGCCGCTTCCGCAGATACCCCGAGGGTCAACGCCGCCGATCACGGTGGCTTGCATCTCGCCTTGAGAGAGCGACACATAGCTAATGGCGCCCGTGGCTGCACGCATCCCCATGCGGATAGAGCCGGCTTCAAAGGCCGGTCCCGCGGCGGTAGACGCGCAGACAATTCCGTGGCGGCTACCGATCGCAATTTCGCCATTGGTACCGAGGTCAACCAATGCAACCAAATCCTCGGCGCGGTGGATGCCCACCGCAAGGATCCCAGCGAGAATGTCCGACCCCACAAAGCCACCCAGGCAACGCTCAAAGCGAATGCGGCAGGCCGAGGGCAGCGGCCATCCCAGGTCCCCGGCCTGGAAGCACTGCGCACCCAGGTGCGGGGAGTGGAACGGCACATGCGCAAGCGGCTCAACGTCAAGCCCGGCAAACAGATGATGCATTACCGTGTTGCCGACGAGGACCACTTCGACAATCTCCTGCTCGCGGCCTCGGGCAAGCTTCGCGATCATCTTTCCCACGGCAAGGCGCACGACAGAGGTGAGATCGGCTCCGGACAAGACAGCCTGGATCCTGTTCATCACGTTGGACCCGAATGACGCCTGGGGGTTGAGATTTGTCTCGACCCCCAGGACTGTGCCTGTGGCCATTTCGACTATCTGCGCAGCGATGGTAGTGGTGCCCAGATCAACGGCAATCCCCAGGCCTGACCTTCCCACGCCCGGCAGACAGGAGCTATCCGTGAGGACATCCATCTCCCACTGGCCACATTCGAGGACCAGCGAATCTTCTGCCCGAGCCTGGCAGGCGAGCCGCCATCCATCCGCAAGTTGGCTGGCGGAAAAAACCGCACGGTCCGCTTCGCTGACCGGGAGCGACCCCGCCAGCAAGCGGACACCGCAACCGCCGCAGAGACCCGTCCCTCCACAGGGAAACTCCAGGCCATAGAGCGAAAGGCTGGAGGACAGCAACGCGCCGTGAGGCACCTGGACCTCAACCGACAAAGGCTCCAACCGGACCAGCACTTTCTCGACGCTCATAGGGCTTCCACGATGGTATCGCCCAGCGTGCCATGCACGATTGCGCCCGGGGGCACAACCAGAAAGTCCGCCGCACCCCAGGTCCCGTTGACCAGCTGTTCGAGCAGCGCGAGCGAACCCTCGATCACCTCAAAGGTCCAACCCTCTTTCTCTGCTTCGGCGCGCGCACTGCTGCGGAAGGCATCCTCCGATTCAACGCCGCTGGAGATATAGGTCAGCCCGGAATAACGCCGGCGGTACGCGTTGAATTGCTCAAAGAGATAGTCTCCGTTGTCCTCGCCATATTGGGCGATCAGTTCCTCGCGAGTCTGCCGTTCCCCGCTTGTGCGACAGACAGCGGAATGAGCCGGCTCAAGAGCCTGGCCCGGAACCTGATGCTCTATCCAACCTGGGGAACGGAAATAGACTCCGGGGTGAGTATCGAAATAGGCCTGATAACGCAGGCGACTGCCCATCAACAGGCCGATGCAATCATGGGCGCGGGGGAGGACGAGCTGCGTTTTGCCCGCGCGCAGGCCCTCGGTCCCCCGGCCGCAGAGCGCGTATCCCAGAAGGATGGCGTCATACCCATCCCGGTCTGCCGCATCGATTCGCTCCTGCAGATGCGGGCGCATCGACGCACCCAGATCATGCAGGCCCATCGGCAGCATCTCCGCCACAATCGAGTGAGGCGAGCGGGAGAGGATGTGGTTCATCTCCCTGGTGAGAACCTGGCAACTGATCAACTTGAGGCGCATGGCTTCACCAGGATCAACCTCCGCTGCCGTTCTCGACCAATGGGCCGCATACAGACCGGCTAGGTGAGGGACAGAGCGGGGAATATCGACCTCTCACGCCCCCTCCAGGAGCCTTCGAATCAGCCCGACAGCACCGCTCGCATTCTCACTATAGCCATCGGCGCCAATCTCATTGGCATACTGCATTGTGACCGGAGCGCCACCCACAAGCACTTTCACCTGGGTTCGCAAGCCCGCGTTCCCGAGCGCGTCAATGGTGGTTTTCATGGACGGCATGGTTACCGTCAGCAGCGCCGACAGGCAGACGAATTGCGGCTTCCTCTCCTTGACCGCGGCCACAAATGCCTCTGAGGAAACGTCTGCGCCAAGATCGATTACTTCGAAGCCGCTGCCTTCAAGCATGGATGCGACGATGTTCTTGCCGATGTCGTGCAGGTCGCCCTTGACCGTTCCAATGACCACCCGAGCCGATAGCTTCTCCCCGGAAGCCGTCATCAATGGACGCAGCAGCTCCATTGCGCCCTTCATGGCCCGCCCGGCCAGCAGCAGTTCGGGGACGAAATACTCTTCCTCTTCAAACAGCCTGCCGACTTCATCCATGGCTGGAATCATGGACTCGGAAATCAGGGTCATCGGCCCGATTCCAGCTTCAATTGCGGCCTGAGTAACGGCGTGCGCCTGCTTTGCGTCGCCGTTGACAATTGCTTCGTAAAGTTCCCTGGACTGTGCCATGATTCCTGCCTGCCAAAACCGATTCACGCGATAGCGAATTCCGAATGCGTTTGAGCGAACTTCACCATGGCGTGCACGTTTTGGTGGGGCGTATCGCGGACCAACTCGCATCCGGCAGCCACAATCCATCGTGCGCCAGCCTGTTGTTGTAATGCTTCAAGCGCCTTCGCGATGGTCTCCGGGGAACCATTGCGCACATCCCTCACCGGATCCAGATTTCCTGCCAGTGTCTGATGCGGCCCCATTTGCAATCGCGCTTGATCCATGGGCGCTGGATAATCGATATCCACCATGTCGCAGCCCAGGGCACCCATGCCTTCGAGTATTCGACGGGTGTTCCCGCAGATGTGGAGACGGACTTTTCCGCCGTTTGCGTGGATGGCATCTACCAACTGCTTCTCCCAAGGCCAGACGAATTCCTTGTAGATGCGAGGACCAACCAGAGATGCAGCAGCATCTCCGACCCCCACAATGTCTGCCCCTGCTGCAATCTGCTCCTTCGCGAAGCTGATCGCCAACGCCAGTGTGAAATCGAATAGGTCGTGAACAAAGGCCGGGTCATCGGAAAAGTCCAGCATCAGCCGATTGATTCCGCGCAAGTCGGCAGCTTCGGCACAGGGGCCTTCCACCCATCCCTCGATGAACAAATCGCTCCCGGCGCGTTCGCGCAGCAGGCCGATGCCTCTGACCCGATCTTCCATGCGGCCTCCGGCGATTCGGTCTGGAGCTTTGACGCGGGCAAGAACCGACTTATCCGCAAACAACGCCTCGTCTTCGAGGATTGCTGGTGGCCGGTCCTCATACCACTGGATGTTTGAGCCCAGATCGGCGGCTTCGCGTGTGGGATCGGAGATGGTGGAGACATAGTCGAATCCGAACATCTCGGCTGTTCGGATCTGCGCTTCCGCCATCACCTTGTGATCTTGGACATAGTGCAGGTATTTGACGCCAAGGATATCGGATGCAAACGTCATCGTGATGGGCATGCACGCAAGGTGGTCGGGCTTCTGCCCGGCCAGCGCCGCAAGAATCCGTTCACGACCCGTCATTGTGCGCACCTTCGACCCCTCGGCTGTTTTGCACTCCAATCAGGTGTGCGCAAGAAGACCGAGGTTCGCTTCGCACAGAGTCTAAGTCCGGGACCAGCGATTGTCCAGCCGGGCTCCTCTATCCGCCAGTCCATGAGTGTCTTCCCCTGAGCCGACGAACTGCCCTATCGGGTTCCTGCAAAGTGTTTTAAAAAATGGCCCATCGGGTGTTGGTTAACCTCCATATAGGGGCCAAAGCCCAGCTCATCCTGGGTCGTGTCCAGCCGGGCACTTCCTTTACATTTCAGACCGGGCAGATGGTTTACACATTGGTCCGGTTTTGGGGGGTTGTTTTTGACTCATCTGCCCGCCGTAGTCGTGCCTGTGGGAAGGTGGGAATCC
>Ga0302319_10002850_pt1 | contig 36739 bp, 41 predicted proteins | sample Bog_T0_2_FD_203319 | JGI IMG/M metagenome (GOLD analysis project Ga0302319, IMG submission 203319) | Peat permafrost microbial communities from Stordalen Mire near Abisko, Sweden - Bog_T0_2 | ecosystem: Environmental > Terrestrial > Soil > Wetlands > Peat | place: Sweden: Abisko, Stordalen Mire...
GTCTCGGCCTGCGGCAGGGTTCCATCCCCGATGCACTGGTTGGCGGGAACTTTGCGAAGTGGATGTTCTGGGCGATCGTATTCCTCACTCTGCCGCAGCTCATCAGTTGGTTCCCTTCGTTTGGAGTACCGGCGTCGCTGCCCGGGGGAGGCATCGGCACCGGATGGCTGGCGAACCTTCAAAGCGGCCTCGCGAGCTTTGTGCAAAGTTTCGTGCTGAGAAGGCTTGCGACCAGCCTCGCGGCATTCTTCGTACTGCGAGCGATTCTCGCCACGGTTCAGGGCGGCCATCCGCTTCCTTCGATTCTCGCCGCAATGTTCCTGCTCGCGATTCAGACAACGCTGAGCCTGATCAACAGCTACAACAGCGGCACGTCATACGCCACCGCCGACGTCCTCGATAGCTTATGGAACTATGTTGCGGGAACTCTTTGCCCCATCGCTGCCGGGCTGGCCATCATCGGCGCGATCTGGAACTTCGTGTCACACAGGGCGGTGATGGCACTGGTCGGCGCAGCGCTGGGTCTTCTGACGGTGTCGTCAATCTGGAAGCTAATCAATTCAATGATGTAGCGGGCAACCAATATGTACTTCTCCAACGGACTACTTAACCTGACCGACTGGGCCGGTAACGTGATCATGCCGACTCTGGCGGCGCTCTTCATTGCGTTCGCGGTGATCCAGTACGCACGGGGCTATCACCATCTGTACTCGACGTGGGCGTACGGAGCGTTACTGTGCCTCCTGGTCTCCGGCATTCTGCGGATGTTCGAGAGGTTCGCAGGCCAGCTCGGATGGAACAACCCAGATCTCTACTGGAGCGCCCTCTTGAACCTGGTCGATTGGTTCGCAAATGTCATCCTGCCGGTCTACGCCGGGATGCAAGTGGCCGTGGGGGCGATGAAGTTCGGCGGACTGTTCGAAAACCAGCTCCACCATCAGTTCAGCCATGCGCGGCACTTCCTGGGAGCGATCCTGTGCCTTCTGGTCTCGGGGCTGCTCCGGCTCGGGGAGTTTTTCGTGACTAGGGGCACGGCTGGCGTCAGCTGAACAGGACGACCCGATGCGAGTTGATGAAACAACACGGAGGATGGGCTCATGGCACTTACGGTGACGCCGGTTCCAAGAAACCTTACGACGAAAGTGACGTTCCTGTATCTGGAGTTTGAGGACTTGTTCGTGATTCTCGGCCTTGCGGTCGTAATGAACATGCTCGGCCGGTTCTTACAGCGAGAGATGTTCGGTATCCCGATGAATGTTTTCCTGCAATATGTGGTCCCGGTGCTGAGCGTTCCGGCGCTCATCCTGTTCAAGTATGGGAAACCACGCGGATACTTGCAGGACTGGCTGCTGTTTCACATGAAGCCGCATGTGTACTGCGCCCTGGAGCCCGACTCGGAACAGCACATGGAATATCTGAAGGCGGAGGAGTTCTAAATGCCGGTTACGCTGCGCCAATGGGAAACGTCTCTGCGCCAACCGGCGCTCTGCGAACTCCTGCCGGTTCGAGACTATCTGGACGGCTGCATCATCCGCACGAACGGCTGCTTCGTGGCGGGCTATGCAGCAAGCGGCCTCAACACGTTCTTTCATGCGGATGAGACGCGCAATCGAACCAAAGAGGTGCTGGAGGCACTGGTTCGCTCCCTGCCCGAGCGGTCGATGCGGATGCAGGTTCGATACGAAGTCACCGACGGCCATGGCGACTTGACCGAGCGCTACGTCAAAGAACAGCGAATCGACAACACCGTTCTTCAGGCCCTCGATCGGGAGCGGCTCCGACTATGGAACGCGCGCCAGGAAGAGGGACGCTACTTGCAGCGAAGGCTGCAGGTGTACTTCATCTGGAACCCCGACATCCACCACGACAGCCCGGATTTCGAGTGGCGGAGTACGCGCAAAAAGGCGAACAAGTGGAGCCTGTCGGCGAACAAGTGCATTGAGCGAACGTTGCGGGAACACGAGGATTGTTTGTCGGAGTTCGAGAGCCTGATGGCGGGCGCCCAATCGACGCTCGAAGCGACCGGGATGCAGCCGCGGCGCATGACCGACCAGGAAATGTTTCTCGAAGTCAAGCGGGCGATGAATCCTCTTCTGAGCGATGGGCGGCCTTATAGTCAGGGGCTCGCTTACGAAAGCGCACGGGCACAAATCGCGAACGTCAATATCGAGGACGAACAGGACGACTATCTGAAAGTCGGCGGTCTGCTTTACTCCTGGGTCAGCGTGAAGGAAATGCCGGACGCTACATTCCCCGGCATTACCCGCGAACTGGTCGGGCAGGAGTTTCCGCTCGTCATCAGCGCGGAAATCGCGATTCCCGATCAAAGCAAGATCATGCGCTCGTATAAGCGGCGGCTTCTCCGCATGCAGGCGGCGCAGAGAGACATTCATGGCGGCTTCAAAATCAATGTCGAGGCGCAGATCGCACAGGATCAACTGATCCGGACTCTGCAGGATGTTGTGTCCAGTTCGCTCAAGGTGTGCCACCTCAGTTTAGTTGTGGGCCTCCGGACGTCCAACCCGATCCGGAACTCGAAGGATCGGGAGGAAGCAGAACGAATTCTCGCGGACCGCCGTCAGCGCGTCCTGCATGCGGTAGCTCGAATGAATGGAGCGCGCGGTATCCCGGAGACGCTCGCGCAAAAGCGGATCTACATCGGGACGCTTCCGGGGATGGCGGAGGAGACCAAACGGGAGCAGGAGTGCCTTACGCTGCACGCGGCCGACTTGTTGCCGGCGGAAGTTCCATGGCAGGGATTGACCTCGGCTGCGATTCTGCTCGAGACTCCCTCGCGACAGATGGTGCCCTTCTCCCCATTCGATGCAAGCCTGGGCGACGCGAACATGCTGATCATGGCCAAGAGCGGTGGGGGAAAGACCTTCATGGCCCAGTTGCTGCTGCTCATGTTGGGCCGGATGGGCACGCAGATTTCCATCCTGGAGCGCGGCGACTCCTACCGCCCGCTGGTAGAACTCATGGGTGGCCGGGTGATCGAAGTAAACCTCGACGGTAACGAGACTCTCAATCCCTGGGATCTCCCCCAAGGGGAAAAGGCGCCGTCGAAGGAGAAGATCGCGTTCCTGAAGAACCTGACCAGACACATGATCGGCGACGCGCCGGGCTCCGATACGAAACTCGTCGATAACGTCATCAGTGACGCCATCGGGAGGACCTACAAACGGGTCGGGCTTCGTTACGCGAATCCGGTGCCGACCTTCTCGGATCTCAGAGACGAACTCGCCCAATGGCAGGACGAAGAGAAGATGCAGCGCGTGATCGACGAAGCCAAGCTGGCGGCCATCAAACTACGGACGTGGACTGAGAAAGGCATATATAGCCGTCTGTTCGATCGCCGCTCCAATATCCGCACCGACAACAGCTGGTTGTTCTTCGATGTGGAGGGGCTCAGCTCGGACGCCCATCTCGAGACCGCGATGAGCATGCTGATCGCGAATGCGATGGCGGAGCGTGCGTCGGGCATGACTGGGCGACCGAGCATTACCGTGCTCGATGAGTGCTGGTCTTTGCTGGATTCGCCGGTTCTGGCGCCAGAGGTCGTTCAGTTGTTCCGGACGGCGCGCAAGCGGAATTCGAGCGTCTGGGGCATCTCGCAGACGCTTGAGGATTTTGTGGGAACTCCGCAGCAGCCACGCCTGCATGGGCCGGGAATCGTGAAAAACGCAAACACGAAGCTAATCGGCCAGCAACCTGGAGACATGAGCGCGCTGGAGAGCCAACTCCACCTGAATGCAGTGACACTTTCGGCCATCAAACGCTTCAGTTCGCCGCAGAAGGGGCGGTACGCGGAGATGCTGCTTGTTATCGGGGAGAAGGCGGAGACGACCCAGGTCGTTCGACTCGTTCCCACGCCAGTCGATTATTGGATCTGCACGACCTATCCGCGCGAGCGCGCTTATCGAGGCTGGTACTTGAACCAGAAGCCGGAGCAGCCGCTGCTTGGGTGCTATGAGGAACTGGCACGGCAGTTCCCGGAGGGCCTGGCCGGCCTTCCGCAATTGCCTGAAGAACTGTCTGGCGCGGTGACCGCACCAAAAGCCGTCCGCGCTTAGGAGGAGCGTATGTTGTTCATGACAGCAGTGTTCGGCGGCCTGATGCTCCTGAGCATCGAAAGCCGCCGCCGTGTGATCGCAATTCTAGTGATTGGCGCAATCACGATGCTGGGGACCTCGCCGGCACCAGCCCAGGTCTCGGCGTTCTGCCTGCCGTGCGTCATTCAGGCTGTCCTCACCACCATCACGGTGACGATCGGAGGCCGACTGACCCAGGTCAACGGCGTGCTGGCTGTGATTCTCCGACTCTTCCAACAGACGGTGTGGCCGTCAAGCAAGACTCGTCTGGCGAAGTCGCAGATTCAATCGATCATCGCGCAGTTCCTCGGTGTGCTGCAGTCAATCATGTCGATCAACCCCCACACCGCTACACTGCCTCACCCGGTCGCACTGGAGAACGTCATGCGCGATCGGAGCGCGGTCGACGTTTATTCCGTGCCGCCAGCCTACGTCAACACGTACCGTCCGGTGCCCCAAGCCGGCAACATCGCCCCCCAGGAACGCGACCTGACGGACATGGACGATGCCATGGCGCAGGACAACCTGATGATGTTAAAGGAAGCCGACCAGGCACAAGACCTTCAATTGCAACTGGCCAATCAGATCGAGAGCCTGGTGGGAAACCCCAGCATCGACATTTCGGCCCCGGGTACGTCCTCGCTTATTACGGCGGCAGCCGTATCCGGCGAAATCAGGAGCCAGGCGGTGACGCAAAAGATGCTGGCTGCCATGATGCGGCAAGAGGCGGCTCGTGTCGCGCACGACAACGCGATCCGCAAACGCAACGCGGCCTACGCCGGCCAACTGCAAACGGATATGACTAACGTTCTGCAACACAGGTGAAGGAGGGAGAACGATGCGAAAGCGATTCGACAAATGGATGAGTGGAGCGAAAGGCGGAGGCGCACGGATATGCCGATGGATCCGTCGGCGTGCGGTCCTGCTGGCGTTGGTGTTGCTGTTGGGCACCCTCGTTTTGCCCAAGAAGGTCCACGGACAGTTGCCTGGTCCCTGCTGTGCTCTCCTGGCGGAGGGACTGGGAACAATCAACGTCACGCTCGGTAGCGTGATTGCCAACGGAGTGCAGGCAATCTTCAACACACTGACAAATACCAACAACTTTCTGCAAACCAACGTGTGGCCGCCGCAAGCCACCGCGCAGGCGCTCGGAATGTCGGGCCAGATCCAGGGATTCTACTCGCAGATCGAGGCAATTCTGCAGATCCCAATCGCAACCGCAACGTTGCCCTATCCGAGGCAGCTCGAGAGTACTCTGCTGTCGCAGAATCCCGGGCAGATCCCCAGCACGACCGCAAACTACGCCAACGTGTACAATGCTGTACCGGCCCCGCAAAACGCGTCTCCCGCAGTCCGCGACATGATCGATATGACCGACGCCGTGGCGCAGGACGCGATGGAGCGCTCGATTGCCATCGATGCGATAGCGGACCAGGAACTCTCCGCCGCCGACCAAATCAACACCAACGTACAGAGCGCGGCCCCCGGCACGGCACCGATCATCGAAGCACAGGCCGATGCCTGGCTGATCAGAGCGCACGCCTACACGCAGGCCGCCTTGGCGGACCTGATGCGAGTGCGAGCAATCGACCTCGCTAACAGTGGCGCCAACCTGAAGCTCGGCAGCGGATGGGCGGTAGTGACGCAACAGAACGTAACGACAACGCTGCAACATCAATAGCCATGTTCTACTTTCAGCAACTTTTCAATACGGCGATGAGCGGAATCGACTCTGGTGGCGCGACCTACGGCGCCGTTCAGGTCGCGCAGTACATTCTCCTGGCCAGTCTGCTGTTCGGCGTCTACGAGGCTTGGGCTCGCGGCGGAGACACACACTTCCTGGGAGCGACGGCGGTTCGATTCTTCGCGGTAAGCCTCGTGATGCTCAACTACGGAAGCGCGTTCCGGGATGTAAACGGCATGTTCAACAACGTGGCAAACTACATCAACGCCAGCACCGCGGGTGGCGGGGATGTCTTTGGTCAGTGGATGTCGGATTTGTCCAGCTACTGGAACAGCAATAACGGCATTCAGGCTTTGTGGGGAATGATCACCGGTGCGTTCTCCGGCCTCCTCGAGTCCCTTTTGCTGCTGGTTGGGTACATCCTCTTCCCCATCACGTACGCGCTGTTCTCACTGTTCTATGCGCTCTATGGCTCAATCCTGTACGTGGTCGGACCGTTCGTGCTGGCGCTGTATCCCGCATTCGGCTTTGGCGTGATGGCCAGAAAATACCTGGTCAATCTGATGATCTTCAATGCCTGGGGGCTGTTGTATTCGATCTTCGGAGCACTGATGACCGCGATCAACATGAATTCGGTAGGCGCCGTACTCGGTAGCGGAAACTTCGTAGGCGCTTTCAACGGCGTGTCGGGATCGCTGCTTCTCGGTCTGGCCAGCATTCTGCTGTCGCTCTGCATCGCGCTTATCCCCTTTCTGGCGAGGCGAATTGTGGAGGGAGATGTCGGGCAAACCATGATCTCAGTGGTCAGCACGACCATGCTTGCCGCAAGAGGCGTCGGGTCGTTGTTCAGCGGCGGCGGAGGGGCCGGCGCGGGTGGGGCCGGCGGCGGCGGTAGTGGTGGGGCTGCGGGCAGCAGTGGTGGCGGTGGCGGCGCCGCCGCGGCAGCGTGATGGCGCAAAAGGTGCGAGTTGGAGGGGGAGATGACAACTGGAAATAGTGGGCAGATCATGCCGGAGAAAGCCAGCTACACGCGGTATTACGAACACGACGGCATGCTGCGGGCGTACGCGAATCGCTCGATGGTGCTGGCAATGGTGTTTGCCGTTATCGCTCTAGGGTCTTTTGCATTCGCCGTGTATGTGCGGCTGCAGCCGCCCACCGTGATCCGGGTGGATGGTGAGGGCGAGGCGACGGTCGTGGCGGGCACGCCGGAGCCCGGCCACACCCGCGGGTTGAACTTTGTCGCGTCGGCCGCGGAGGCTGCGCCAACGGAAGTGGAGGCCAAAGCGGTAGTCCGTCGATTCCTCGACCGCTACTTGAACTACACGCCCGCGACGGTGGACCGCCAGATGGCGGACGCACTGAACATGATGACGGGAAACTTCAAGGCGCTCGTTCTCGGCCGTCTGCGCGAGGACGAGACGATCAATAAAATCCAAGACGAGCACATCGTCACGAATTTCACCATCCGAACGATCGCGCCGGTGCAAGGTTCGCCGCTGACGTTTACAGCCTTCGGGGTGAAAGAGATTCCCCGGTTGCAGAACAAGCAGGAGACGACAGACCAGATCGTGGGCCGTTATAACGTCCGGTTGGCGCTCGACCGGCGAACGGAATACAACCCAAGCGGCCTGCTGGTTGCGGACTACTGGGAGCAGCAGATGGTGGGGGACAAGAACACCGGCCTCTCACAGCCGGATGAACTGTCGCGCGAGGCAACAGGCAGGAGCCAATAGCGCAACGAACGAGTGACCAGAGGAGGTACACACCATTCATGGATCCGAAAGCAAGGCAAGAGGGCGAGAATTCGAGGGCCTCCGGGCCGGCCAGGTTTGGCGGTCTCGATCAACTCGACTGGCTGATGATCGTCATCTCCGTTCTCCTTGGAACTGTCGCCAGGCGCTACCACTTTCTGGGGCTTCCCGATCGCTTCCTCGAATGGGTCCTGCCCTTCCTGCTGATGGCGGCCGGTTACAGGGCGCGCCGCAAAGTCACGGAGCTGATCGAGAGCCGACGGGCGAAGGCTAAGCGCCCTACCGGCAAATGAAAGAGAGGCAGACATGCGTTTATTGTTTCCATCCAGCTATGACCGGGCCGACCTGCTGATGAGCGCCGGTTGCTGCACGTTTGTCAGTGCGGCATTGATCGTGGTGATTCCTCGCCTCGGGATTCTGCTGCTCGAACTCCTTTTGGGGCTCTTCTTCATTGGCTGTGCCCTGGTGGCGAGGAAGCGTCTCCGCAGGCAGGCGCGGTCCAAGGACGGTTCCGACAAAGCAAAAGACGCCAGGACACGGCGGCTCGACAGGTATGACGTTTTCATGATCCTCGCGGTGATCCTGGTTCAGACCAGCGCCGCAGGATCGTTGAGAAGGGCAGGACTGTCGGAAGGCACTGTGGGCATCCTGCCGCTCTTCCTGTTCGCGGCGGGCATTCTGCTGAAGCCACGCGCCGTCGAGTTTGTGGAAGCCCGGCGAAAGAACAAACAGGATGGCAGAGGCAGTACCAACGTGGGTCCTGACTTAGCCGGTGCCGCTCCGGCTCCTTCCAGTGAGGCCCGAGCACGGGCCGTCGTGGGCGCGGCCGCCCAGAATGGAGACCTCGAATGAAAAGCAGCGAACAAACGATCGCCAGCACCGGACCGGAATCGATCGCAGATTCGAAGACCACACAGCCTCCCGCCGGCGAGGGGAAAAGGGCGCGGGCCGTTAGGGACGCCCAGGCGACTCCGCCGAGAAGCGCGGCGATACGCCGCCGGCGCAGTCGGCATGACAATTCAGAGACCGCTGGCGAGGAACGCTTCTTTCTGGCCAGTGGAAGCGGCAACGGTGACGTCCCGGCACTCGGTCGCGAGTGTGGCTCCGAAGCCGAGGCCATCATCGATGCATTTCGCGAAAGGGTGAACTTTTACACCGTGTCTGAGTTTCAGACCCGAGCGGATGTGGGTCCGGCGGGGGAACCGATTCTACGGAAGGATGGACTAAAGAAGAATAATTTGGCTTCTTAAATGATGGAAACTTCGGTTTCCTTGAAGCACCCAGACTTTCTGGGATTCTGCTGTTCGCTAAGGGGCAGCGCAACTTCACTTGCAGTCAAAAAGGAGAAGCTCATGTCGGAAAGGAACCAGGTCGTCGTGGTCTTGATCGTGGCGCTCTTGCTTGGGGCGTTCGTGGATCGAAGTACGGCCTTAAAGATAGTCGCTGGAGTAGCTCTGCTGTGGACGCTACAGAACCAATCAACTGTCTTCGAATGTGTCCGGAAGCTGTTCTCGTTACGGCGAGAGGGGCTTTCGGTTCGAGAGTACCGCGGAGGCACAACCACCGTTCACGCCTCCTAGGGTAGTGATGATCGTGGCGAGGTCGGTTCGTTCTCGACGATCCACCCTCACCGGGCGAGACAACTGAATCGCATCGGCAAGTGGTCCGGCTCTTTTTGAGCCAGGCCGGGAACCTCACCGTTTTCGGCAGGGCAGAAAGGGAGCACGGCGCCTTTCTCTGCTCTGTCATAACCAACCAGATCGGAGAAAAGGAGAACTTGAGATGCCTAACATGAACCGCGCGACAGATATTCTGCGCGTGAAACAGATCGCAATCGATGAGGACGGCAAAGTGACGAAACGATTTCCCAGAATCGACGCGGAAGGGCAGTTGAAGAATACGCTGCTGTTCGCGATGCATCCGGAAATCTGTGTCCTTTCGATGCAAGTGCCAGCAGGTCTTCTGGACGCGTACGAACAAGCAAGGATCAGCCAGGTCCTGATGCGCGTGCGTCACGAGGGCCGGGAGTATTGTCTCATCGGCGCCAGCGGCTCGGCGAAAGACGGAAAGTTCTATGCCGTCGATGCCCAACATGAGAAGCTGATCGCCGACAGATTCCAAAAATGGCCGCAGGCTGCCATCACGTACTTCGGCATTCTGGTTTCCGACTGCAAGGTCGTGATCCAGGAACCGGACGTCAACATGCTGGTAGTTGAAGATCACGCTTTGGGAACCAACGATTGCCGCGGATGGATCTCGGAGAGGCTGTTCCGCAAGCTCAACTTGCCGGATCATCGCTTCTACCAGTTCCGCCTCGCCTTTGACCGGACCCAGGCGAAAGGCTCCTTCAAGGTCATGCAGGACGATGTCGCCGATCTGTTGAAGGCCGACGTCATTCTGCCTGAAAGCTCGGTCAAGCCGAAACTTGAGCTGGGTTTCCTCAATGAGTGCCAAAAGTGGTTTGCGGGCCTGGCGAGTGGAATCCAGGGTGTGCGGTTCCGGTCTCCCATTGTTCTGGGCATCCGGGACTACTCTCGCGAGTTGCAGTTCAAATCGAGCTACACGCTGACCGAACACGCGCCGCTCGACTCTCTCAGGACCGAGATCATCCCTCGAGCGCTGGAAGAGGTCCGCGACGTGGTTTCCTCTGCCCTATCTGGCGACTACCAAAAGCTTTTGGAAGCGATTGGATCGTCTCCGGTGCAGCCAAAGGTGGAGGACGCTGAAGACGAGCGGTTCACTTCTTACGAGCACAGCATCGTCGAAGCCGTACTAAAAGCAGACGGCAGCGGCATGTTGGTCAAACACCCCTTCATCAACGGCAAGTTGCAACAGCTGCTGGCGAAGTGGGCGTTCAAGGTATCCACCGGAGGCGGCTTTCGGATGCCGGCATTCGCGCTGGCGGACGATGGCTACCTGTTTGTCGACAACGGGCAGGTATTCGCGGGGTCGGACTGGATTCCGGAGAATTCGAGCATCAGCTCGCTCTCAACCAGACGCGGGCTCGTGATTCGTTATCCCATCCGGATGAAGGAAGACCTTCTGCCAGTCCGGATGCTCACGTTCGAGGATACGGTAAACCTCCTGGAGACGGTCCTTCGCGGGATCGGATGCAGGATGGATTCGGCGAAGATTCCCGACCTGGTCGAGCGCCAACTGAGGCTTCCCGGCACCTTCTCGCTGCACTCGAAGACCGCGGAGCGCAATGGCGGCGATTTCGATTTCGACCTGGTCGCCGTTCTTCAGGACTCTGAGTTCCCCCGTTTTGTGCAGAGCCGTTTTGACATGCGCGAGGGGTATCAGAAGAAGAAGGACAAAAGGACCAAGATCAAGTCTCCCTGGTGGAACCTGGCGGACGTTGCCATGAAAGCCCGTGGCAATCAAATCGGCAGGATCACCAACCTGATCAGCGACTGTATCGCATCGGGGCGGAACGACTGCGCCTATGAACTGGTGGATCAGTTGCAAAACGCGCTGGACAGCCTGAAGCACAACGTCCAGGTGGATCAGGATGTGATCAAGCGGATTCGCGGCGAGGTTCCCAGGGCAGCGTGGCTGGCGACGAAAGAGGTCAAGCGTATCTCCGACATGCCGATGGAAGTGGCGATCGGCAGCTCGGATATCGTTGGGCAGCTTTACAACCACGTCCGCAAGGAGATCGGCATTCTCTTCCAGGATGTTTTCCCGCTACGCGATTTTGGCGGGATGATCCGCGGGGAGACTTTCGACCGGGATATGTACGAGGAATGCCGGAAGATCAACACGACCTTTGGCACCCTCGTGGGCGAACTCCGGAAACGAACTGAGAGGTGCCAGGCCGCTATCGGCGAAGCACAAGCGAAGTTCGATGCCGCGAGAGACCAGAGGGACGTTGACGTTCGCAAAAAGGCTTCGAAGGCACTCTACCGGGCCAAGGCCGCTCTGCGCGACAACGAAGAGCGCTGCCGGGAAGAGATGCGAAACTTCCACCGTTTTCTCGCCAACTGGGGAACCGGCAAGCGGAAGAACCGGAGAGGCTGGTGTCAGGCTTTGCACTCGATCGTAACAGGCACGCGGAGTGCGCAAGAGGGCAAGGCTACTGGCGCCATCGTCTTTCACGCCTTTCCGCAGGAGGCACTCGATAAGCTGCTCGAAGAGACTGGCGGACGCCCCATCCAGCTTCACTTACCTGAACTGCCCGACGGAGAGATTGTGTTCGAGGACTCGGGGAATGTGTACCGGGTGGAGCGAATCCAGCTCGAAAACGGGCAGGTCCAGGAGCGGCGGATCTTCCTGTTCCGATTGACGGAGCAAGGAAACATTATTCTCGACGGAGTGAGCGTAGATTCGGTACAACCGTTCGCCATGCAGGAAGGATCGGGAGAGATCCGGAATGGCATAGTGACGTTTTCGAATCTGCCACAGCACCCCGCCGTGCGCACCCGCAAGGCCAAGGTTCTGCGCAGTCGTGAAGACCGGCGGGAGTTTCTGACGGCTTGCGAGGAAACCCTTGGGTCGAGCTTTTCGGTGTTCGTGGACGGCGATCCAGCGAGCATCCGGCAACTCGATACCGATGCCAAGAAGCAAACGTTTCTAGAATGCGCGCCGGTTCGCCCTTGGGAGTCCCGGCCGTTTCAAGGAGCGCGAGTACAGTGAGCAAGTCCCCGGGGGCCACTCGAAAGAGGGTCCCCGGGGATGTCAATCAAGACAGGAGAGGAGATCAAGAACATGAGACATCTTTTGATAGCAACCATGACGGTGACGCTAACGCTGCCGCCGATGCCGGCGCAGAAGATTGAAACCGAAACCGCATCACGGGAACGCGTGGTACGGGTGCAGACCGCAATGAACCATCTGACCGTTATCGAAGTAGGCGAGCCGGTGACCACAGTGGCTGTCGGTTCTCCGCAGTCTTTCAAGGTCGAGCGGCGAGAAAACAAGGTGTTCATCCAGCCACTCGTGGAGAACGTATCCACCAACCTATTTATATGGACGGCTTCGACTCGGCTCAGCTACGAGCTTGTGCCCGCAGTGGGCGATGCCGGGCAAATGGATTTCGCGATCGATTACCGCCAGCAGCAACCGCAGGCACAAATGACGCAGCCAAAGCCCTCCGAACCGGCTGCCACAGTACCCGCCGTGCCCAGCGAGATGCTGCTGAACAGCACGCCAGTTCGATTGGTGGGCGTAGCGGTGGCGCCGAAGGCGAGTTTGGGCGTGCTCATCCGGGACGTCTATCGCCGGCAGGACGAGGTATTCATCCGCTATACAATCGAGAACCGTTCGAGTCACACGTTTCGCACCGGCCAGCCGAGCGCGGTGTCTTTGAGCGGCCTGCGACTCGATCGGTCGCTGTGGACGCTCCAAAACTCTCAATTGGGCATCAAGGTCGCCTCTCGTCTGAAAGCCGATGACGCACCCATTCCGGTCAAGATCACGCATTCCGAGCCGGGAATTGCGGAAGTGGCTCCGGGCGAAGCCCATCTCGGCGTTTTGGCGCTCGAACTCCCACGGGCGAAGCCGGATGCGAAGACTGCGCAACCCACCGTCTTGCAGATTGTGTTCCCGGTCGATCACTCGGGGAATCTGACCGCCACCCTGGTGCTGTAGCTTCTCTGGAGCGAGACCGATGGAACCGGAGTACCAGACAGTCAGCCAGATGTACGAGCGTCTGGTGTCGATGATCCGTCAACACAACGATACTGGATTTCGGCTTGCCGTGACCGACGCGGCCTTTCAACCGCGGAACCCATTCGAGCCGGCAAATAGGCGACGGCCTAAACCGGCCGTCGCCATCGCCATCAGCCTCTTTGCCGTTCTTGCGCTGGTCTTTCTCTATTTCAGTTTCCACCATAAAAGGTAGCTGCCATGTCGATATTCAACCAAGAGCTGTTGCCCGACATGGCATCCACCACCAACGCAATGACAGGCGAACCGGAAGATGCCCGCGGCGAGAATGAGCCAGAATCCCGGCTTCAGGAAATCCTCTTCTCGGAAGTGCTCACCTCCGTGTGCTACTGGTCGATGGTTTTCCTGTTGGCAATCGTTGGCGCCGGTCTGGTTTACTTGCGCCTTACGCATCCCGGCCTTGCAGCCGAGCCAGTCGCCGATCCGTTCGGCGTAACGACACCCGCATGGCTGATCGTGTCCTTGCCGCCGCTCGGGGTTGTGGCCGCCCTCGGCCAAGCAGCACGGTGCGCGGCGCGAGGCCAACGTGTCTGGAAAATGTTGACGACGGCGGCCGGTCTCATTGCGGTCATGGGCGTGACCACGCTGATCGAAACACACCTGGTGGCGCTCTAAAGCGCATTCACCGCAACCCGGACAATTCTCAACCGTTCACGAGGTACATATATGATCCATCACTCTGAAAACCCACGCCGCGAAATGAGCAACGGCGAAGCCGGCGTCGTTGGCGCGATACTCGGCTTCGGCCTAATTGCACTCGTGCTATACCTGGCTGTCGCCCGGTATCACATTCGCAAAGAACAGCTTGTGGAAGCTGCGCTCTACCTGTTCATCATTACCGCCGCGATTGCGGTGCCGGTTTTGCGTAGGTTCTCCGGGAAGGGAGAGCGCAGCAAGCGCCCGCCATTCGTCATCCCGGCACGCAAGGACGAGCGCGCAATCGAAGCCGCCTGGAACCAGAATGCCGTGCTGCTTGGATACGACATGGACGAAAAGCCGTGGTTGTGGCCCGACGAGGTGCGCGTGATGCAAGGCATCGTGCTCGGCATGACCGGATCGGGCAAGACCACCCTGCTCAAGAACATCATCACGCAGGACATTGCGCGTTTCGTCGGTCCACCCGAGGATCGTCATCACATCCCCATCGTCGTCTTCGACGGCAAGGGCGATCTCGAATTCTTCGAAGAACTGTTGCCCCACATTCACCGTGCGGGACGGCAACACCAACTGCGGTTGCTTAATCCCTCGCGTCCCGAGTTTTCGGCGCTGTACAACCCATTCTTCACGCGTGACGACAATTACATGGCACAGGTGAACATGATCTTCGGAAGCTTCAACCTGCACGACGAGTTCTTCGCCAAGCATCAGTTGAACTACCTCGGCGATATCGTTCGCGTCCTGTTCTACACCGGCGCCCGGTACAACTTCTACGACGTAATCGTGATGCTGCTCGACCAGGATGTTCTGAAAGAGCAAATCGACAAGGCCATGCATCGTCTCGATCGCGACGGCGGCATCACCGCGCAGCAGCGCCTGAATTTCGAAATGAGCGTCAAGAACCTGATGCAGTCCCTCGAGGATCGCGAGCGTGTTCCGAAGATTCAAGGCCTGATCAACGAGTGCATGACGTTCCTGGACGACGAACTGTCCGCCGTCACCGGGCAATACGACGATCTGCTGTCGATCGAAGACGTAATCGACCAGGAGCTGATTCTGTTCGTGAGCCTGAACGCGAACAAGAATACCGAGCCGGTACGGTCGCTCGGGAAAATGCTTTTGCAGAACATCCAACTCACTGTCGGAAAGCGTTACGAGGACCAGGCAGATCGGCGGCGGCAGAATCGCCCCATCTTTTCCGTAGTGCTGGACGAGTTCGCGCCATTTGGATATCGCAATTTCGCTCAGATCCTGCAAACCGCGCGGGGCACGAATACTGCGTTCCTGTTTTCGATGCAAAGCCTTCCCCAACTCATGCAGGTCGGCCGCGGCTTCAAGGAGGAGGTCACCTCGGCGCCGAATACGACCATGACGCTCCGTACGCGGGACGAAGAGACGGCCAAGTACTTCATCAAGGCTTCGGCCGAACAAGTCGTGACGCGCCGCAGCATCCAAAAGGAACGCGGGTTCTTCGGGTGGGGCAACTACGAGGAAACCGGGCGTGCCACCGAGAGCCAGGATCGTGAAACGCGGTCGCAGGATGAGTCCATCAAGAACCTGCCCAAAGGTCAGATGGAAATCCTGATGTCGGACGATACGCGCGGGACGTTACACTCGCTGCTGCAGATTCGGCCGCCGGAAGCAGTGGCGATCCCCGGATTCCAGCCGGCACTCTATCCCCGAATGTTGCACTCCCGCGCGGAATCGAGCGGCGCCAATCTCCGGTTCAAGGACCCGGAGTTGGCGCGCAAGTTCCGGGTTCCTAATCGTTACGGCGGAGACTTTCGCAGATGAGAACGCACAGTGTGATCATTCTGGCCGCGTGTGCCGTGCTCGCACACGGCCAGCCTGCGGCGAATTCGGCACACAGAGCCGACCAAAAGAAGCAGCCCGCGGCGGGTTTGTATCAAGGGCCGGCCAGCCCGCGGCCGCATGAGGAGAAGGAAGACTTCTTTACGTCATCCACCAAATTGGTCAACAAGGACGACGTCGATTATGGAGCAATGCTCGAACGCCGGCGCCGGGCATTTCTGGACGCCAGCGCGGCCAATCCGTTCTTCTGGTATAGCGCGCTGACCACGGCACTCCTCCTGGTGCTGATGTTCGCCTACGGCGTGCGCGTGATGGACGGGAAACGAAAGCTCTGGCGCGCCGCCGAAATCCTCGCTGACGTTTGGAACGATGCTCAGTGCGCACGCGCGACGGCGAAGAAGGCGATCGAACGGCACAACTGCCATATGGAGGAGTGCAATCGGGTGATCGAGGCGCAGTTGAGCGGGCGTCCCAGTCCGGCTGCGCTTGCGACTACCGACGCCAATAATGAGCTGACTCGTGTTCGCAGTGAACTCGACAACGTCGACAGCGACCGGAAGCTGATGAAGGCGAAGCTGGAGGCGAAGGAGAAGTTGGTTGACGACCTGTCGGCACGGCTGAGTGCTCTCGAAAAGGGCGAGCAGATTGGGGACACGGTCACGGCAAGGGCACAGAACGGAGCTGGCAACAGCGAATCCGAAAGCAGGCTCATAGCGCGCATCAATCAACTGACGCAACAGCTCGAGGCGGAAAAGCAGAGGAACCGCGCGCTGAAGGGAGCGTAGCCGTGCTGGTGACGCTAAAGGGATTCGGCGGGATCTGGGAGAGGAGGGTAACGACGAACCCTGCCGCTCCAAACGCATATGGCCGAGTCGCCTTTTACAACACGACTGGCGTCGTGGTTGGCGGCAAGGTGCGTTACCGCTGGCGAATCGGCGGCAAGCTCCGGTTCAACGCTATTGGAGGTTTCACTCCACATAACCCGTCCCGTTCGCTGAACCGTGTATTCGAGTGCAAGGACCCTGAAACCACTCGCGCCGGATGGACCCAGCTCCTGTTTCAGAAAATGTTGGCGGGTCCGGAACGGCCGGATCTCTACCTCTTCGTGGTGACAGCCAGGCAGACGGGACGGCTCGACATTCGCTCACCATGGAAGGCAGATGCGGTTCAGGTCGTTGCCTTCAGCGAACACGCTGACGAACAGGAAGCGATGTTGTTGATGCCGGCATACTCATGGGTGCGTGGGGAACTGGGCACGTTTTACGTCGAGCCCACCGCGAAGCCATTCTGGTCGGCGGACCTTCGGTTGGAAAGAGCAGGGATCGATCAATAGAGAACTTGCCATGCGGTACGGAAAAGGCACGATCCAGCTCAGCCCCGTGCGGGACATCCCGTTGTTGCAGCAAGTCCTCCGTTCCGGATTCGCCACAAGCGATCAGCTCTACGAATTCATGCAGCTCAATCAATCGGAGCGCTCGCGGCAAGCATTCGATCACCGGCTGCGGCGCCTGCTGGCTCATGGACTGATCGAGAAGCATCAGGGGGCGGCGCGGGGACGGGCACAAGTGTACGTGATCAGCAGAGAAGGTGCATCGCTGCTAATTGACATGGGGGAATTGTTCGCGGGACGGATTGGCATGGAAACCGGCGAGCGGAGTTGCTCCCACTGGCTGGATCTGAACGATCTGCACCTTGCCCTGGCAAAAGCACACATCCTGTTGCGATGGACACCCGCCTCCGAGATCTGCTCTCAGAACGACCTGACGGAGTTCAGGTACGCCAAGGATTACGATGCCGTTGTAGCCGTGGAATCCGAAGGCAGAGAAATGCGGTTTGGGCTTGAATACGAACGAACGCCCAAAACGTCCAGCAGATACGGCTGGATCGCAACCAAACTGGAGAAGGAGACGCTCGTCGACGCTGTTCTGTACCTGGTCCCCAACTACCACCTTCTGTGTATGATTCGGGACTGCATCAAACCAAAACGAGTTCAGGTATGCGTCGCGTTGTTTGCTGAATTCCTGGAAAGCTTTCTTGCTACACCAGTCATGATCGCAGGAACGATGCACCGTGACATTCCGTTTAAGGCCATTCTCTCCCGCGCATCCCAGGCGCGCGGTCGGCAGTGAGGGCGTGCGGAATCGCCTTTGCCGTCACTTTGGCCGCTGCATTGGCGCTTTTATACATGACTGAATAATCTGTAGCCCTCTCATGGCGCGCGACTTGGAAGCCGATTACCCTCCCCATCATCTGTCGATGCTGGGTTCGGGTTGAATACCCCGCCGTTTGGTGCCGTTGGCGGTGCGGCCTTTGCGCGCGTCGCGATGCTCCGTGAGAGTATCGGGCGTTTCTCGCCAATAAGGGGAAAAGATTACCACGGCCGCCGAATCTGCCTGTCGCGGTTGGAAATCGTGACTGGAATTGTTTGCACACTTGGCGTGCCGTTCAGCACGACCGAAATGGTGAAATCCTCCGCTGGAATCCGAAGCGGAATTTGTATGTCTATGCTCTGGAAGCTGCACGACTTGATGAGAGCTGGGTACTGCTTCCCGCTTTCCGCCGCCGTAAGGAAGACCTGCGTCCTCCCTTCGTCGTTGGTGGCCGATCCAGGGCATCCATCGAAGGATGGCGCGGCATTCGCTGTCGGGGCATTTTGGGTAAACCCCCAACCCGTGAGGGTGTACGTCATGCCAGGGACGACGCGTGTCGTCGGAGCGGCGGCATCCGCGTCCGTTTGCAACCCGAGTAGGATTGGATAGCTTTGGCGCAAGAGGTGCCGCACCGCCGGAGACGACGGGTTGAGCGTGTATGTCCGGACGAAGGTTCCGTCCGAAACTGAGAGATCCTCGAAGTTGCCCGTAGTGTCCTGCGGCAGACCTCGATAAATCACGAGGTTCGGAAACAGCTCGGTGGCTCCTGCGCTTGGCGACAACCGTGTCACCAAGGATTCGCGGCCGAGTGTCAGTTCGTCCGGACGCGGTCCGTTTACTACGACGGCCGCATCGCCGATATTGAGTTTTTCGCCGTTCAGAACGGCGACGAGCTCCAAGCCGGACAATCGTGGGTCTTGCGAACAATCGCTCGCGGTCGGCGCGATGTAGCATGCGCTAATCTTGTAGCCCCCGGTAGGATAGGTCGACGGGTTATACCAGAATCTGGTCGTTACGTCGTCGATCTCCGTATAGAGTGCACCGGAAGCGTTCGAGAGAGTCCACTTTATCTGTCCGGTTGTTGCTGCCGTCGGAACTCGTCCGCCGGTCGATGCGTCGATCGCAACGTTTGCGACCGTAGCACGGCACGAGGGCGGGTTAATCGGCAGACTCGATCCCTCGATCGAAGAAAACGTCGAGCTTCCGCTATCGCACCGAACGCCGAGATAGGTCCCGACCGGCGACGAAGCGAATCGTCCCGGATCGAGATTCATCAAGAATGACGGCGGTAGGCCGTCAACCCTGACGCCGGTTGAGTCCATGAGTATGTCGAACTGCTGCTGATTTGCCGGAAGCGCCTGATTAATGAGATGGTCGAATTGCTTGACCCCGCCGAGCTTGTTGGCAATCTGCATCATTATCGCACACGACCCGGCGAAATCATTGCCGAGGTTGGCGTAATAATTCGGTACCAATTCTCCAGTGGCGGTGGGGTTTCCTGCCCCGCCGAAAACCAGTGGATTTTCGTTTGGCCGGGTATCAATCTGCATGGCGCAGTTGGACGTCGGAGGGTTGGAACCACCCGTCGGGAACAGCGACGAATTCTCCGCCGCAAAAATCCGATAGGTTTCTTCGTTTCGCATCCGCGCCCAAGCCTCGATTATATGCGTTGGTAACGTCAAGAAAATCGCTGGGGGCACACTCTGATGCCCGAAGAACTCATGGCCGAAATGCATGTAGTCGACACCCATGATAACGTCCTCGTCTGGCGTCCAAGGATTCATAGGCGCGAAAACGGTTCCCGGCGTAGACTGCATCTGGCACTGGCTCAAGCACAGCGGCGCGACCTGGATGGTCGCCGGCATCGGCGAAGACGGCTCTGTCGCCGTCATCCGCGCATTCCAGAACAGGTTCACCTGGTTCTGGAATTGAAAGTTGCTCCCCGGAAACACCACTGTTTGGCCGTTCACGGTTCCTGCTACATAGACCAATGTCTGCTGGGGCGTAGATGAAGACTGCGCGAACGCGGAGCTCGCCAGGACGAGGCCAAGCGCCCCATTACAAAACCGGGCCCTTGATTTCATTTGCCACACCTCCGACTATGCGGCTCCCACAATTCTACCACCGGTGATCTGCCCGACATCCCAGACACGGCGGACGGGCGGACGGGGACAGACTCCGACTACGTACGTCGCGGAATCGCCGAGTTGCTTCCGAGATGGAAGAGCAACGGATGGCAAAACGCCGCAGGGAAGCCAGTCGTCAAGGCCGGCTCGTTGATGCCACCGGCAGAAAGGAGATGTTCCGCATCGTTATATATAGGCAAGTCCTCGTCCGGGCCATTCGGGAACGATTGGCCAATCTGAAACCCCCGTCCTGAGTTCAACGGCATCGAGATCGAACAGTCTCAATGCATCCGACGTCACTCGGGACTTAACCGTTTGAACACCAGGAGGTTCAACATGCAAACGCACCAATCGGCGGCATTCACCGCCAATCCCATCCTCACACTCGAAGATCTCGGTTTGGAGCCAACTGTCAGCCTGGACGAAGCCAGCCGCGGGTTGGCCGAGCGCTCCGAGGCGCAGATCGTCCGCTGGGTTCAATTTCCGGCGGGAGCGCTGTTCTTCGTTCTGGCCCAGGGAGACCCAAGCTCCGGAGCAGTTTACATATTTGACCGAAGAAGCGGGGTGTTCTACTTCGTGGTCTTCAACGACCAGAACTGGGGCGGCTACAGCGTGGCCGAGTACGAAGCGCTTGAACGAACGCACCGGATTTCGCGGCTCGCGCAGCGGCCATGGCTGCTCAACCGGAGGTGCGAACCGGGAAAGACACACTGACCGACATCCTGACCCCGTTTCATTTGCGCGGGTTTTGAATTCGGGTTATCAAAAGGCAGGGCGAAAGGAGGGGTCATCATGGCGAACCGGCAACACGCAACTTCCACCAACGTGGAGGACTACTGGCAGTTGTTCGTCAACCGGCGCGCCTACGTCCTCCAATCGAAGCGGCCGCACCCCGAAAGCGGCCGCTACTACTACTTTCGGCCGAAAGCTGGAAAGAACGGCGAGCCGGTCAGCTTGACGGCAGCGACGGTCCGCCGGCATCTCGAGGGCGATCTGACGCTCGGTGTGTACGCGATGAATCCAGCGACCCAGCGCTGCAAGTGGATTGCCATGGACGGCGACTACAAGGAGTCGCTCAAACACCTCTGCGAGTTGCAGTGGGAATTGCAGCAACAGAAGGTGGAAGCGGCATTGGAGCAAAGCCGACGTGGCGCTCACCTGTGGATCTTCGGGGAGCAACCGCTCCTGGCCCGGCAGTGCCGGCTGCTGATCTCCGGCTTGGCCGAGAAGCTCGGTATCCCGGTAAAGGGAGCGGGGACCGCCGAGGGAATTGAGGTATTCCCGAAACACGACGAGCTGAAGGACGGCGACTTCGGCAATGCCGTCCGCGGGCCTCTGGGAATTCACCGCGCAATCAGCGCGCGGTTTTGGTTCTACGGTGCCGACTACAATCTCGACAATCAACTGGCATTCCTCAAACGGGTGACGAAGCTCTCCGAGGAGCACTTGAACGCCCTGCTCCGGAAGTTGGGACAGCGGAGCGAGCCGGCAAAGACGGAGTCAACGCCGGCGCCACGGTGGCAATACCCGGCACAGCAAAGGCAGTTTCACATTCTGGACCACATCGAGGTGCGGCGAAAGACCGGAAGAAATTGGGTTACACGATGTCCTTCGTGCGCCGCGTCGGGTCGAGACAGAAGTGGGGACAACCTGGCCATCTCGATTGACGAACCGCAGAAGTACATCTGCTGGGCCGGGTGCAGCAAGGAGATGATTCGCGCGGCTCTCGGATGCCCAATTCCGGAGAAGAGAGAGGCGGTTTATGCGGCGGAGTAGTGTACGTGACGTTGATGCCGGAAAACAGGGTTCGGCGATGGAGCTTGAACCCGCGAATTGGAAACCGCTGGAGCTTCGAATCGGATCCCGCTGCGCAGAGTTCATGTGGATGTGGCGCGAGAACGGTCTGGAGTACTACAAGCACATCGACACGCGGCGGTACCTGATCCTGGACGCGGAAGGGCGCAGCTATGTGCACCGGGATGGAGAAACGGTACGCGTCGATTTCCAGAAAGAGTTCCGCCGGGTTGTGCAGGCAATCGATGCCCGAAGTGTTCGCTGAGTCGGTCGTCACGGTCAATGCTGTCCTGGCCTTTTTGGGCGGCTGCCGCTGGCGTCACGAGCCGGCGCGGCATCCAATTGATTGTCATCGGCGTGGGGTTCTCATGGCTGCCATTCGTCAGAGAGGTGGCGAGCACATGGATTGCCGGTTAGCGGGGGGGGTATGAACGAAATGACGTGTCGGGAGTCGGTGGGACCTATAACGGTCCGAAAGTGGATTGGGGATGTGTCGGCAGAGCGGGTCGGACAACTGTGGCGTTCGGAGGACCACGAGGCACTCCTCCGAACAATGCACGCTGCAGATGAGCTTACGCTCGCGCTCGTTGCGCTCGCTCGGCGCGAATCCCTCGAAACGGGTATGAATGACAAGGAAAGGACGGATGGCCATGGAATCCGATCGGAGACTGAACCGTTGGGGGTTGACGTTCACGCAGGCGGTGATTAACCGCTTGCGCAAAGTCGGAATTTACGGACAGCCCCAGTTGAGCCTGGAACATCAGGGGCGCGCGAAACGATATGTCGTACGCGGAGTGGAATCGGGCGGAGCAACCGCTGAACTTGGATACTACGTCAGCTTCGCCGGGGAGAATGGCGAGGCTATGTCCTGGTTGCAGACGCTCGATTCCCTAATAGTCAATGGGCCGCATGCCGTCGTAATAGCGCCGGTGCTCACGCGGATAGAGATGTTGCGGATCTCCACTTCATACGAGTTGTGCATTACGCGGCACCGCCCGGTCACGGTCGAGGCTGGGCACCGCCCGAAGCTCCGCGCCGAAGAACTATTTCGCGGAGCGCAGGGGTATCTGGCGCTGGAACTCTGGGGCAAAGACAAGGACTTGATCGGCTGTGTACGACCGCAATTCTTCACGCGCTCCGGCGAGGAGATCGAACTGCCCGCCGGATTTGCCGAGGCGGTAAAGGCCGTGACGGTTGGAGCAACGTGCCTGGACTGTTCACATCCGCACTACTCCCGGTTAGTGGCGCCACCACCACCGCCGTCGCCGCCCGACGCAGAGGAAAACCACACGGCTTCACACGACATCGCCGCAGAGGGCTTACTGACACAGCCTGCTGAAGATGTTGACGAACCTCTTGTGGATAGTGCGTCGGTACTGTAATCAGGTTGCTGTCCCCGCCTGTTGATTCAAATCGAAGCATGCACAGGCCGGCAATGCCTGCACCCCACGACGCGATGCGAAACAGGGACCAGCGAAATCGACAAACCGTGCCGGGAGTTCGGCGGCCTAACGGCTGGCTGCCCTCCAACAGAGCTTTGAGCGAACTTCACGGGCTGAACGATCGGGCGCGTAGGGGTTCAGCCGGCAGGAGACACATCATGAAAATTGGAACGAAATCCGTTTTGTACGGAGCACATTGTGCAATTCTTCATCCCTGGTTCCTCGCCGTCGCCTGGTGGAGACTCTATGGGTTCCCATGGGACGTCCGGTTGTGGGCCAGCTTCTGTTTGCACGACGTCGGCTATTTCTCAAAGCGCGACATGGACGGGGCCGACGGGGAAACACACGTGGAGCTTGGTGCCAGAATTATGACGCTGCTCTTTGGCGATTCCTGGGGAGCCTTCACAGCCGCTCATTCGCGCTATTGGGCAAAGCGGCACGGGCGGCAAGTCTCCCGCCTTTGTGTGGCCGACAAACTTGCCTTCGTGCTGACACCGGACTGGTTGTATCTGCCGATGACGAGGGCCACGGGCGAACTGGCGGAGTATATGTTGCGGGCCAAGGAGCGGCAGGCGGGCAGCGCACACTTTACGGTCGTGGAATCCGCGCAACTGAATTCAAAAGATGCACGGGAATGGCTGACCGGTCTAAAGAGTTACACGCGACGCTGGGTCGACGAGCATAAGGACGGCGGGGCGGACCGCTGGACGGTAGCGCCGGCCGTGGCGTCGACGGCGCCTGCCATGCCCGCCCGCTGTGGTGCGCTGGCCGCGGACGAGAGGGAGTAGTCGGAACAGGAAACAATCCGTGGGTAGTTTTAGCAAAGGGAGAGTGCAGAATGGGAGAGCGAAGTGTCAACAAGACGATTCTGATTGGCAGACTGGGCGCCGATGCCGAGACCAGACACACCAAAAGCGGTACGCCGGTTTCACGGGTCTCGCTGGCGATGAACCGGCAGTGGACAGACTCGGATCAGCAGGTGCATGAAGAAACCGACTGGATCAACCTTGTGATCTGGAACAAGAAGAATCTCGCCGCATATCTGACAAAGGGGACCAAACTATACGCCGAAGGGCGGATACAAACCCGCTCCTATGAGGACAACGGCGGGGTGAAGCGATATGTCACCGAGGTGGTGGCCCAGAACATCGTATTGCTCGGGGGCAACGGGAATGTAAATGGTAACGGAGCAGACCGGGGTGAGGAATCCCGGGACCGCCAAGCGTGCGACAGGCACACCAAGGGTCGCTTCGATCGAGAACCCGCTCCAGAAGAACCGGGCGTTGAAGCCGATGGCATTCCGTTCTAAAACGGGCTTCCGGCGTGTCCGCGAACGGTTCCTAAACCCATGGCGACTGCCCACGGGCGATTCTCACGCGGAGCGCAGCGGAGGCACTTCGACGGCTCGACTACTCGTCCACTTGGCTGCGGATCAGGACGAGAGTGGCCGAGCGCACGCCGCAGTACGCTAATTCCGCTAGGCCTCACCCCAAATCCTCAGCACTCCCTTCGGGCGCTTCATCCTCCGGAATGTGCACCGCTTCAGGCCGGATCGCGCTGAGCAACACAACACTCTGAACCACGAGACCCGCATTGATCCGGTTGAACGCCTCGACTGGCGCGATGCCGTGGGCAACGAAATTCCGCAGATTGATACCGCGCTTATCGGCGTACAGAACTTTCAGGAAGGTCCACAGCTTCTCGTCAAGAGCTTCCCTAACGCGCGGTTCGTGCAGGACATCGTTCATGTTCTTGAGCTCAACCGACCCCTCGTCATCAGTCTTTGTTTCCGACACTTCCAGGAGCTTAAGCAATTCCCGGAGGCTGTTCTCAACTTGAGGGACGAGATCATGGATGCACTTGACGTAATCTTCCGCGTCAAAAGCGGACATGCCCTCGCGGTACAAGGAGACGCGATCGGCGGGAATGAGTGAGCAATCGAAAATGCTTGGCGTGTCGGGCAGGCCTCCAAGCTCGAATTTCCTCTTCCAATCTTCGATGCCCGATAAAAAGACCATCGCATTGAAGTTCATCTGTTCAGCCACTCTCATGACTATGTGTCCCTCTTCATCTTCGTCATATGTGCCAATCATTCCCACGGGTAAACCCATATGCCCGATGATTTCCGTCGGCATTATGCGGTGAGCCATGAATTCCCCCTCGTCCAGCAGCTTCTTGAGGCTCCGCGGGCTGGGGAGGCACCATTCGCCGAGCCGGTACAGAGCCACAATGGGATAACGCACATCGAGACGCTCGGCAATCCCGCGCTCGATCCGCTCGCGATCGATAGGAACTTCAATGCGCAGAGGTTTCATCTCGCCGATGACAGCTTTGGCTCTTCGTTCCAGCAGAACGCGAACGCGCTCCGCGTCTTCCCGAAGGCCTACCTGGCGATACCACTGCAGGACATCCCCGATGTGATGAGTGGCAAGGCTGGCGTTCATGCTGTCGGCGATTCCCAGTACTGCCTCGCCACAAGCAAGCGCGACCCCCTTTGCCCGTGTGTAGTTCTTGTGGTCATGAAAATACTTTGCGATCGCACCGCCTGCCATCATGATCTGGTACCAGTCGCGGTTTTCTATGCTCGCGTTCAGGCGCTTTTCGTGGTGCTCCAGAATCTGCTGCCGTTGGCAATCGCTCAAGCCTTTTAGGCCTATCAACCGGTCGAATGGCGCCGTCCACAATCCGAGATGTGCTTGCTCGGCCGCGGCAGCAAAGCCAAGCATGCGGCGGAACCCTCGCTCACTCAGCTCTGGTCGCCGAAACTGGATGCCGAGGGATATGCTCCGCGCCAGTATGTCCAGGAACAAGCGGTTGTTTTGAGGCGTGGCGGTCGCGTCTGCCGTATCAAGGTACAACTCCGCGGCCATTTGCCCGTAGCGGTGCAAATCGTTTCTCGAGCTTTCGAGCAGCTTTCCGAGTTCCCAAACGGCGTCGGCAAAACGGGCTCGGACGACCGTGCACTTCAGGAGGTCTGCCAGTCGTGCCCATTCCTCGACGTCATGGAAATTCATTTTCGCGAGGCATGGATATTCATCCCGTCCATTCTCTGCCTTCAGACGCGGCGAAAAATACGACTTCCAAGGACTCTTTTTCGGCCCGTGAGTCCAGAACTCAAGTGGCGCGAGGATGCGTACTGTGCTTTCAATTGTCTCTTCCGCGGTACCACGCTCTTTCAGCCGCACGAAGACGCGCGACACGATCATGGACACGTCGAGAGGGTCTGATGAGGGATCTTCCTCATCGAGCCAAAGCAGAATGTCATCGGGAAGTGGCAGAAACGCCTCCGCCCTGCTATCGTCGCACTCTTCGCCACCCATTATGATTTCCTGAGTAGCGGTGTTTCCTTAAACGCCGTGCTGAGGTGCCGCATACCGTGTACCCGACTCGGCCGAGAAGGCGCGCCGCTGACATCTGGTCCTGGAAGGGATGAATCCCTCCCTGACGCCGAAGGGGCGAGCAGCGGGCTCAGCGGCGCCCGGAAAGGTTTCCGCGAGCGGGTCATCCCCCCAGCGCGGGTTCGGGCGGTTCGCCGATGCGCACCCGGAGTTCTCGAAGCCATTCGGATTTGTTCTTGCCGTGAACGATGCGACCTTGGAAACCGAGAAACTCAGCGATGTTGCCGCGGTTGTGGCGGATGTCCTTCCGGGTGGTCTTGGCGTATTGCCATACCCAATGCTTAACATCTGGCGGCTTGCTGAAAAGGTAAGTAGCGTGCCCGGCTTGTGGCACCTCAACGACCACGGACTTCTCGAGATCGAAAATATATTCATCGCGAAAGACGTACATGGTCCGCGCACGCTTATTGAGATGCTCGTGGTAGTACGAGTCGTAATCGGGGCGCCAGTTGATCTGTGCGACATCAAAGTCGCCTGGTAGACCCTCATTCCAACAGAGCCGTCGCAGTTCATCACGTTCGGTAGGGATTCCCTGCACGTGGGCGCGCAGACGGTCGATCTGCTTCCAGTATCTGCCAAAACGCGTGTGGGCCGTGCGGGCTCTCAAGATGTCCTCTTCGAGAGAATCAGGAGCCGTCAGTTCCGCCGTGCTGGGAAGCGCGGTTTCGGATTCGATCAGCTTCCACTCGCCGGCGCGCTTGCGATAGCGACCTGTGCGAACGAAGTCCGCGGAGATCTCGACGGTTGCCGAGATGAGTTGGCGCCATCGACTCCAGGTCGGGTCCCATCGCAGCGGCAGCAACTGGTGGTCGACGAGAACCTCGATTTTGCGACTGTGGTCACGGAGGATGGCGTAGTCCTCGAAATAATCGAGTTTGCGGAGAGGTACAGGAACGGTTCTGTGGCGGCGCTCGGGCAGGAAGGCCAGAATTTGGTTTGCGAAAAAGACGCCGCTGTCCGCCGATCGCTCTCCGCGCACTATGAGAGGCCCAAAACCTGAATAGGGGAATGCAACAGGGGTCGCGGCATCCCTCAACACGCTGTCATACTGGGCGCGGATGTCCGGGTCCGCCAACATGTTGTAGGCGCGTTCGAGCGTGGCGAAATCGGTCTTCGGTGCGTTCTCCTTCTGCAATTCCAGGCGGCGGAGGCGATAGGCCAGGCGCAATTCCTTGAACGTCACGTCCCGTGGGAGGCGAAGCAGGTAGTAGAAGGTCGGCTGTTTGGGCCAGAAGACGCCTCGGTTGACAGCAAAGAAATAGTCGCGAATCACCGGACACGGGATGTGGACGGCATCGATGCCGAATTGGCCGTCTCGGACCTGAACACGCACGAATGATTCTTCTCGCTTATCCTGTTTCGGCAACGCAGCATAGCCGGCCTTGAGTTGGTAGACGTCGGTTCCTCGGGCAGATAGCTTGCGAATGTAGGCCTCTGTATTCGCGGTCGCGGTGCCTGCAGAGTCGGCTACCGCCACCTCATCGCCAATCCGCACATTCGCACCAAGGAGGCGCGTGAGCACGAATTCGCGTCCGTCGGCGGTCGTGCATGCGAGTTTTGAGTCTTGGGGTTTCAGTTCCAGCACCCGAGCCAGAGTCTGCATTGCGGGCCTTCCCGGGGCATCCACGGCCGTTTCCATCAACGAATTCATTGCTGCCCGAGCATAGCCCGGATTCCAGAAGTGCGCAAACGAACGCCGAATCGCGTCAATCCTGACCGTATGTTATTGAGGAATAGGGAATTACTGGATTTGGCGCCTCCTGCCGCCGAGGAACGGCGGGAGTAGCAGAAGAACCAAGGTCCCGATTGGGAAGGAGGAAACATGCAACCAGTAAACGGTGTCGAGCACGCGGATTCCAGCGTGGCGGTACTGCTGCCGTCCACGGAAAACTCCACTGATACGGGCCAGCTTCCTGAGGATTTGAAAACCAAACTGAAGGAGCCGCTTCCCCGCGAGGCGGTGTCGCCCAATCCGCAAAAGCCAGGCCTGTCTGCGATCAAAGTGATCTACGTTGTCGAACGGCTGAACGACGTGTTTGGCCTCAACGGCTGGCACGTGGACAACGAAGTTGTGGAAACCGGGCCGATGGTTGTGGTGAGAGCAACGCTGTCGGTCCCGCGGTATGCCATCGCGATTGAGCAGTTCGGCGGAAACGACAACCCCGACCGTGGCGACGCGTACAAGGGCGCCTGTACCGATGCGCTCTCGAAATGCGCCAGCTATCTCGGGATCGGCATGGACGTGTACAAGGGACTGTATGACGAGCGGCCGCGAGATTGCGGCGGTGGCCGGCAGAACGGCAGAAGGCCCGCAACACCGTCGCCGGCGCCAACGTCAACGTCAACGTCCGCACAGAACGGTTCGCACAGTAACGGCGCGTCTCCAACTGGATTGACGAGCCGGAACATGGCGGCGCGTTTCGGCAGCCTGCGAACAGTCCTGGGCGCGCGCGAATACGGCGAGATTCTCGGTCGACATGGTTATAGCGACGTGACGGGTATTCCCAGCCTGGAGAAGGCTCGCGAGGTCTATGGGGTGCTGCTGGATGCGTTTCGAGCCCGGTTTGGCGAAGCCAAAAGGGCGTTGAGCAGCGGCGAGTACACGCAAATCTTGCGGGATCTGCGCTTAAACCCGAAGGCGAAGCTAAATCCCGACCTGGCGGTGCGGGTCTTCAATCGGATGGAGGAAACCCTCAATGTCAGACAGTAACGATGGGACCGGAGCGGCTGTGGCCGAGGTTACGGATGCAACCGACCTCGCGAAGACGCTCAGCCTGTTTCAAATCGAGGAGAGCCTGGTGCTATTGGCAGAGTCAGCCGAAGCGGACGGGCTGACCCCGGAGATCGAAGGGGCCTTGGCGGCTTATCTGAAAGGCGCGGTAGAGAAACGCGACCGGGTGGCGGAGTTCATCCGTTTCTGCGAAGCGATGGCGGAGCTGGCGAAGGCGGAAGTGAAGCGCATCCAAGCCAGGCAAAAGCACTTTGAGGCGGCTGCCGAGCGCGTAAGCGGTATGGTGTTGCGTGTTCTCGACTGGCTTGGCGCGGAGAAGCTGGAGGGTCGCACGAACACGCTGAAAAAGCGGAAGTGCCCGCCCTCGGTGAACGTCATTGATGAGCAGAAGATCCCGGCCGAATACAAGCGAGTGACCGTTACGCTCCCTCTTCCTCAATGGCAGCAGCTTCTCGCTGGGACTCCAGAGGACACGCGGAACGCCGTCTTGTCGGGGGTTCGGAAGCAGGAAATCTCGCTGGACCTGGAGGCGATCAAGCAGGCGCTGAACCTGGAGAGGGAAGTCGAGGGCGCGGGCCTCGCGCTGAACCGGTTCAAGTTGCAGGTTAATTGAGGCCAGGATAAGCGCCAGGACCAGAACGGAGCCATAATGACAACTGTGAAGAAGCCCCTGCGAGTCTATGCGGATACGTCGGTGTTCGGGGGATGCTTCGACGACGAATTCAAGGCCGAAAGCGTTCGTTTTTTTGACGAGGTTCGCCAGGGACAGTTCGTCGTTGTAGTGTCCAATGTCACACTCGATGAGTTGGAACTGGCTCCGGACCAAGTGCGTGGCGTGCTGGCGGGCTTGCCTCCGGGGCAGGTCGAGATCGTTAGCACGTCGCCAGAGTCGGATGGGCTCAGAAAGGCGTACCTGGAGGCGGCGGTTGTGGGGCCAGCATCGAGCAACGATGCAGCCCACATTGCCGTAGCGACGGTTTCCGGCGTGGACCTTGTGGTGAGCTGGAATTTCAAACACATCGTGCATTTTGAGAAGATAGGGGGGTACGAAGGAGTGAACAGCCTGCGCGGCTACCGAAGCCCGAGGATTTACTCCCCTCGAGAGGTGGTGACGCCGTGAAACCCGGAAAGGAATTCGACTGTGTCGAGATGAAGGCGGAGATTCAAGAGCGCCTTCTGCGCGAGGTTGCAGAATTGGGCGAGGACGAAGCCCAAAGGCGCCGGGCCGAGCGCCTGTCGCGCGATCCGATTCTGGGCGGCTTCCTGCGGACAAAGATGTCCAACGGCAAAGGATCCGCTCAGCATACGCCGGCCGCCTAAACCTCACAAGGGGTGCGATTGCGCGTTCAATCGGGGCCGTTCGTTGCCGTTGCCATCTTTAGGCGCTCGCCCGCGCTCAGCACACCCCCACCGGTGCATCGGAGAAAAGCTTGAAGATCTGGCAGGGCGTGGTTCCCTCCGCGCCGGCCATCTCCGTGTATTGAACGCCTGACACGGCGACACTCCCACCTGAACGTGTGTAGGGCAGGATCAACTGGATCGTCAGAAGGGGAGAATCGAGCATCAGGAAGATGGCGGTTTTCTCGGGCACAACTTCCCGATCGTCGTTTTCGAACGGTCCCATCCGAACATCCAGCGTAATGATGGCCGCTTGGGGTGCCTTGATTCCCACCAGGGTACGCAGATAGTCGAAGCTCCGCGCGGTCCGGATATCAAAGTGGTCCAGGACGGATGGATCTTCGAACTGAACCTGCTCGATGTGGTTATCGAAATACAGCGCGACCAAGGGTTGAACGGTTCCAGTGTCAAGAAGCTGGGTCTTCAGAAGCTCGATGGCTTGCCGCGCCATCGCGCGCATGGTGTCGGGATTTGCGTGATTCATATTCTGGCTGGATTATAGCCGGATACGCGGGTGGCCGCTTTGGCGGTCGCGAAAGGTTTCAACCGGGCCTCCGCGACGAGAAGCCGCATTCAGAGAGAAGGAAGGAGAGAAAAACCAAGTGTTTACAGAATTGATGCCGCTGCTCAAACAGCGCGTTGTCATGATCACCATTTCGGATGTTGGCGAGGGATTACTCAGGGTGAACGTCATCCCGAGAAAACTGGAGGGAAGTACGGACGAGAACGGAGCACTCACCGTGCCGCTCTCGATTACGGGCAAAGCCGAGGAACTCGACCGGGAATTGCCGGGCCAACTGGTGTCCTTCACCCAATCAGTCACTCAGACCGGGTCGAACCTCGACGAACTGAGGACCCAACACGCGGCCGCGATTAAGGCGGTCGAAGCTGAGAACAGGAAAAAGATGGACGACAAGAAGAAGGGAAACGGGTCCAGGCTCGCGAGCACACCCACAACCACCCCGCCACCGACCGCGGAGTTCAAGGAGGGCAAACCGGTCTTCGGTAGCAAAGCGCCCCAACAGCCGATTGAAAGCCGGAGCCTGTTCGATAACCCAGCTTCGGCGGACGATGCCACGGCCGAGGACGTCGCCGGGGAAGGTCCGACGGCGCAGCGGTCGCACGCGCGTGCGTCCGGGGAAAGCCCTGCCTCTGGCCATGGCGTAGCCGCGAAATAGCGCGCCTGATGTCGAAGGGGCGCGCGGGAGCAGGCGGGCTTCTGGCGACCGGGAGATTTCTCGAGGGAAATGGATTCGCCGCGACCACCGCGTGGACTCACGTCCTACACATAGGCTGCGGAGCCAGTTAGTTGCCTGCCACGGCGATCCATACCGCGCCGGGGACCGTGGACGCCGTGCCCACCTTCAATACTACCGGCACATAACCCCCCAGCGAGGTTTCGTGCTGGCAACCTTCATGAAAGACGGGAGCCGTGCTGACGCGCAACGGGCCGAATTTGACGGTCAGGTAGCCAAACTAAAAAGCACGCTAGAGGAGATTCACCCCCTGATTACGGTGCCGGCTGGACGTGCGCTGCTGCAGACGTTTGAAAAAGACTTCGCTTCCTGGCTGAATGAGTACCAGACGGTGGTTCGACTTTGCCAGTCGGGCAACCCGGAGGAAGCACAGAAACACTCATTTGAACGGATCGCTCCCGTCTACAAGGACATGTCGACGACTGGAGATCAGTTTGTGGAGGTGTATCGGCAGGTGCTCGAGGAGGACAAGCGCGCAGCCGCAGAGGAGTCGTCCCAGGCCCTTTGGGTCTCGCTTGCTTCAATCGGTGCGCTCGCGCTAGTGGGGGGCTTCATATTCTTCGTTGTCCGCCAAATGAGCCGTTCTCTGCAGCAGACTGCCGCGGAGATCCGCGAAGGAGCTTCGCAGGTCGCCGGCGCCGCGGCGCAGGTTTCCTTCTCCAGCCAATCGTTGGCGCAGGGCTCTTCCGAGCAGGCGGCGTCCCTCGAAGAGACTTCCGCTTCGAGCGAAGAGGTCGGCTCGATGGCTCGAAAGAATAGCGAGCACTCTCGCGCGGCAGCTGGCCTGGTGATGCAGTCGCAGGAAGAGTTTCTCTCCGCCAATCGTTCGCTGGACCAGATGGTGTCGGCGATGGACGAGATCAACACGCATAGCGGCAAAATTTCCAAAATCATTAAGGTCATCGATGAAATCGCCTTCCAGACCAACATCCTGGCGCTGAACGCAGCGGTGGAAGCGGCGCGGGCGGGCGAAGCGGGCATGGGGTTTGCAGTAGTCGCCGACGAGGTCCGCAACTTGGCGCAACGCTGCGCTCGGGCGGCCAAAGATACTGCCGATCTGATCGACGAATCTATCACAAAATCCAGCGACGGTAAGGCGAAAGTGGATCAGGTGGCCCAGTGAAGGCGCTCGTGGACGATGTGAATCATGGAAGCCAGGAGCAAGCCAACGGCATCGAGCAGATCGGCAAAGCCATCGTTCAAATGCAGCAAGTGACGCATCAAACGGCGGCCAGCGCCGAAGAAAGCGCGGCGGCGGCGGAAGAACTGACCGCGCAGTCGGAAACTTTGAGGGCCATCGTGGAGGGATTGACGGCTATGGTCGGCGGCGGATCCGGTTCCGGGCGCGGCCTGCCGGCCGCCAGGACTAGAATCGCGGGAGCGATCCGCCGGCCCGCCCCAATGCCGCCATCCAACGCCGCTACTGCTCCCGGCCTTCGGGCACTGGCTACAGCGGTCGAGCGTAAGAGTCCAGGGCCCCGCATGCAACCAGCGCCGACTGGGGCTCTGGCAGGCAAGAATGCGTTTCCGTTGGATGAAGACTTCAGTTCGTTCTGAAAGTCCGGCAATATTGGGTAAGCGTCAGGTCAGATATCAGGTCTGAAGCTCCTTTTTCCGAGTGGCCGATACGGCAATTCACTCCACATCCAGGATTACCAGCGAGTGGCCGGAACTCCCCGCGTCACGCTCGGCCTGCGAGCAGACTCGGCGTGGCGAAAGCATGGTCGACGCGAAATTCATTGCCGCGTACGCCACGCACCGTCCAATACAACATGAACTCCGTGGGGCCCGGTTCCATCCGTCGCCCGCGTTGCAAAACGGCTTTTGTCCGCGCTGCCACTTGAATACCGAGAGACCAACCCATGCTCGATCCAAATGGTCTCCCCGGGGGCAACATTTGGGCCACAAGCGCTCCCGGCTAGCTATTGTTAAGCTGCTATCCGTACCAGACGGCGTGACGGACAAAAAGTTGGCTTTCTGGACTTCATTCCGCAAAGAAGTTTCTGCAGGCGCAGCGGGAGTTCGCTGAGCCATTCGCAGCTCTAGCGAACACGACCTGTGGGTGGGGCGCACGGTGAAAGGGTTTGCTTCGACTGCCGAGGAACGAAAGGCACGCAGACCTTCATGATCACCTCAAGGGGCTCCCCGTTCAGCAGCGTGGGTCTATAGACCCATTGCAAGACCGCATCCTCAGCGGCGTGCACCAGAGCCGTATTGCCGCTGATCGGCTGGACGCTTGCCACGTGCCCGTCCTTCCCGATAACAGCATCCAACCACACCGCGCCCTGAAGCCCGTTTTTTAGGGCGACAACCGGATAGGTGGGCACAACCTTCGATACCAGGGCGGCAAAGCGGATTCGCTGGGCATCTTGATCATGCGTGTGCTCGGTCTCTTGTACAAACGTATCCAATGCATTGTCGAATTCGGCTCGCCGCGCCTCCGGGACTTCGGTATAGCCAATATTTGGTCGGAACAGGGTTCTGATGCTGAGGTCTTTGCCGGTCACCTTGTCTGACTTAAAATTGTCCTCACGCCAGCACAGCGCCGAACCAGCGATCTGCCCCACCCTGGTTGTTCTTACCGCCAACTCCGTCGAAGAAGTGAGTTTGTAATTGGAGCCCTGAAACATGGGCACTCGGTACATGCCGCCTGATTGCAGGACAATGGACGCCCCGTCTCCATAACGGAGGGTCGCCACAATTCCTTCCCGATAGTCGTAGGTTTCAATCGCGAAACCAGTGGGGACGGTGAGGCGACCGATGCTGTGCCCACTGTACTGCCAAACAAACTCTCTCCCTGATGGGGCTTGCGCCACGAGGAGGGCCGCGAAAGCAGCAATGATCGAACCCGCGTGAGCCATGGTCTCAGTTCATTCTGACACTGCATCCAGGGGAATTGTTCCCGAAAGGTCCATGGTGTCGGGGATGCCAGCAAGTTCCTCCCGATATGTGGGCTTCGCGGACTTCATTCAACAAAGAGGTTGGCGGGACCGCAATGCCGTCTTTACACCAGAATCGACGCTCACGCTCACGAGTCGCACTGTCCATGCGCCGCTAGGTGGTTGGCGACTAGGTGAGCAACTTCGTCAAAGCCGAGTGATCGGAACTGCTCGGCGACGGAATAGGGCAGTTCACTCCCAGGCTTCGGGGGAAGCTCAAGCTCGACATAAAAGTCCTCGGGACCGTAAGCCGCGATGTAGGCCAGGAGTTCCGGGTTGCGTGGATGAGCAACGCCGATAGCATCGAGGTCGCTATCCCAGTGGTCTACAATCTGGAACGAACCGCGACCGAGTCGTTTCTGCAGTCTCGCGAGCAATCCGAGAACAGCCTCGTGTTTCTCCAACTTGTTGGAATCGGCGTGTTCGGCCACGTCCGCGCCTCCAGTTGCATGGTAGCAAGGCCCGCATACAGAGAATTGTAGTTTCCGATAAGCTCCCGGCAAGTGGGCATCTCGGAAACTGGGCGCGCAGATCGCAACACAAACGGCGGGCACAGAATCATCGGCCCGCCGTCATGTGCATCGCGGTGTGCTACGGTGGGGTCGAATGTCCCGCGCTTTCGCCGTTGCCCTTACGCTACTAGCGGCAACCGTTAACGCTCAGCCGCATCTCGTGTTCGATCACAAGATTGGAACCGAGTGGCCCCCGGAGTCGAACCGCTGGATGAGCTTCGTTGCGGTGAACTCCGACGGCCAGACCGTCGCGTCCGACGAAAGTGTTCTGCTCAAGTCAGATGCTTTGGAATTCTGGACTTTTCCCGATGGCAAGTTTCTTCGCAAAATGGACGGGGTCCCGCGTGGTATTTCTCCCGATTTCCGCTACCTCGTGCTGGAGAACCAGATCCTAGATCTCCGGTCGGGCAAGCGCATCCTCGCCATGACGCAGAAGCGGGGCAGTCTGGACGTTGTCGCGTTTTCCGCAGATAGTGAATTGATCGCTGTAAGATCCGGTCCACACCTCGTTAAGGGCTCACAAGTCGCTATCTTGCGGACGGCAGACGCCTCCGTGGTCTCGTCCTTCGGCACCCGATTTGTGTGCGCAATGGCGTTCGCTCCCGACGGCCAAACCATCGCAACCGGCCATTGGAATAACGTCACTTTGTGGGATGTTCGAACGGGAGGGAGACTGGCTCTGCTGATGAGCCCGCCACGCAAGGTCGATCCCGAGCGGTATGACCGGGACGGCCGATATCTCGGTGCGGTCGCTATGAGCCAGGATGGCAAGCTGATCGCGGCGGGATCGGACGACGGCGAATTGCAGATCTGGGATGTCGCCGCTCGCAAGCTAATCCACACCCGCTCTCTGTCATGGGCCGGTGTGACCGCCGCCGCATTCTCCCCTGACTCCAGTCTCATTGCGACCGGATCGTATGAAGACGGCACGCTTCGCCTCGTCGAATCGGCGACCGGAAAATTGCTATCCGAGATCCAGGTGTCCATGTTTGGAGTAGGAGCGCTGGCCTTCAGCCCAGATGGAAAATACCTGGTCACGCCGTCCAACGAAGGCATGCTCAATAACGGAAAATACAGCCGGGGTGGCACGATCCGCGTTTTTCGCGTAGAGAGGTAGCCCGCCGACGGCGCCCAATTGTCAGCTTCAGGTGCGCCAACTCCCGATATGTAGGCTTATCGGAAAAGTGACGCGTCGGGAGGCCTAGCTACTTTCCGGCGCAAAAATGAGAGGCCAGGTTCTTTCGGCTCAGGGTCTCGGTCGCCGGGACTCTGCAGGATCGTACAAGTTTCCGTCCCGAAACATTTTTGAAGAGATTTGTCATTTTTGT
>Ga0302319_10002851_pt1 | contig 36736 bp, 26 predicted proteins | sample Bog_T0_2_FD_203319 | JGI IMG/M metagenome (GOLD analysis project Ga0302319, IMG submission 203319) | Peat permafrost microbial communities from Stordalen Mire near Abisko, Sweden - Bog_T0_2 | ecosystem: Environmental > Terrestrial > Soil > Wetlands > Peat | place: Sweden: Abisko, Stordalen Mire...
GCATGGACAAAGGGCAAGTGCGCCATGGAACCACTACGGTGTACTACTGCTCGGATACGTGGTACTGGCGCTCTCCGCCGCGGCAATTGCCGGGTGGATGTTTGAACCCGGAATTTTCCAGCGAGTCGTTTCCAGCCTCGGCGGAACCGAGCCCAATACAGCCATCGGCTCTCTTTTCCTCGCGGCTGCCATGCTTTTTCTTGACAACTCCAGACGAGCATTGCGGGTCATCTCGCAGACCTGTGCGATTTGTGCTGCGCTGATTGGCCTACTCACCGGTCTGGAGTATCTCTCCGGATGGAACCTCGGTATTGATCAGTTTATTTTCGCTGGTCCGTTCATTCCCGGAAGTTTGCATCCCGGACGAATGTCTCCGGTTGCGGCTTTGAATTTGGTTTTATTGGGAGCCGCGATCCTGTTCGTGAATGTCCGGTGGGGACGCATTGTGGCCTCATCGGTGTTGACCTGGATCACTGCGGTGCTCTCGTTTCTGGCGCTGACCGCCTATGCCTACGATCCTGGCTTTCAGTATCAGTCAACGAAGTTTTTTGTGGTTGCGCCTCAGGCCTCAATCACATTTCTGCTGTTGTGCGCGGCAATCCTGTTTGCGCGGCCTGAGCGAGGAATGGCCGCAATCTTCTTGAGCCCGGACCTGGGCGGCAAGGCCGCAAGGCGCTTGCTCCCCACTGTAATCTTCATTCCGTTCACGGTCAGTCTGCTGATCTTCAAGATGTATCAGCATGGAACGTACGGCCTGGTCCTGATGGTCTTTCTCTTTGTTGTGGCCCCCGTCTTCATCTTTGTGCCGCTTGTTCTCTTCAGCGCCGCGTTACTGAACAGGATTGAGCGCGGGCGCAAGCAGAGCGAGGAGGAACTTCGCACCAGCACACAGAGATTTTCAAGCGTTGTGGCGTCAGCGATGGATGCAATCATCACCCTCGACGAGAGCCAGCGCATCATCGTCTTCAATGAAGCCGCCGAAAAAATGTTTGGCTGTCCTTCCTGGGAGGCTCTGGGGAACTCGCTCGACCGCTTCCTTCCCGCCGGAGTCCAGCAGGTTCATGCGCAGCACGTTCGCTCCTTCGGAGAGGCAGGCCTCACCACGCGCTCCATGATATCTCCCGCCATTCTCTCCGCGGTGCGGGTCAACGGCGAGCAGTTTCCGATTGAAGCCACCATCTCCCAGGTGCAGGTTGCAGGGCAAAAGGTCTATACAGTCATTCTCCGCGACATCACGGCCCGCAAGCGCGCCGAGGAGACACTGCTTCACAGCGAGGCTCGCTTCCGGTCTATCTATGAGCAGGCAGGCGTCGGTATTGCACAGGTTGCGCTTGATGGGGAATTCCTCATGGTGAATGCTGCGCTGTGCCACATGCTCGGATACGAAGAAAGTGAATTGCTCGCCAAGCGCATCACCGAGGTCATCCATCCGGACGATCAAGCGCGTGAGGATGAATTTCTCAGCGCAATGCAGCGCGATGGCGGGAAATCTAACGAAATCGAGATGCGCTATCTGCACAGCGACGGTTCCGCCGTCTGGCTCAATGTCTCCTCGTCGATGGTGAACGACATTGCCGGAGCGCCGCTTTATCGAATCTCCGTCATCCAGAACGTGACCGAGCGCAAACGTGCCGAAGAGCAGCTCAAGCAGGCGCAGAAGATGGAGGCTATCGGGCGCCTTGCCGGGGGTGTGGCGCACGATTTCAATACTCTGCTCAACGTGATGCTGGGCTATTCCGATTTACTGCTGGCGGATTTGCCACCGGGAGATCCGCGCCGGGATCGGGTGATACAGATCAAGAATTCCGGCGAGGCAGGGGCCCTGCTCACTAAGCAATTGTTGGCGTTTAGCCGCAAGCAGGCCATCGCCCAGGAGGTTCTGGACCTCCGCGAAGTGGCCTCCAAGATGACTCCGCTTCTCGCGCGATTACTGCGTGAGGACATTGAATTAACGGTCAATTGCTCCGATGAGCCCTGTCCGGTGAAGGTGGACCCCGGCCAGATCCAGCAACTTATGCTGAACCTGGGCGCGAACGCCGGAGACGCAATGCCTGACGGCGGCCGGATCAACATTGAAGTGAGACCTGTTGCACTGGATAAAGCCTATGTGCAGCAGCATCCCACGCTTCATGTAGGGCGCTATGCGATGCTTGCCATCAGCGATTCCGGCACCGGTATGGACGCCGAAACCGTGGCACACATCTTTGAACCATTCTTTACCACCAAGGAAGCAGGCAAAGGTACGGGGCTCGGACTTGCCACCGTCTACGGCATTGCCAAACGCAATGGCGGAGACATCTGGGTTTACAGCGAACCGGGCGTGGGCACGATTTTCAAGGTCTATCTTCCGCTCACGGTCGAGGCGCTGCATCGGGAAGAGCCCGCGAAAGCACTATCCCGCACCGCCGGTGGCGGAGGTGAAACCATTCTCCTGGTGGAGGATTCCGCGGCATTGAGGGAGTTAACCAGGGTTATCCTCTCCCGCGAAGGCTACAACATTCTGGAAGCCGAGGATGGCGTTGCCGCCTTGGAAGTGTCCAGAATGTTCCAAGGCCCCATTCACCTTCTACTCACGGATGTAGTGATGCCGCGTATGCGCGGACCGCTTCTTGCCCAGCAGATGGTGAAGCAGCGCCCGTCCGTTGCTGTTGTGTTTTTGTCCGGCTATACCGAGGAGGCAGTTTCACAGTCGGATGGAATCTCCGGGTTTACCCTGGTGGAGAAGCCTTACACGGCAGAGGCTCTTTTGCTTTCCATAAGGCGTGCCCTCGATGATCGTTCCTCCCGAGCCGCTGCACAGGCTAAATAGCTTGATCCCTCCGCCCGGAGCCTTTGTCCGCAAAACGCAGTTGCCTGTGTTCCCAACGCCGCCGCTGGCCTACAATGTTCAGGATCTATGTAGCATGCAATAAGAGACCCACAGAGGTCTTAATGCTCACGAGTGGAGACTCAGCATCATGGCAATTCCCATGTCACAGTCGCAGACGGCCACGGCCCCTGGCACCGAAAAAAGTCAGGGCGGCGCGATGGCGATGGTTACCACGTTGTTCTTCATGTGGGGCTTCCTCACCTGCCTCAACGACATTCTCATTCCCCATCTCAAGTCGATTTTCGACCTGAATTACGCCCAGGGCATGCTCGTCCAGTTCGCCTTCTTCTCTGCCTATGCGGTGTTTTCATTGCCCGCAAGCAAAGTAATTGAGTGGCTTGGCTACAAGGGCACCATGGTCGCCGGACTGCTCACCATGGGATTCGGCGCGCTGATGTTTATTCCTGCTGCGCGCATTCCCTCGTTTCCGCTCTTCCTTGCCGCGCTCGTGGTGCTGGCAGCCGGAATCGTGTCGCTGCAGGTTGCGGCCAACCCTTACGTTGCTGTGCTTGGTCCGGCTCGCTCGGCTTCCAGCCGCCTGAATTTGACCCAGGCTTTTAACTCGTTGGGCACCACGCTCGCCCCGCTCTTTGGCAGCGCGCTCATCCTGAGTGCGAGCGTCAAGAGCGCCAGCGAAATCAAAGCCATGACCGCATCGCAGTTGGGCAGCTACCGCATCGAGGAGGCACACTCGGTCATCGCGCCTTATTTCGGTCTGGCGATTGTTTTGGTATTGCTGGCGACGGTGATCGGGCTCTACAAACTACCCAAGATCCAGTCGGCTGAGGCGTCGCACCACGAACTTGAAAACATCCATGACAGCGTCTGGAACCACAAGAACCTCGTTCTCGGCGCGATTGGAATCTTCGTCTACGTGGGCGGCGAAGTTTCCATCGGCAGCTTCCTGGTCAACTATTTCCATCAGGACTTCATGGGCGCCATGCCGGAGCAAGCTGCCGCGCGTCTGGTCGCATTTTACTGGGGCGGCGCCATGGCCGGACGCTTCATCGGTTCGGCACTGCTGCAAAGGATCTCTACCCGCAAACTGTTGGCTTTTAACGCCCTGGTAGCCACCACGCTGGTCATTATTTCGATGTTGACCACAGGGCATATCGCCGTGTACAGCATCATCCTGGTTGGCTTCTTCAACTCCATCATGTTCCCAAGCATCTTTACCCTGGGAATCGGCGGACTGGGCAAGTTAACGGGCAAAGCTTCAGCGATCATGTGCATGGCGATTGTGGGCGGCGCGCTGATTCCGGAAGTGCAGGGATTGCTGGCCGACCGCATTGGCATCCACCACGCCTTTATCGTCCCCGTGCTTTGCTACCTCTACATTGCGTATTTCGGCAGCGTGGTGCGGGAGGCGGGCAGGGAAGACACCTCGGGCAACCTGTCGAAAGCGTAATTCAGCAGCAGTTTCACACATCGTGGACACTGGAAGCTCCGGTGTCCACGATGGCTTCCGCCGCACATAATCACAGACCATGGAACCCATAAGAATTTTCGATTTCCATACCGGCCCGCAAACCACTATCTATGGTTGATTGCCAAATGGAGAAATCCGCTGCTCCTGCGGTTGGGGGAAATTCCTCACCGGGGTATTGGATGGTGTTTTCAAGAAATCTTTTGTGAGCAGTCAAACTGACGTAACACGGCAAACAATATTATCCTTTTGACTCGTAGGCAATGTTCGGTGAATGTTTGCCGGCAGGCCCGGAGAAGATAAATATCATGACGAAACTTGAAGCGGTAATTCAACCATCCAAGCTGGATGCTGTGAAGGAAGCCCTGCTGGCCATCGGCATTGACGGACTCACAGTACTGGAAGTGCGCGGCCACGGCCGTCAGAAGGGTCACACGGAGTTCTACCGCGGGCGCGAGTACAGCGTCGATCTTCTCCCCAAGATCAAGTTGGAGATCGTGCTGCGCGACGAGGTTGTGGACGACGTCGTGAAGGCCATCCTCGGCGCCGCGCAGACCGGCAAAATCGGCGACGGCAAAATCTTTCTCTCCCGTATTGACGAATCAATTCGTATCCGCAATGAAGAGCGCGGTTCTGACGCACTGTAGCCGCTGAAGGGCTTACTGATGACCTTGGGCATCGCGCAGAGTCTGAAAGCAGAGTACCTTGCAGGTTCGGAGCGGCTCCGGCTTGAGTTCGAGCAAACGCGCTCGGGCCGCTCCGTCTTGCAGGGGCGCACGGCGCTCGTGGATTCGATTGCCCACCAGTTATGGCGTCATCACATTGACCCGGACTTATCCGCACCTGCCGGTTTTGCTCTGGTCGCCATCGGTGGCTATGGGCGAGGCGTGCTTGCTCCCTACTCGGACGTGGATCTGCTCTTCCTCTCGGACGGCGAAGCGCCTGCCGCCGCGCGCAAGGATGCGATCCGCGCATTCTGTCAGGATCTTTGGGATATGCGTCTCCGGCTGAGTCCGACCACCCGTACCCTGGAGGATTGCGACCGCCTTCACCGCGATAATCCCGAGTTCAACATCTCCCTGCTCGATTGCCGTATGCTTGCCGGCGATTACAGCCTCTTCCGCCGGTTGCACGACCAGGTTGTCCCGCGCACGGTTCTACGCGACTGGCAGGAACTTGTGCTGCTGCTGGGAGAGGTCAACGAGGTTCGCCACCATCAGGCAGGCGATACCATCTTCCATCTTGAGCCAAATATCAAGGATGCTCCCGGCGGCCTCCGCGACTACAACGTCGCCTCATGGCTGGCGCTGCTGAACGGCTTTTCGCGGGTGCGGGAGTGGACCGACGCTCTCGATTACTTTCCTGCCTCGCTTCGTGACCGCGCTCAGGAGGCGAAGGAGTTTCTCATTTCAGTGCGCTGCTTCCTGCACTACCGCGCCGGTCGTGATGACAATCAGTTGAACTGGGAAGCACAGCAGGCTGCGGCCGAAGCCCACATCGGCTATGACGGCGGCGGCTCTGACGCGGCGGAATGGATGCGCTACTACTACCGACAGGCGCGCGTCCTCAATCGTCTCTTTGCCACCATGATCGATGAGGTGGTGCCGGCCCGCTCGTCGCTCTTCCAGCAATTCCAGAACTGGCGCTCGCGCCTCTCCACTGACGAATTCTCCTGCGTCAATGGGCGAATTCTGCTCCAGCAGCCTTCTGCTCTTGTCTCGCCCGGCCACTTCTTTAACTGTTTTGAATTCGTGGCGCAACACGGGCTCAAGTTTGCCGCCAGCACGGACCTGCGCATCGAGCAGGCTCTGCCTGGAATTGCCGCTCTCAATCTTTCCGGTCCGCAACGCTGGGAGTTCCTGCGCAAGATAATCGTTCGACCCCACGCGGCCAAGGCGCTGCGCATCATGCAGGAACTCGGTGCGCTCGGCTTGTTGCTGCCGGAATTCCGGGCAGTAGAGTCCCTTGTTGTTCGTGACTTTTATCATCGCTACACGGTCGATGAGCATACCTTCCGCGCCATCGAGTCCATCCACGCCCTGCATCCGGAAAAGAAGAACGGCAATCGCAGCATCGCCAACCTGGCGGAGGAGATCGAGCGTCTCGATCTCTTGATCCTTGCCTTGCTGCTTCACGACGTAGGCAAAGCGAAACCCGACGAAGAACACGTCACTGCAAGTCTGGAAGTCGCGATGAAGGTCTGCCGTACCTTTGGGCTGCCGCCGGAAGATGAGGATATGGTCTGCTTCCTCGTCGCCTACCATCTCGATCTCTCGGCAGCCATGCGCCGTGACATCTTCGATCCGGAAACCATCCATGGACTCGCCAAGCGCGTCGGCACTCCCGAGCGCCTCAAGATGCTGGCGCTGCTCACCTATGCCGATGTCGGCGCGGTCAATCCGACTTCGCTCTCACCATGGAAGGCTGAGAACCTCTGGCGCGTGTACTTCATCACTGCGAACTACCTGAATCGCAGCGTGGATGATGACCGCTTCCACTCCGCGGGCCAGGAAGACCAGGTGGCGCGCATTCGCCTGCTTGCTCCGCAACTCGGACGCCGTCTGCGCGATTTTCTTGAAGGTCTGCCCCAGCGCTATCTCCGCGTCCATTCCGCCGAGGAGATCATCGAGCATGTGGGAATGGCTTCGCAGCTCAAGGCCAATGCCGTACAGACCCAGCTCAAGCGCCTCAGGGGAGACTTCGCGCTTACCGTCATCACCAACGACCGTCCCGCGCTTTTTGCCACGCTGGCTGGAGTGCTGGCCGGTTGGGGCATGAACATCCTCAAGGCTGACGCGTTTTCTAATGACTCCGGCGTAGTTGTGGACAGCTTCGTATTCACGGATCGCTTCCACACTCTTGAAATGAACGTGCAGGAGTGGGACCGCTTCCGTAACAGTTTTACTGATGTCCTGAGCGGCGCTGTGCCCCTGGAGAAGTTGGCTCGCAAGAGAAGCGGCGGAAGCGGCCAAGCTCCCAAGGTGAAGGTAGAAACCATTATTAACTTTGATCAGGAGTCGTCGAGCCACAGCACGGTTGTCGAAGTCGTGGCCCAGGATCGCTCTGGTCTGCTGCACCGTATGGCCGCTGTTTTCGCGGAATGCGGCTGCAACATCGAAATCGCGCTGATCGATACCGAAGGTGAGATGGCAATTGACACCTTCTACCTCAGAATTGCCGGAAGAAAGCTGGATGCCGACGAGTGCTCGCAGGTGAAGGCCGCTCTGGAAGTGGAACTGGGCGCCTAGCTCCGGCTCTCGTGCATCGCAAGGATTGGGCTTACAGTATCCTGTAGAGAGGATGCACACCTCGAACCCCAATCACGACGCAAGCGCTTCGGATCGTGTCTCTCAAAACTCTGCTGACACCGCGGGTGATTCTTCCCTAAGTCTCTTCCATCCCGCCGTTCGTCAGTGGTTCACGTCCACATTTCCAGCTCCCACCCTGCCGCAGCAGTTGAGCTGGCCCGTCATTGCGCGCGGCGAATCAACACTGCTGCTCTCTCCCACCGGAAGCGGCAAGACCCTTGCGGCATTTCTCTGGTGTATCCATCGCACCATGTTTTCATCGTCTCCGCCCAAAGCGGCACGTTGCCGCGCCCTCTACATCTCGCCTCTCAAGGCCTTGGCTGTCGATGTCGAGCGCAACCTACGAGTACCGCTGGCGGGCATAGCCGAGGTGGCGGCCCGGAGCGGAGATGCTTTCCATCTCCCCACTATCTTCGTACGCACCGGAGACACCGCATCGGCTGAGCGCGCCCGCTTCCAGCGCACACCCGCCGACATTCTCATCACCACCCCCGAGTCTCTCTACCTGCTGCTCACCTCCAACGCCCGCGAAGCTCTACGCTCCATCGAGACCGTCATCGTCGATGAGATTCACGCCCTCGTGCCCACCAAGCGGGGCGCACATCTCGCACTCTCCCTCGAGCGCTTGGAGCGGCTCTGCGGGCGCAAACTCCAGCGCATCGGCCTCTCCGCAACCCAGCGTCCGCTCGATGAGGTGGCGCATTTCCTCGGAGGCGTGGAATCCTCTGCCGAGCCGTCGCTGAGTGCCGCCACCGACGCGCTGTACGAGGCTGAAGCTCCCGCGTGCTACCGTCCGGTCACTGTGATTGACGCCTCTGCGCCAAAGCGGTTGGAACTCAGCGTACAGGTGCCGGTCGAGGACATGGCAAAGCTCGCCGAACCGGCGGACTCATCGCCGCGGCAAGGCGGCCAATCCATCTGGACCTCCATCCATCCCGAGTTGCTCGCCCTCGTGCGCGCCCATCAATCCACCCTCATCTTCGTCAACAGCCGTCGTCTTGCCGAGCGCATCTCAGGTGCGCTGAACGATCTTGCCGGAGAGACCTTGGTGCTCGCTCACCATGGCAGCGTCGCTCCCGCCCAGCGCAAGGAAATTGAAGAGCGGCTGAAGAGTGGCGATGTCAAGGGGCTCGTCGCTACCTCGTCGCTGGAGCTTGGAATCGACATGGGAGCCATCGATCTCGTTATGCAGATTGAAGCTCCGCCATCTGTCGCCAGCGGGATGCAGCGAATCGGACGCGCCGGGCACCAGGTCGGCGGCACCAGCAATGGCATCATCTTCCCCAAGTTTCGCGCTGACCTCCTGGCCTGTGCCGCGGCCACGCGAGCCATGCGCGACGGCCTCGTCGAGTCCGTGCATTACCCTCGCAATCCACTCGACGTGCTGGCCCAGCAGGCGGTAGCCGCGGTCGCCATCGAGCCCATCACCACCGCTGAGTTATTCGATCTCTTCCGCCGCGCCGCGCCCTTTGCTGCACTTTCCCGGCAGTCGTTTGAGAGCGTGCTTGATCTTCTCTCCGGCCGTTATCCTTCCGATGAGTTCGCCGAACTTCGCCCGCGCATCACCTGGGATCGCACCACCAACCTGCTCACCCCGCGCGAGTCCGCCAAGCGCATCGCCATCGTCAATGGCGGCACCATCCCGGATCGAGGTCTCTACGGCGTCTACCTCGCAGGCGCAGCCAAGCCAACCCGCTTCGGCGAACTGGATGAGGAGATGGTCTTTGAGAGCAAGCCCGGAGAAACCATCATCCTCGGCGCATCCACCTGGCGCATCGCGGAGATTACGCACGACCGTGTCCTCGTCACCCCCGCTCCCGGAGAGCCGGGCAAAATGCCCTTCTGGAAAGGCGACAGCATTGGCCGTCCGGTGGAGTTCGGCCAACACATCGGAGCGCTCACCCGCGAGCTTCTGCTCATGCCCGCGCCTGCCGCCTTCACCCGCCTTGTGGAGGACCATTCTCTTGCTCCCAACGCGGCGGAAAATCTCTTGCGCTTTCTCAACGATCAGCAGGCAGCTACCGTCCGCGTGCCCAGCGATGAGGACATTCTGATCGAGCGCTGCCGCGATGAACTCGGCGACTGGCGCATCTGTGTGCTCTCGCCCTTTGGCCGCCGCGTCCACGCTCCATGGTGCATGGCTGTGGCCGCAGCCCTGCGGGAAGACCTAGGCATGGAGCCGGAGACGATGTGGACTGACGATGGCTTTGTGATCCGGCTACCGGACAGTGACCGCCCGCTCCAAGCCGCCGAGTTGCTGCCCTCTTCGGACACAATCTACGACAAGGTGATCCGGCAGCTAGCCTCCACCGCACTCTTCGCCGCACGCTTTCGAGAGAACGCCGCACGGGCGCTGCTTCTGCCGCGCCGCCGCCCCGGCATCCGCACTCCGCTCTGGCAGCAGCGCAAGCGCTCGGCGGACCTGCTCAACGTTGCTTCGCGCTATCCTTCCTTCGCCATTCTGCTTGAGACTTATCGCGAGTGCATTCGCGACATCTTCGATCTTCCCGCACTCACCGAAATCCTCCGCCGCATTGAGAGCGGCGCCGTTCGCGTCACTACCGTGGACTCGGCCAAACCTTCGCCCTTTGCGGCCACGCTTCTCTTCGGCTACGTCGCCAACTACATCTACGATGGCGATGCACCGCTCGCCGAGCGGCGGGCGCAGGCGCTTTCCATCGACCAGTCGCAGCTTCAGGATCTCCTCGGCGATGCGGATTACCGCGAACTTCTCGACGGCTCCGTGCTGCATGATGTCGAAGCGCAGTTGCAATTCCTCGCTCCGGATCAAGCAGCGCACCACGCTGACGCCATCCACGACCTCCTGCTTCGCCTCGGAGATCTCAACGCTCCAGAGCTCCGCCTTCGCTGTCAGAGCGAAGAGGTTTTTGCCAGCATCGAGTCTCTCTTGCAATCTCGTCGCGTGCTTCTTCTCATGATTGCCTCAGAGCCGCGCTACGTCGCCATTGAGCACGCGTCCCAGTACCGCGACGCTCTCTCCATCGCCTTGCCGGAAGATCTCGCCAGCACATGGCTGCTGCCCCATCCAGAGCCCTTGGTGGAACTGTTGAGCCGATATTCGCGCACCCACGGCCCGTTCACCCTTGATGATCTCTGGCAGCGTTACCAGCTTCCAAAATCCGTCGCCGACTCAGCCCTTGCCGAACTTGTGCAAAAGGGTAGGCTTCTTGAAGGCGGCTTCCGCCCCGGCGGCGTGCATCGCGAGTGGCTCCATCCGGAGGTCTTGCAGCAACTCCGCCGCCGCACTCTCGCGCGTTTGCGCCGCGAGGTCGAGCCGCTTGAGGCCCGCGTGCTCGGCGTCTTTCTTCCGCGCTGGCAGGGCGTGGGCAGTAAGCGTCGCGGACTCGATGCGCTGCTTGATGCCATCGAAACCTTGCAGGGCGTCGCGCTTCCTCTCTCTGTATGGGAGCGTGAGATTCTGCCCGCCCGCATCAAGGACTACGCCCCCGCCGATCTCGACACCCTCATGGCCGCCGGAGAAGTGGTATGGGTCGGCCACGGACAACTCGGCGAGCGCGACGGGCGAGTGGCCCTCTATCTGGCCGATAGTCTTCCCGCGCTACTCCCGCCCACGGCGATTGTTTCTATCTCGCCCCTGGAGGGTCGTGCCCAGTTGATCGCCTCGTTTCTCTCCAGCCAGGGAGCTTCGTTTTTCAACGCCATCCATCAGGCCGCAGGAGCAGGCTTTCCCGGTGAAACCCGCGATGTCCTCTGGCAACTCGCATGGCAGGGCATTGTTACCAATGACGCTTTTCACTCCTTGCGAAGCTTCCTGCGTAAGCAGGGTGAAGGCCACACCTCGCGCGGCAATGAATTCGAGCGTCCTGGCTCGGCTGAGTTTCTCAAGCAGTTCCGCGCCCGCACCCGGGGAGGCGATATTGCTCAAGGCCGCTGGTCGCTTGTCAGCTCACGAATCCCAGCCGAACCGACCGTCACAGCTTGGAGCGCCAGCGTCGCGCAGCAGTTGCTCCTCCGCTACGGTCTGGTTACACGCGAGAGTGCCGCCGCCGAGGATCTACCCGGAGGCTTCAGCGCCTTCTATCCGGCTTTCCGTCTGATGGAAGAGCGCGGCTGGGTTCGCCGAGGCATGTTTATCTCCGGCCTTGGAGGATCTCAATTCGCCATAAACGCCGCCGTTGAATCCTTGCGCAGGCTGCGCTCTCCAGCGAAGAAGTCCGCCATCGCCCTCTCTGCAGTTGATCCGGCGAACCCCTATGGCAACCTGCTTCCATGGCCTCGTCCTGCCGAGGCCGAGGATGCCATGCAATCGCCGCATGGCATGTCGCGCACCAGCGGCGCCAGCGTATTACTGGTGGGTGGCGACCTGGTGGCCTATCTGCGTCGCGGAAATCCAGCGCTCAAGCTCTGGCTTCCTGCCACGCAGCCCGAGCAGGAGGAATACGCCCGCCTCGCTGCCCGCGAACTCGCCCGCCTTGCGCTGCTCCGCCAAACTGCGCGCGGGGGCCTGCTGATCTCGGAGATCAACGCCCGGCCTGCGCGGGAGCACCTCTTCGGACAGTTCCTTGCCGACGCAGGCTTCGCTCTCACTGCCCTGGGATACCAGATGCGCCGCCCCCACCCGTCAACCTCTGAAGCCGATCCCGAAATAGACGAGGAGTCAGACGATCTCTCGCCCGATGAACTTATGGAATAACGCAAAAGCCTTCCTGCGGTGAATCCTCTCATCCGCTTTCTGAATCTTTCATAGTAGGCGGCATCCCATGGCCCCGCCCGGCACTCGTACTCTCAGAGGAACTTAAAAGCATGTCTTCAACAATCTCGGCAACTAAGCTTGCGCAGTTTGGTGTCATCGGCCTCGGAGTCATGGGCCAGAATCTTGCATTGAACATTGAAGATCACGGGCAGAGCGTGGCCGTCTGGAATCTCGAACCCGACTGGGTTGGCCGCTTCGTCTCCGCCAACCAGGGCAAGCAGATCGTCGGCAACACCGACCTCGCGCAGTTCGTACGCTCTCTGGAGCGTCCCCGTCGAATGTTGATGATGATCAAGGCGGGCGACCCAGTGGACCAGATGCTCGAACGCATTGCGCCCCTGCTGGAAGAAGGCGACATCGTCATCGACGGCGGCAATTCTTTTTTTAAGGACACGCAGCGCCGCGAAGCCGCCATGCGCGTACGAGGCCTCAACTTCTTTGGCATGGGCGTTTCCGGTGGTGAGGAAGGTGCGCGCAATGGTCCTTCCCTCATGCCCGGCGGTGCCGAGGACGCCTATAAGCACATGCAGCACACGCTCGAATCCATTGCCGCCAAAACCTCTTCCGGCCCCTGTGTCACCTACGTGGGAGCCGACGGCGCAGGCCATTACGTGAAGATGGTTCACAACGGAATCGAGTACGGCGATATGCAGTTGATCGCCGAGGCTTACGACCTGCTGCGTCACGCGCTCGGCCTTTCCGCCAAAGAGATTGCCGATGTATTTGCCCGGTGGAATCGCGGCCCGCTCGCATCGTACCTCATCGAAATCAGCGCTGAAATTCTCACTGCAATCGATCCTGAAACCCACAAGCCTCTCGTCGATGTCATCCTCGACAAAGCTGGACAGAAGGGAACTGGCAAGTGGACGGCGCAGATCGCGCTCGATCTCGGCATTCCCATTCCCACCATCTCCGCCGCGCTCGATGCCCGCGCCCTTTCAAGCATGAAGGACCAGCGCCTCGTTGCCAGCGCGCAGTATGGCCGCACGCCCGCCCGCTACACCGGCGATCGCGCCGAACTCATCGCCGCTATCAGTGATGCCCTCTACGCCAGCAAAATCTGCTCCTACGCCCAGGGCATGAGCCTCATCGCCGCTGGCGCGCACGAGTGGAATTGGAAGATCGACCTGCGCGAGATCGCACGCATCTGGAAGGGTGGATGCATCATCCGCGCGCTTCTGCTCGATCCCATCATGCAGGCCTTTGATCGCCAGCCCGCATTGCCCAGTCTGCTTCTCGACGCCGATTTCCAGGCGCGCATCACTGCCGCCGCGCCCGCATGGCGAAAGGTCGTGGGCCTTGCCGCCTCGCTCGGAATCCCAGCGCCGGCATTCTCCGCCTCGCTTGCGTACTTTGACGCATACACCGCCGCGCAACTTCCGCAGAATCTCACACAGGCCCAGCGCGACTTCTTTGGCGCGCACACTTATCAACGCGCTGACCGTCCCGAGGCAGGCTTTGTTCACTCGGATTGGAACGCGCTCATCCCCAGGAGTAGCCGATGACCCCAGTCATTGAAGCCGAGGTCGAGCAGAAACTGCAACGTCCCGCTCTGCCTCAGGGAGACGCATGTACGCTTGTGATCTTCGGAGCCAGCGGAGACCTCACCCGCCGCAAACTCATTCCCGCTCTCTACGATCTCTGCGGCGTCGGCTGCATGAATGCCCGTTTTGAAGTGGTAGGCACAGGCCGCACTCCCATGACCGACGATCAGTTCCGTGAGTCCATACATGAGGCCGCGAGCACTTCCAAAGACGTACGCGGATTCAACGAAAAGAAATGGCAGAATTTTGCCAAGCGCCTGCGCTACGTCGTCGGCGACCCCGCCAGCCCTGGCTTCTACGCCGAACTCCGCTCATACCTTGAGCAGATGCAGCGCGACGGCTCCAGCCCCAACGTGCTCTTTTACGTCTCCACACCCGCCTCATTCGCCGGGGAGATCGTCAGCGGCCTGCAATCCGCCGGACTCAATCAGCGCGAGAATGGCTGGTCGCGCATCATTCTTGAAAAACCTTTTGGTCGCGATCTTGAGTCCGCCCGTGTTCTCAACGAATCCGTTCTCAAAGTATTCAATGAGGAGAACATCTACCGCATTGATCACTATCTGGGCAAAGAGACCGTGCAGAACATCATGGTCTTTCGCTTTGCTAACTCCATCTTCGAACCGGTGTGGAATCGCAACTACGTCGAGTACGTGGAAATTACCGCCGCAGAGACCCTCGGAGTTGAGCGCCGTGCCGCATTCTACGAAGAGACCGGTGCTCTGCGCGACATGGTTGCCAATCACCTTCTCCAGTTAGTCGCGCTCACCGCCATGGAGCCGCCCGTCGCCTTCGACGCAGATTCCGTGCGTGAGCAGAAGGTGCAGGTCTTCCGCAGCATACGTCCCATGACCCTCGAAGAGGTCGCGGCCAACACCGTGCGCGGACAGTACGGCCCCGGCAGCATTGGTGGCAGCACCGTTCCCGGTTATCGTCAGGAGCCTGGCGTCAAGCCGGATTCACTCACCGAAACCTTCGCCGCCGTTCGTCTCCACGTTGAAAACTGGCGCTGGGCCGGAGTCCCATTCTATCTCCGCACCGGCAAGCGCATGGCCGCGAACCTCACCGAGATCAAGGTTCACTTCAAGCGCACTCCCCAGGCTCTTTTTGCAGGCACGGATACTGGAAACTTCGGCCCCAACGTCGTCAGCCTGCGCATCCAGCCCGATGAAGGAATTTCCGTCTCCTTCGGTGCCAAGCGCCCCGGAACTCACATGAGCACCGTTCCCGTGATGGCTAAGTTCTCCTACGCGGAGGCCTTTGGCGGTAACACGCCCGTCGCCTACGAAACGCTCATCCTTGATGCCATGCGCGGCGACGCGACCCTTTTCACCCGCCGTGATGAGGTTGAGGCAGAGTGGAAGATCATCACTCCCATTGAAGAAGCTTGGGCCAAGCTGCCTCCGCCCCAGTTCCCCAACTACGCCGCCGGATCGGAAGGCCCCGATCAGGCCGACAATCTGCTAACGACCGAGGGCCATCGCTGGATGTCAATCCTCACGCCGGGACTCGCCGATGCCGCTTGAGCGCTTTCACCTCGCCGGAGCCGAAATCCTCGTCGGCGATGATATTGACGAGACCATCCGCATCGCCGCCGGACAGTTTGCAGCTCTTGTCCGCAAGCTCTCCGCCGAAGGCCATACCGTCAGCGCCGCCCTCTCCGGAGGCAACACCCCGCGCCGCCTCTTCCAGATGCTTGCCGCCGAGCCCTTCGCCGGGATCATCCCCTGGAAATCGATTCGCTTCTTCTGGGGAGATGAGCGCAATGTGCCACCCTCCCATCCTGACAGCAACTATTCCATGGCGCGCGAGCTTCTTCTCTCTCGTGTCCCCGTCCCGTTGGCCAACATCCACCGCATCCCCACCGGAGACGGCACCGCCATCGAGGCCGCCGATCTCTACCAGCGAACCCTACGCGAGGAACTTTCCCAGGCTCACGGATTTCCACGTCTCGACTACAACCTCCTCGGCCTCGGCACAAACGGGCATACGGCTTCGCTCTTCCCTCATCGCCCAACCCTGCACGAGCAGCAGCGCTTCGTCGTCGCCGACCATGTTGACGAGGTCAACTCTTGGCGTGTCTCTCTATCTGCTCCAGTCCTAAACAATGCCTCTCAGATCACTTTCCTGGTGATCGGTGACGACAAAGCTGCGGTCGTAAAGCAGGTTATCGAAGGTCCGCGCAATCCCGAATCCACTCCCGCCCAGCTCATCGTCCCCCGCGACGGAGCTCTTACCTGGATACTCGACTCCGCCGCTGCCAGCCAATTGACTCGCCCCGCCGCCACCCCCTGATGCCCGATCCGCTTTGAGTCCTTCTTCGTCCGCACGTCGGACTCGTGCTCCAAAGAACGCCGGTACGGATGCAAAGCTGCTGAATTCCACAACTTTCACTCCCAAGCGTTTGACGATAGGGTTCTTGGCTGGTTACAATCTCACTTGTAATTCAAAACAAAGCGCGCCAGCGCCTCTATGTTCCTCAGTAGCTCAATGGCAGAGCATTCGGCTGTTAACCGAAGGGTTGTAGGTTCGAGTCCTACCTGAGGAGCCATTCTTTCAACAGCTTAACTCCCATTGCGCTCTGTTTGCGCTCCGTTTCCAAAAGCAAGACCCGCCACTTTCAAACCCGCTGTGCTCATCTCATCCGTTACCACATCCCCATAAATGTTCATGGTTGTGCGGATATCATTTATACCGATTCGGGCGAAGGCTCGGATGGAGCGATCCGGAAAGTGCGCGAAATGGCTGCGTCAGATCCGGAACAGTACTACTACGCTGACCAGTATTCCAATGATGCCAACTGGCGCGCACATTATGCAAACGGAACGGCCGATGAGATTTGGCGGCAGACCGAAGGCCGGGCGTCGCATTTCGTCGCCATGCTGGGAACCAGCGGAACATTTGTCGGTACATCGCGCAGGCTGAAGGAACTGAAGCCTGATATTCGCTGCGTTTCGCTGCAGCCCGACTCGCCTTTCCACGGTATCGAGGGCGCGAAGCACATGGAGACTTCGATTATCCCGAAGACATATGATCCAACCATTGCAGATGAAGATCTTGGTATTGATACGGAAGCCGCGCACGAAATGTGCCGGAGACTGGCCAGAGAGGAAGGGTTGCTGGTGGGAGTGTCGGCGGCCGGTGCCTTGGTCGGCGCCCTCCAAGTTGCGAAGTCTGCAGCACCGGGCTCGGTGGTTGTAACCATCTTCCCTGATTCCGGGGATAAATACTTGAGCGAACAGTTCTGGGAAGATTCTGCTGTGAAGTAAGAGGATTACATAAGCCATGGCACTGAGAATTCGGAAAGCTCTTCTTGATCAATTGCGCAATCACGGTGAGCAGACTTACCCACATGAGTGCTGCGGCGTGCTGGTGGGGCAATTCGATGAGACGGGCGGCAAGACGGTAGAGGGAGTCATTGCCTGCGGCAACACGCGTACGGACTCGCCGGAAAATCGCTACCATATCAGCCCCGCCGAGTTGATTCGCATTCAACGCGAGTCCACGCTGGCAGGGCAAGATATCGTGGGATTCTACCACTCGCATCCCGACTGGCCCGCCAAGTGGTCGAGCACTGACTTAGATGAGGCGCACTGGACCGGATGTTCCTATGTAATTACCAGCGTCGAAAACGGAAAGGCCGTTCTGACAAACTCCTTTTTGTTGCTGGGTGAGGAGCAGTCCAAGCACTTTGAAGACGAAGTCATTGAAGTAAGCGAAGGTATCTGAGACTAACAGTAAGGTAAGAAGAGGAAGAATATGCCGATCAAAGTACTGATCCCCACGCCCCTCCGGCCCTATGCAGGCAAACAGCCCATCGTCGAGGTGAGCGCCCATACTGTAGGCGAAGCCTTGAATAATCTTGTTGTCCAGCATCCTGACCTTCGCAAGCACCTGTTTGCGAAGGACGGCAAACTGCGCTCGTTTGTAAATGTTTACCTGAACGACGAAGATATCCGCTACCTGGCAAAGGACGCTACTCCGGCTAAGGAGACAGACACAATTACGGTTGTTCCCTCTGTTGCTGGAGGCGTGTAAGGCTCAGCGGCTTCCGCGCGCAAGAATTCGAATGACCTGCATTCCCGGAGATCAAAATTGGCTACATCGAACGAGAGCATTCCAACAACCCTGAGCAATGAAGAAATCCTGCGTTACTCGCGGCACCTGAACATGCCCGAAGTCGCGATGGTAGGTTAGCAGAAGCTGAAGGCGGCGCGCGTGCTCTGCATCGGCGCTGGCGGCCTTGGCTCGCCTCTGGCGCTCTACCTGGCTGCCGCTGGCGTAGGAACCCTGGGTCTGGTGGATTTTGACGTGGTGGATTACACAAATCTGCAGCGCCAGATGCTCCACTTTACCGCCGACGTGGGCCGACCGAAGTTAGACTCGGCAATTGACAAACTGAACGCGATTAATCCATTTGTGCAGATCGAACGTTTTGACACGCTGCTCAACAGCCAGAATGCACTGGAGATATTCAAGGGCTTCGACATCATTGCGGACGGCACCGACAACTTTGCGACGCGCTACCTGGTCAACGATGCATGCGTGCTAACTGGCAAACCGAATGTCTATGCTTCGATCTTCCGTTTTGAAGGACAAGCCAGCATCTTTGCGACCAAGGACGGACCATGTTATAGCTGCCTCTATCCGGAGCCGCCACCGCCCGGGCTGGTGCCTTCCTGTGCTGAATGAGGCGTGCTCGGCGTGCTGCCGGGACTTCTCGGCGTAATCCAAGCGACCGAGGTGATCAAGTTGATTCTAGGCGCTGGCGACTCGTTGATTGGGCGCCTCCTGCTGGTGGATGCGCTGGCTATGCGCTTCCGCGAGTTGCGCGTACGCAAGAATCCAGACTGCCCGGTTTGCGGCGCCAACCCGACGCAGAGAGAGCTGATTGACTACAACCAGTTCTGCGGAATTCGCGGAGAAGAAGCAGAGACCACCGCAAGCGCCAAGATTCCAGAAATTAAGCCCGAGGAACTGAAGCGCCGCCTCGATGCGGGCGAAGACATCTTCGTCCTCGATGTTCGCGAGCCTCACGAGTATCAGATATGCAATATCCACGGCACGCTGATCCCGTTGGGCGATCTTCCCAAGCGAGTGCACGAGCTCGATTCAAGCCGGGAGATTGTTGTGCATTGCAAGATGGGCGGCCGCAGTGCCAAGGCTGTGGAGTTCCTGCGCCAGTCGGGCTTCAAGCATGCCTCCAACCTCACAGGTGGAATTCTTGCGTGGGCCGAAAAGGTTGACCCATCGCTGCCAAAGTACTAAGAACTTCCAATAAGAAGGCCAGCCGCTTGCGAGCGGCTGGCCTTTTGCTTTGCAAAGTTAAGATGCTCAGGCGAGTCCTGGATTGCGACCCTGCCGCAGATCCCACAGAGCAGCTACCAGCGCGTCCACTTCTTCGCAAGTGTTGTAGAGCGCAAGCGAGGCACGGACTGTGCTCTCCAGGCCGAAGCGGCGAAGGATTGGCTGCGCACAGTGGTGGCCGCCGCGAACCGCAATGCCCTTGCGATTGAGATAGACTCCGATCTCTTCCGTTCGGAAGCCATCCATCACAAATGAGAGTACGCCCGCTTTGTCTTTCGCCGTGCCGATGATGTGCAGACCGGGAATACGTTGCAGCGCATCGGTGGCGTAAACCAGCAGAGTGTGTTCATGGCGGGAGACGTTTGCCATGCCCACGCGATCAAGATAGTCGATGGCGGCTCCGAGGCCAACCGCATCGGCGATGTTGCCGGTGCCTGCCTCAAAGCGTTGCGGAGGTGGCTGGTAAAGTGTCTTCTCGAAGGTGACGTCCTGAATCATGTTTCCACCGCCCTGCCACGGCGGCATATGATCCAGCATCTCGGACCTTCCGTACACCACGCCGATGCCAGTGGGTGCAAAGACCTTGTGTCCGGAGAGGACGTAGAAGTCACAGTTGAGCGCCTGCACATCCACACGCATGTGCGAGACGGCCTGAGCACCGTCCACCAGCACGCGGGCGCCGTGCCGGTGAGCAGCTTCAATCATTGCGCTTACGGGAGTGACAGTTCCGAGAGCGTTCGAAACCTGCGCGATGGAGACCAGACGCGTCTTCGGTCCCAGCAGCTTTTCGTATTCATCTTTTTGTACTGCTTTTGTACTGCTGGAAATGTTCCGGGGGAGAGTTACGTCTCGCCAGTATTAAGCAGTCAGAGGAATTCTGCGATGGCGGTTGTGATGGTTTTTGCAAGGTGCTCCGAAAAGTGCCCGAAGAGCAAGGAAATGAATGTAGGGCAGTACACAGCAGCGACACCGGTTCTGAACTGATTCTCAGATTGGCTTTGCACCGAGCAGGCTACGTTTTGCGATTTTTAGGAGTTGTAAGGCGGCGGGAAGACAAGTTCGCCAGCGAAATCAATACTCGCGACCGCGTGCGGCAAATCTATGCCATGCCGGGTGGCGAGGTTCAGGATGCATCATGAGAAGTTGTTAACCCACTCAGATCGCTCAAGAACCAAGGTCTCTCCGGACGAGTCATTTCTCGGCATACTTCATTACAAACCAGTTGTTGATTTCATCGACCGAAATTTCCGAAAGATCATTCACAACTAAATCGGCGCCATTGATTCGCAATTCCTGTGCATTACCTTCTCTGGCTACACCTAGGGTAAGTCCGAACCTCCCCTTGGCCCCTGCCTGCACTCCGGAAACAGCATCTTCCACAATCATCGCGCGATGATACTCAACTCCCAAGTTCTCGCAAGCTGCAATGAATATGTCGGGCTCAGGCTTGCCTTTCAATCCCATTTCCGCCGAAACGACACCATCCACATATGTTTCGAACAGATTGGCGATTCCCGCCTTCTCTAGTATTAGCGAGCAGTTCTTGCTCGACGTGGCAACGCCGACCCTAACGTCCTTTCTTGACAATTCTCTAATCAGACTTATGGTGGAGTCGTAAACGCCTACTCCTTCTTCTTCGAGCACTCTATTAAAGAACTCGTTCTTTCTGTTTCCTAAACCGCAAACAGTCTCTTTCGTCGCATCATCTCCGGGGCCGCCAAAGGGGATACATATTCCTCTCGATCTTAAGAATGAATCCACCCCTTTGTACCTCGGCCGCCCATCCACAAAAGATAAGTAGTCAACAGTATGAGTAAATTCGCGAAAGGGTTCAGTGTGTTCACGCTCTCTGAAATGAAGGTACTCGTCAAACATCATTTTCCAGGCCGATGAATGAACCACAGCAGTTCTGGTGATAACGCCGTCCATATCAAAAATAGCTGCATCGAAGTTCAACATAACCGAGTCCGTCTCTACTTCTTAACGATGGTGAAGCCGCTCGAGCTGTTGTGAATGTCAGCAATATGCGAATTGACGATGGTTAGGCTTCCAAGGGCGTCGTCGCGGACCCACAAGCCATGGAACCCATTCGCTCCGATCCCGAAATTAGGAATGTTCACTTGGTCCAGGTGCGCATTGGAAAGCGTTCCTTGTCCCTTTTTGCTGCCAGGACCTACGATGCTCAAGCCGTCCGAAATACTGTCCTTGATATTCACGTCGCGGATATCAACCCCAGAGATACTGCGTCGATCCATGCAAACCTGCAAGGCGGCACGCCATTCCCAATCGTGATCAAATCCACCGCAGCGGATTAGATCGCAGTCCTGTACCACGGTTGTTCCGCTGAAGTTATTGTCACTCCCCAGTTTCTCGTCGGCGGTTGGAAAGGTTGTGCTGAGCAGAATTCCACAGCCAGCAGAGATGTCCGTAAAAAGGCAGTTCTCGATGCGATTGTTTGCGCCGCCGTAGATTGCACCCCCGTTCGCGAGGAACGGTAACTGGCCCGTGCAGTTACGAAAAACGTTGGACCCAGGGAAGCGTGTCTTTTGAGCAAAACCTTGATCGGACGCCGTCGGCCAAATAGCAAAACAATCGTCGCCGGTGTTGCGCGTCGTGCAATTCCGCACGACGAAGTTTCGCGTATCCACGCAGAGGTTGATGCCATCAGCCAGAGTATTTCGAAGACGGCAGCTATCCACGATCAGGCCGCTGCACACGTAGAACCACATGCCTATCTTGGTGTGTTCCACCCAGACGCGCGAGATAGTGGAATCCTGGCAATTGGCGCCAACGATGCCATCATTTGGCTCTTCATCATTTCGGTAGTTCAGCTTTCCAAGGATTGCGAAATCCGCGAGATGGATGCCTTTACCCGTGAGTTTGACTCGCACGCGCCTGTTTGATTGGGCATAAAGCTCGTCATCACCGACAAACGTTGTGTGCCACATGCCAGCTCCCTGGAGCGTCGTACCCGAGGGCAGGATAATATCTCCAGTCAACTTGTAATCCCCAGCCGGCACCCACACGATCTTGCTCAGACTTGCGGCCTCGAGGATACATTTCCGGAACGCATCGGTATCATCGGTCTGGCCCATGCCTCCAGCGCCGAAGTCGGTTACAGAAAGCGAGTCGAAAGGCTTGGGCAACGGTGGCGCGACATCCTCCAGATCGACTAAATCAACGATGCAATAAGGGGAATCATCGGCGGTCTTTTGCAGACGGATCACATCGCCCTTGGCAAACATCAAACCCTTTATTCGGAATTCGTCGTAGAAGTTCCTTGGCTTCCCAGCCTTCGGGTCATTTGTGAACGGATATTTGCCGTAGAGCCACGAGTGCCTGGAGGTAATGGGGATTTCTTTAATCAGCCTGCCATTTTGGTAGAGGCTCAGGGTGGAGTTGATTCCGCCGCCATCATGGGAGTCAGGAAGGCAGTAACGCACCACCATGGCGTTGGCAGGCGCTTGCACTGCGAACTCGACATAGTTCCCTGCGGCAAGTTTCACGCACGTCTGCCCGGAGGACTCCATTTCGACAAGGAAGGGGCCGTACTTTGGACCAAGGATGGTGCCAGTGCTCTTCATGTTCTCGGCTTGGTACGTCGTCCATGGCATGTCTGCCCCAACACCGGCGCGGGCAACGGCAGGGGCGTTTTTCGTCGCCGCCGCCGCGGAAAGCGTACAGGGAGAATGAGTAAGTACCACGGCTCCTGTAATAGCCACTCCGGCACTGAGAAATTCTCTTCGATTCATTGGTTCCCCTTGTTTCGGTCACAACCCGATTTGTCGCCCCGGGATTACCGGAGCACTGAACCCTCTAGATCACAAGGAATGCACCGCATCCGCATTCTGATAACGCACGGATGAGAGTTTTCCGGGAGCGCAATCCATTGAGTTTCCTGATACCAAGAATGTATGGGTACTCTTGTTGGACGCATTCGCAATAATATCAACGGATTCTCTGGTGATCTTTATATTGAATCTGTCGCCTTTATAAACCATGCTGAATCGCATACTATTCCACGTTTTATAGAGTCGTGGATTAATAACAAGCTGTTTGTCGTCGGCTCTCAATCCGCCGAAACCGAACACCGCAGTCATCCACGCGCCACCGTTTGCAGCAGGATGCGATCCGCCCATGAATATGGTTCCCACATACACCTTGTACTTAGCCTCAATATCAATCTGTGCAGTTTTCATGAAATAGCTGTATGCGAAATCAAGGTTGCCAAACTCAGCAGCAACCATTGCGTATGCACACGCGCTAAGACTCGAACCATGTTCGGTATGAGGTTCGTAGTACTCCCAATTTGCTTTCTTGATCTCTTTTGAATAACGTTCCTTGAACAGGCTTAACATTAAGACCACATCGGCTTGCTTGATCACCTTGGTTGGAACGGCCAACCCCTGGCCCGCGCCCAGGTATTCATCCGGATGGATACGCATAGCCTTCAGTTCTTCAATGCTGGTATCCCTTAACTTATAGTAACCATCGAACTGCTCGATAACCCCTGTGGCTTCATCCGGACGCGGCACGTAAAGCAGGTCTGCCGCCTCCTCGAAGAGTGGCAGATCCCCGGCGATATTGATTTTGTCGATCAGTTTCTCTAATGCCGCCGGATGCTTTCTCTTCAGATAAGCGATTGTGGCGTTGGCGATTTCGAATGTGGCCTTTGCAACCATGCTGGTAAATGCGTTGTTATTTACCCGCTCGTGATACTCGTCTGGTCCGACAACATCTAGGATTTCATACTGCTCCTTATCCTTCTTGAAGTACGCATAGGAGTAGTAGAAACGTGCGCACTCCAGGATCACTTCAGCCCCGCCTTCCAACAGTAACGAATCATCCCCTGTAAGTTTAAAGTACTCCCACATGGCGATGGTGACATCACCGCTGATATGCACTTGCTTATCTTTGAAGTGGGTGCGCAAGTCTCTCTTCGTTAGCGGATCGCCGATATTGAAGTAAGTGCAGGCATCGTCGCCTGTTTCCTGGCTCTCCCAGGCATAGAAGGCGCCACTGAAGCCAGCCCCTTCGGTCTTGGCCTTGCGACGCGCGCCATCCAGCGTCTTGATCCGGTAACGCATCAACTCGGCAGCCTTCTCCGGATAGGTGTAGAGAAAGAAAGGGAACATGAACATCTCCGTGTCCCAGAAGATCGCCCCTTTATACACCTGCCCTGACAGGGCTCGGGCAGGAATGGAGTTTCCACTTCCAGTAACCGGTGCCACCATCAGTAGTTGAAAGATGCTGTACCTTAAAGCCTGCTGGGCTTTATCATCACCCTCGATTATCACATCGCAGTAAGCCCACTTCTTGCCCCATTGAGCATTGTGACGCTTCAGGCAGTCTTCGTATCCCAGAGCCTTCGCGTTCCTCGTGCAACTTATAGCGGCTTCCTCTACTGGGTTGTTAGTGAGGTCATTGTCGGTAAATACTGCAAAGTACTTGTAAAACGTATATGTTTTTCCTGCTTCAGCAGCTAGTTCTATCAGCTTTAAATGCTTGTGATCCCTGGTCTCGTGAGCTTGTTGTCCAAACTCGCAATCCACCGTATCAGCGACCACAACTTTCTTCGCGGTTTCGCTGGTGACGCCTGAAACAAGCAGCGTGTTACCACATCTTTCCGTGCTTAGGTTCAACAAATGCGGACCGTTGAGATCCCAAATATCGCAGTCGATCCCGGTCATGATCTCGAGTGCGGCAGCTTGGTTGCACCGAACGCTGAATCTGATAACGCCCAAGTTTGGTGTGTCAGCACTCAAGAATCTGGTTGAAGTTATGGTAAGGGTCTTGCCGTGCGACTTATACTCAGTTATGCGTTCGAATACAGCGTTCTCTAGGTTGAGGCTCTGTTTGTGGGCTTCAATCGTTGAGAGCCGCGCGGAAATGGCCTTGCCGTCAAGTGTGACCTGGGTAAAGCCAGCGTTCGGGGCGTTGACCGGCTCTCGCCAGGCATCGCCAACGCGGTCGAAAATTCCGGCAAGCGTAATGCCGACCAACTCGTCCGGGCCAAACTCGTCCAGAGTTCCCCTATATCCCATGTATCCATTGGCAATTTGATAGACATTGCCATTGCGCATGATACTTTCTTGATCGTTGGTGAATGTATTGCTAATTACTTTCCAGAGATCGCTCATACGAATTGCTCGTCTTCCACATTTTCTTCCATGAGTTCTGCATGATTCGCATCATCTTTTACAAAGGCCATTAGGAAGCCGGAAATGATCATTGCCGCGCCGCCCAGCACAATCGCATAAATAGCCTGCCCATGAAATACGGTGCGCACCAGCAATCCCAAAATCGCAGATGCCAGAATCTGCGGGATGACGACAAAGAGATTGAATATCCCCATGTACACGCCCATCTTGTTGTGTGGTACCGATGTGCTAAGAATTGCATACGGTATGGTCAGCAGGCTGGCCCACGCAATTCCCACGGCGGTCATGGAAATCAGAAGCATATTGGGGTTCTGGAAGAGATACATGGAAGCCAGTCCCAAGCCGCCGATAATCAAGCACACAACGTGAGTCGCTACCCGCCCGGTTTTCTTGGCAAGGACTGGAAGCAGGAATGCCACGATTGCCGCCACGCCGTTGTACACCGCCATCAGCACCCCAACCCAGTTGGCGCCGTTGTTGTAAAGAGCCGACTTCGGGTCGGTGCTTCCATAGTGAAAGCTGGTCACTGCTGGCGTGGAATAGATGAACATGGCGAATAGTGCAAACCACGTCAACACAGTCACCATGGCAAGTTGCTTCATGGTCTTTGGCATGTTTTGCAGATCGGCAACTATTTCAACCATCCCGCTGATCTTGCCCTCCGAGTAGCGTTCGGCGGCTGCCAGTTGCAACACCCCGTAGATGGCCATGCCAACCGACAGGATCTAGAGTCCCTGATACCAGCCAAACGCCTTCACACAGTAGCTGGATATCAGCCCACAAACCAGTAAAACTATGCCTTCTTTATGACATCTGGCAGTGTTCAACTTGGTCTCCAGACCATCGTTTGCGGCAGCACCTGTCTCTTGTAGGTTGAATTGCTCTTGTTCTTCAGGCGAATACTCGCTGACAGAAAAAATCGTGTATAAGACCGTGAGAAGAAATGCAACACCGCCGACATAAAAGGACCACTTTACCGAAGGCGGTATCTGGCCTGCCGGTGCGGTATTTGCGATGTGGAGCCACCTGGTAAACAGGTATGGCGCCATCGATGCGATGACCGAACTGGCGCCGATGAAGAAGGTTTGCACTGCAAACCCCTGTGTCCTTTGCTCGTCGGGCAGCATGTCGCCGATAAACGCCCGGAATGGTTGCATTGTCACATTGATGGATGCGTCCATCATCCATAACATTCCCGCTGCAACCCACAGTGCAGGCGAGTTGGGCATGATCAGCAGAGCCAGTGACGACAGGATCGCACCGGCCAGGAAGTAAGGTTTGCGACGGCCCAACCCGTTCCACGTTTTGTCGCTCATGTGGCCGACGATTGGTTGGATGAGCAATCCGGATACTGGTGCGGCGATCCATAAGAGCGGGATCCTGTCTACGTCGGCGCCAAGCGTTTGGAATATCCGGCTAACGTTTGCGTTCTGCAAGGCAAAACCAAACTGAATACCCACATATCCAAAACTCATGTTCCATAACTGCCAAAAATTTAGTTGTGGTTTTCTTTTCATAGATTTATTTGAGATCGAAGCGCGAACGCCGATCGCTGGGCGCATGGCCGCGACGGAAACCAATCGGGGACGGAATGCTCTTCAAGGCCAGCCTGGCGGTCGATTCTCGCCAGTGATAGGCCTTGATGTTCCCAAGGGTGGACGCCTGATCGCGCAGACCGAATGGGCAGAATGTGTTGAGGTCGAAACCGTGTGCAGCCGGGAGCACAAGCAGAGAAACAGCAGGAAAAAACATCGCACGTAGCTTGGCGCAGAGTCTCACCGGCACCGATCTGTGATCTCGCATTGGCCCGTCCCAAGAGTTTCCTAAGCGAATGCGTTTATAGACCCGTCAGTTGAGCACGCGTAAGCTCCTTTCGGAAAATCCCAGACTCTTATCAAGTAAAGAACAAATGGAATCAACCAGATACATACAATTTTGTTTACAAGAGGCCCGGTTGAAGTTACATTTCTCCAGGCATAGTCTCGGAAGAGATTGACACTTTAACGTAGGTCGGATTGACGGACTAATGTTGGAATCGATACAGACAGAGGGCGGGACCTGTTTAGGCGACGCCGAGAAGGATGCAATCAAGGCTCAGCTTGAGCGAGTGCTGACGAACCCCCATTTTGCTCACAGCCGGCGTTACCCTTCATTTCTTCGCTATGTGGTGGATGCGGCTTTGGAGGGCAAGGCCGATCTACTAAAAGAGCGCACGATTGGAATCGAGGTTTTTGGGCGGGATGCTGATTACGACACAACCGCAGATCCAATAGTCAGGGTGACGGCCGCCGAGATTCGAAAGCGAATCGCCCAGTATTATCAGGAGACGGAAGACCAAAGCGAACTGCTCCTCTCAATTCCTTCAGGATCCTATGTCCCACGGTTCCACCGGCGGCGCGACGAGAAACCGCCCCTGGCGGCCGTTCCTGATCCAGAGCCCGTAACTTTGCTCACGCAGACGCCCCCGCCACCCGAGCCACGCATCCCCTCGCTGCGCAGTTTTGGATTGGCCACTCTAATGGTCATCCTCCTGGCTGGCGGATGGTGGTTTTGGCATCAGTCTCATATCTCGGCACTTGATCGCTTCTGGAAGCCTGTACTGAGTTCCAAGGAGCCGGTTCTGTTCTGCGTGGCTGACCAGGATCAACTTTCTTCCATTTCCTTGAGAGATGCCGCAGATATTTCTAAGCAGACAGCCCTGACGGACACCTTGAGCGTAGTGGTTATCGATGATGTCCACACCCTCATCCACATCGCTGGAATCATGGATGCACATGGGCATCCATACCGATTGAAGGGCGAAGCCGCGACGACCCTGACCGATCTCCGTGAAGGCCCCACGGTGTTCATCGGGGCTTTCGACAATGCCTGGACGCTGCGGTTGACCAATTCGCTTCGCTATCGTTTCCGTAATAACGCGGAAATGACGCGCTTCTGGATAGAGGATCGCCAGGCTCCAAATCGAATCGACTGGGTTCTGGATCGAAAACAGCAAGAGGCGACCCATAACTATCGGGATTATGGGATTGTGGCTAGATTCACAGATGGAAGCACTGGCAAAGTTGCCGTCATCGCGGCCGGGATCGCCAAGGGAGCAACCATTGCCGCCGGAGAATTTCTGGCCGAATCCAATAACCTGGAGTTGTTGGCAGCAAGAACACCGCACTTTTGGGACGGCAAGAATATTGAGGTAGTCATCAGCACGGAAATCATCGGCGGGCGCTCTGCCCCTCCCAAGATTGAAGCTGTATATATCTGGTAGTCATTGGTTCCGACTCATCCGACCGATACAACCTCCGGCAATTTTCGCCAAAAGCCGATCCAGCTTCTGCGGATGCGCGCTCTCTCCTCGCCGGTTAGCAAACCGTGATACGTGAACGTTTCTCTGGACAGAGATCAGTCATAAAGGTTAAGGATACTTCCTGTCACATCTTTACTGAGCAGTGTTTGTGCAACCATAACTTGTTCATTCCATTAGGAATTTTCATGATAAATCATCAGTTTTTCCGCAAGGCACCTTACATTCATGCGAACGTTGCGCCTATAAGAGAACCGCGTAAACGCAACCCCATTTGTCGTGCTGAATCGGCATCGTTCCGGACAGCATTGTGGGACGGTGTTCCTTCGAGAGGCGATATGAAACGCAATTTCAATGCAGATGAGCCCCTTAGCTGCACCCGCTCCTATAGGAAGCGGTGGTTTTCCACACTTTTTACTTGTCTCGTCGCACTAGCCCTCAGCTCTGCGGCGCTAGGACAGGTGGGAGCAGGTAGCCTGAGCGGCGTTGTTCAGGATCCGAGTTCCGCTTATGTGCCTGGTGCAGTCGTGGCTCTGACAAACCTCCAGAACGGTATCGAACGTACGGTTACGAGCAACGGTTCCGGCGCCTTCTACTTTGCCGCTGTGCCAAGTGGAGACTATCGGATCACAATTAAGATGAAGGGGTTTCGCGACCTGTTCCGATCGGGTATTCATGTCAATCCCGGCGATTCTCTGGCCTTGCAGGAATTCAAGCTAAGCCTCACCTCCACGCAAGAAACGGTTTCAGTAGAGGGAGTAGCAACAAGCATCCCTCTCGACAGCGGACAGCTCAGTGCAACGATCAACGCCAACGATGTTGACCGCCTATCCGTTGTCGGACGCGACGCCACCGAACTCCAGAAAATCCTTCCCGGTTTCGCGATTCATAGTTCCGATAACACCAACACCGCCCCAGACTTCTCCCAGGTCAACATCGGGATGGGGAATGCCTACATCTCAAACGGCGCTCCCGTGGCAGGTACCACGCTGAAGTTGGACGGAGCCAATTTGACTGACGCCGGCAACATGGGCGCGAACCTGCAGAACATTAACATTGCATTCGTCAGCGAAGTGCAGGTGCAGACCTCGAACTTCGGTGTCGACCAGTCCAACGGGCCAGTCATCATCAGCGGCGTGACCAGGCCAGGAACCCAGACCTATCACGGCTCCCTCTACACCTATGCAAGAACGAGCCAACTCAACTCGAACGATTCGCTGGCGAAGTACGACGGCATCGCCCGACCGAACGACCGTTTTCTCTATCCGGGTTTCACCATTAGCGGACCGGTTCCGCACACAAAAAAGCTGACCTTCTTTGCTGGCGTGGAATTCGATGCGCAAAAGAATGTTTACGCCTACGGAAGCGCTAGCGGCGCCCTCGTCCAAGCGTTGGTTCCAACGGCAGCCATGCGTAAGGGAGATTTCAGTACAGCCTCACTCCAGAACTACCTTGGGGCAAATTACGCGAATGGCACCTACGCACAAATCTCGCCCACGCCCACCGTTGGAGATGACAACAGTACGTTAGCAAACGGAAATATCGGCGCCTTCTTGGATCCGGGGGCGATGGCGTTGGTGAACGGCACGCTGCCACTTCCGAACATTCCGGGCGGCACCAATGCCGCGGGTTTCAACTATCAGACATTAAATCTGGTGGACAATAACATCTTCCAGACAACGGGCCGCCTTGACTACGCCATCAGTCCGCGAAATCTGTTCTGGGTGCGCTACAGCTTTGAACATGGTAACCAGGGAGTGCCGCAGATTCCGTATTGGTCCCCCACGGCATCGAGTGTCTTGGGAGCGGTCAACACGCCGGGCGGCGGCTTGCTGAACAAGATCAACGTGCACAGCGCCTCGGCAGACTACGTCACCGTCTTCAGTCCTACACTGACCAACGAATTGGGCGCGACTCTCACCTACTTCTCGCAGCAGTTCGTTCCGAAAAATCAGAACGCTCTGCTAAAGTCAGCCATCAACTATCCGTATAACGGCATCTTCGATAACGGAAGCAAACAGTATCCTCAACTCGGAACATATGCCGAATACGGCGGTCTGCCGCTTGGTCTATGGCCGGATTTCACAACCGGGGGACTCTTCCTGCATAAGTTCCAGCCGGCGGTCAGTGACAACCTTAGCAAAGTAATCAGCAAGCATGTAATCAAGATTGGTGGCTTTGGGCAACGCGTCACCAACAACCAGGAAAACCAGAGCCAGGCAAACGGTGTAATTCAGAACTACTGGTTCGGCGCGGCGGGAAATCAGCTACATAGCTATGCGGGTTCCTATCCAGATGGCAGCCCGGCATTCGATCCGACGCCGCACTTCAACAGTGGCAATACGCTTGCGGACTTCTTTGAAGGCCAGATTCAGGACTTTCATCAGACGTCGGTCACTCCGCACACCAACATTTACTACTGGACCATGGAAGGCTACGCTCAGGATTCATGGCGCATACGTCCGGACTTGGTGCTTACCTACGGCCTCCGTGTAAGCCACCTTGGGGCGTGGGAAGATTCCCATGGGCTCGGCGCTGCTATTTGGGAGCCTGACCTGATTGGAACCCCATCGAAGGCCGGAACAAACCCATTCCCGGGATTCCAATGGCATGCTATTAATCATGCAATTCCTAATTCAGGCACGGGCTCGACGGGAGCCTCATTCCAACCGCGTGTTGGTGTTGCTTGGGATGTGTTTAAAAATGGCAAGACCGTGGTCCGTGGCGGCTACGGTGTTTATAAATTCCATGATTCGGCAGATGACGTGATGGGCGCCTTCCAGACCGGATCAGGCCTGCGCAATGCAGACCTCCAGGGATTTAGTGGCAACACTCTGGCCGGTGTCGACACGGTCCATCAGAATCCGAACACGTATGGTAACGCTGGAGGAACTCAAACCGCTCTGCCGATCACCACGGTTACTGGGCTTCTGGCAAGCGATAAAAAGGTTCCGATGACCCAGAACTACAGCGTGAGCATTGCTCAGCAGTTGAACCGGACCACCTTTTTGCAGTTCTCCTATGCTGGAAACAAGAGTGATTCGTTGATGAACAACGGCACTACCCAGTCTGTGGTGCTGAATAACATCAATGCCGTTCCGGTAGGTTATCTGTTCACACCGGCGGCGGCCGCCAAAATCAACGCCGAGACTGCCAAGTATGCCTCGTGGATGGGCGTCCCGTGCAATCCCACGGGCTGCACGCCGCAACAGGCTGCGCAACTTTCGAACCTGGAGAATTGGCCTGGACAGCCGAGCGTTCAGTCGTCCAGACCTTACCCGGAATATGGCAGCATCATCGTGCCGCAACACAACACATATGCGAACTACAACGGGTTCCAGGCGCTGATGATTAAGCAGTCGGGAAGACTCACCTACAACCTCAATTACACCTTCTCGAAGGCACTCGGAATCCTCGGCTCCGCGGCAGACTTCAACTACACCGCGCCGGTCGATCCATTCCACATGAGGAATAATTATGGGCCGATGAATTACGATCGCACCCACGTTTTGAACTTGTCGTACTCCTACCAGTTTGGAAAAGTCACATCACAGCACATGCTCGGATTGTTGGCAAACAGTTGGCTGGTCTCCGGCATTACCTCGGTGCAGAGTGGCGGCAACATGCAGACGGGAGTCAGTTTCTCGCCGGACTTCTACCTGCAGGGCACGATTCAGGATCCGAACGGTTCATACTCCGTGTCCAATCAGACGATCCTCGGAACGCCTGACGTGAGTCTGCAGCCGGTCTTGAAATGCAGCCCACACTCGGGACTGGGCAAGAACCAGTTCGTCAACGGTTCTTGCTTCGGCCTGCCGGCGATTAATTCCAATGGTCCGTCCATCATGCCTTATATGCACGGTCCAGCGTTTTTCAACAGCGATCTCAGCCTGGAGAAGGGCTTTGCCGTTGGCGAAAGCCGCAAACTCCGCCTCCGCTATTCCGCGTTTAACTTCCTGAATCATCCGCTGCATAGCTTTGGCACGCCCGAGTCTGCGAGTCAAAGCACGCTCAACCTCTCGGGTAATTCCCCTGCTACTGCGACAAGCATTAACTCAAACTTCGGCTTTGCCCCGTTGACGATCGGTCGTCGTCTGTCGGAGATCTCGCTGAAGTTTGAGTTCTAATCTTGCAGTAGATGCTCTTCCCAAGTCCCCGTCGCCAGTCGTGCAAATTATGACTGGTGGCGGGGACTTTCGTTTTGCATTGCCCCTCTCAGATGCTCCCGTGCAATTCCAGTCCACGTCCTCGGGCAACGGAACGATGCCAGATGCATCCATCTACTCATGAAAGGTCCGGGTTCGAGTCCATGGAAATAAGTTCAGAGAAACTGCAATATCGGGTACTTGGTGGAACAGGAGAGAAGGTCTCCGCAATCGGTATTGGGGGATGGCATCTCGGTCTGCCCCAAGTGGATGAGCAATTGAGCCACCGTATTGTTCGCACGGCAATCGATAGCGGCATCAACTTTATGGACAATTCGTGGGACTACAACAATGGCATCAGCGAGATTCGCATGGGTAAGGCGCTCCGTGATGGCTACCGCAAGCGGGTGTTCCTGATGACGAAAATTGACGGGCGTTCGAAAAAGGCTGCGGCTAAGCAACTGGACGAATCACTGCAGCGGCTCGATACGGATTACATAGATTTGGTGCAGCATCATGAGGTGATTCGCTTCGAAGACCCACACCGTATCTTCGACGCGGAGGGTGCCAACGCTGCGTTGCTCGAGGCGCAGAAGGCTGGGAAAGTCCGCTATATAGGCTTCACTGGACACAAAGACCCGCGTGTCCATCTCCACATGCTCGAAGTCGCGGAAGATAATGGGTTTAAGTTTGATACGGCGCAAATGCCGTTGAACGTAATGGATGGGCATTACCGCAGCTTCGAGAAGCTGGTCGTTCCTGAACTCGTCAAGAAGAGGATGGGCGTGCTTGGCATGAAATCCATGGCGAACGGGATAATCCTGAAATCGAAAACGGTAACGCCGATGGAATGTCTGCATTATGCTCTGAATCTTCCAACTTCGGTCGTCATCACGGGCGTCGATAGCATGGAAATTCTTGAACAGGCGCTGGAGGCATGGCGCACATTCCATCCACTGAGCGAGGCTGAGGTGGCGGCATTGTTGGCGAAGACGGAGAAGGCTGCAAAGAACGGTGCATTCGAGCCCTTCAAGACGACCTCAATCTTCGACGCTACAGCGCAGAACCCGGCGTGGTTGGGTGAAGAGCCGGAGCATGTCCAACAGCTTATGCCCGGGTAAGGAAGGCCGTTCTGGACGAGCATAGCCGGTGGACAGCCGACAGCATCCAACCACCAAAGCGTGAACCGTTTCGCGCGGAGGCAAAGATGAATGCCATGGTTGTGTTTCTGTCGATGGGAATAATGGCACTGGCACAGATTGCTCCTCCTGTTCAGTCGCACGAAAAGCCAATTCAGCAGCTTGTCTCTGCCTTTATGAGTGCGTGGAACAAACATGACGCCCATGCGTTTGCCGGGACTTTCACCGAAGACGCGGATTTCACAAACGTGCGAGGGGTAGGTGCACACGGAAGAAATGCGATTGAACAGTTCCATGCGACCGTCTTTGAAACGATATTCAAGCAGAGCCACCAGACCGCAACCGACGTGCGGACACGGTTCGTTGCATCGAATGTCGCATCCGTTGACGTGCGATGGGAAATGACTGGCTCAACCGCGCCGGATGGAACGCCAATTCCACTCCGCAAAGGGTTACTAACCTGGCTTGTCACAGAGCGCGACGGGAGATGGTTGATTACGGTGATGCACAATCAGGATTTGACTCCGCGCAAGGAGTGAAATTTAGACTCGATGGGCGGCTACTCCACACTTGCTTCCTGCTATGAGCTTCGTTGATCGAGAGCAGGTCTAACGCGCCTCAAACAGCATGGTGGTCTAATTTGATCAGACTTCCATCTTCTTCAGCCCTAGCATGGGAGACAGAAGAAGTGAGGCGACCGTTGCAAGGGCCATTCCCGCTTCTTCTCAAAAGTGAGGTACGAACATGCAAACAATTTTGATTGTTCTCGTCGTGTTGTTTCTGCTTGGCGGCGGGGGCTGGGGATACTCTCGTTGGAGCCGCTAGAGTTGGGTAATGAAATAGTATGGACATCGAACAGACCATCGCCGAGATAGAGTGGCTGGAACTGCTCTTGACACTGCCGGACAACAGGCTATTCCAGATGGCCGATTGGAAATCCGCGAATCAGCGGCATATTGAGGCATATGCCAATGACCCGTGGTTCCGGCTGCCGAGGCAGCAGTGGCTGGAAGATCTTTTCAGACTGCCCGACAATAGGCCATTCCAGGCCGCCGACTGAAAGTAAAGCAGCGGTAGGATTCGGCCCCGCCCAAGTACTGAAAGGTCGCAGAGCAATCCGAGTTCAGACACTTCGGCACCATGGAACTCCTCGCTCTCTCCGCCAATCTTCAATGCCTGGCACCTTGAACCTGAGGCAATAAACGCGAAGATTCAGGTCGACAGGCCGGAAAACAAAAGCTCTTCCAGAGCCATCCGTCGCACCTGCCAGAAGTCGCATTCCCTGTCATGAACATTCAGCTTGCACTCACCCTTGTCATTGAATGTCAGGGTCACTTCAAACATCGGAGCGCCTTCATCTGCCTGCACTAGAATTGCGTGCTGGGCAAGACTGAATACTACCGACCTGCGCACATCCTTAGCGATTAGAAGAGCCGTAAATTCGCCGCCATTTTCCAACACTGAAAACTCGTAGGGAGCATTCTTGGGGCGCAGAGCGTTGCGAGTCTTAACATCATCTTCAACTTGTAATCTGAGCATCGTGAATATCTTCGGTAGAGAGCAGGAAGAACGCTCAGTTACCCAGTCGAATACCGTTACATCTTTCTCGACCTTGTCGTCCACCCTCTCATCACCTCCACCTCCAAAGTTCCACCCCCAAGGCGGGGCAGCGTAATCCGTCAGTCTCTCTACGAACCCGCTTCCATCCTGCGCTTCATGGCAACGCGCGATGCGCGAAGGATAGAGCGGACATCTTGCGAGTGGCAGAATTCGGCTGCTCCAGCGTTCAGCGCCGCCATCCACATCCGTTCGTCCGGAGACTGGTGAGTGCATACAATTGTCAGATCGTCAAAAGTGCTAGCCAGTCGGTGAACTTCATCCAAGTTGACTAATTCCAGGTCGAGCACAGCCACTCGTGCCTCGTGACGAAGCAGCAATCTGTGTAACTCCATTGCATCCCGTGTTACGGCTACTCGCGCAAAATGCGGATGAAGCTCGTGCGCTAATCGCTGCGCAATGGATGGATCGTGTTGTGCAATGACAATGGCGGGTAGCGGCATATTCTCTCCGTGCAACAACCGCCCGCGCTGGACGACTGAGCGGTCGGAAAGAGTCCTCTCCTGTAAACGCCCTCTTGAGACATCATCGAACCGACGCCCCATGGGAGCATTGATGAACTTATTGGAGAATCCTGGTAGTCGCTGTTCAAAATTGCTCACTTCCACAAGTTTCGGGTTCTGCAGAATCGCAAACATCATGCTGATTCACGCCGCTGCGGACTCGGCACCGTTGGACAACTCCCTTGGAAGACTTCCGAGTTCGCTAGGGCAACTTATGCAGGCCATCGGAGCATCTACCAGGTCAAACTCGGGCGTTTTGCTGTCACCGCAGTAGCAGTGGGGTCTCACCAGAAATTCCCCCGCATCGTAAAATCCAGCGCCCGAGGTCTGTGCCATACATGTGCTCTCCGCCCGGCTGCACGCAACGTCCTCTTTCGCAGCCAGCAAGTCCAATCTCGCCAGTATCACCCAATGACACTGTGCCTTTTGTGGCCGTATCGCATCACATGAGAATTGTCGGAGATGCCAACCAGCCCAAAATGCTCGAAACTACAGGGCAGGGAATTCCACTTTCGAGCAGGCGAGTCACGGCGCTGCGGAGCAGATCGTGGAATCGGCACTCTAGACCTGTTTCGCAGAGGCTGTAATTGCGGGTGCCCCACCTTCGACGCGCGCCTTTTGCGCGGCTAAGATTCTCTCTCGCTTTGCAAGTTCTTTTTTCTCTTTGAGAGGGAGTACAGAGGGAGA
>Ga0302319_10002854_pt1 | contig 36717 bp, 29 predicted proteins | sample Bog_T0_2_FD_203319 | JGI IMG/M metagenome (GOLD analysis project Ga0302319, IMG submission 203319) | Peat permafrost microbial communities from Stordalen Mire near Abisko, Sweden - Bog_T0_2 | ecosystem: Environmental > Terrestrial > Soil > Wetlands > Peat | place: Sweden: Abisko, Stordalen Mire...
TGCGAAGGCGATAGCCTGGCGGACGCGCGGGTCGCGGAGTGCCGGATCTTGTACGTTGAAGTTTAGATAATCCACGCGCGCGCCGGGGCCGATAGAGACCCGGAGGTTCGGTGCCGAGGCCAGGGCGTGCACCATGTCCATCGTCAGCACGTTGCTCTCGACGTCCGCGGAGCCTTTCTTCATCTCGAGCGCGGCGGTGATGGTATCTGGGACGACCTGAAAGCGGATGTGTTGGATGGTCGCACTCGGCGCACCAGCCCAGTAGCTAGGATTACGGTCGAGGAGGACTTCTTTGTCCTGCACCTGGGAGACAAAGCGGAAAGGCCCGGAACCAATGGGATGCAAACCCTCGTCGCGCGCGGCGCCCTTTTCGACGACACCAAAGAGGCCGTCCGAGAGGTTGAAGAGCAGGCTGGGCTGCGGCATGCTGGTGTGGACGACGACGGTGAGCGGATCGGGCGTCTCGACGGCGGTGATCGCTTTGAAGGCTCCGGCCTTGGCCGTGAGGATCGCGCCGTTGGTCATGCTGCGGATGGACCACGCAACGTCGGCGGAGGTGAGGGAGTGGCCGTCGTGGAAGCGGACGTTGGGGCGGAGGTGGAAGACCCATGTCAGCGGGTTGGGACGATCCCACGAAGTCGCGAGCCAGGGCTGCACATTGAAGCGCGCATCCTTGCGGACGAGTGGATCGTAGATGAGTTCGCCGATGCGTTCAGACTGCGAGTCGGTACCTTGTCGAACATCGAGATTGTTAGGCGAGGACTCGATGAGGAAGGTGAGGGTGTGAGGGTGTTTCGCGGACGGCGAACATGCCGTGAGTGAGAGAAGTGTCACAAGAAGCAGCGCGCTGCCGAATCGTCGTCTCAAGCGAGCGTCACCTTGCCGAGGATCACTGGACGGGTGGCGCCGGTGGCGCTGGGGATATTGCCAGGAAGGCCGTGCCAGGTTAGCCAGCCAAGCAGCGCGAAGGCGGCAGCTTCCTTGGCTTCGACGGGAAGGCCCGCTCTGGCGGTGGTGGAGACCGTGACGCCGAGAGCCGTTAAGCCTTTGGTCAGCATGCGCATGAGCGCGAGGTTCTTGGCACCCCCGCCGGCTGCGATGAGTTCGGTGGCGCGGCTAAGCGGCGCATGCTGCCCAAGGTGCGGCCAGCAGAAGCGGCGGTAGGCGTCGAGAATGGTGGCAGCGGTGAACGCCGTGGCCGTTGCGATAATGTCCTGCCTGGGCGCTTGCTTACAAAGCATGCGTAGTTGTTGCGCAAAACCGGGGCCGAACTCTTCGCGGCCGCAGGATTTCGGCGTTGGCGAGGCGAAGTAAGGAGTGGTGAGGAGGCGGTCGATGACCGGCCTCAGGACCTGGCCGCTAGTAGCGACTGCTCCGTTCTTGTCGAAGCGGCGGTTGTAGAGCTGCTGCATGAGCAGGTCGATGAGAATGCTTGCAGGTCCGGTGTCGAAGGCGAGAACGTCGGCAGAGGTGCAGGCCGCGGGCAGGGCAGTGACGTTGGCGATGCCGCCTAGGTTGAGGAGCAGGCGATTCTTCGTTGCATGCCGGAAGAGGTGGAAATCGAGCATAGGGACGAGCGGCGCCCCCTGGCCTCCAGCTGCGAGGTCCGCGGGACGGAAGTCGCTGACGACGGGGATGCGAAGGTGTTCAGCGATGAGGGACGGCTCACCAATTTGCGAGGTACAGCGGACGGGCGTGCCGAGGTATTTTGTGGGCACGGGCTGGTGATAGACCGTCTGGCCATGCATGGCGGCAAGTTGGGGCTTGAGGTCCAGTTCGCGCGAGGTCATGGCGATGCAGTCGGCGTATAGCTCGCCGAGACGCCAGGACAGTTGGCTGACTTCGGCGGCGGTGGTATTTTTGCCGGCTGCGATGCTGAGGATGGTGGCGCGAAGTTTCTTGTCGTACCCGAAGGATCGGTGACCGAAGAGTTTGAGGCGCGGAGAGGTACCGTCGTGGAGTGCGGGCGAGATGCGGCAGAAGGCCACGTCTACGCCGTCGGCCGAGGTTCCAGACATGACACCGGCGACAAGCACTGATTTCGGTAGCGGAGGTTTCATGCGCCGCCTTTCAGTTCGCGTTGAAGTTCGGCGAGCAGCTGCAGCGCCTCGCGCGGCGTGAGGCCGTCGATGTCAACCTGCTCGATTCGGTCAACGATGAGCTGCGAGAGCGGCGTGAACATGGTCATCTGAACGCTTGCTTCCCGTGCGGCGGGTGTGGACTCGCGAACCTGCTGCGTCTCGGCCCGCTCATGCACCTTGAGGACCTCGCGGGCGCGGCTGATGACGGCGTTGGGAAGTCCGGCGAGGCGGGCGACTTCGATGCCGTAGCTCTTGTTCGCCGCGCCCGATTCGACTGTGTGGAGGAAGACGATTCCTCCGGAGTTCTCGCGGACTGTGACGCGCACATTACGCAGGTGGGCGAGACGATCTGCGAGGAGCGTGAGTTCGTGATAATGCGTGGCGAAGAGCGTGCGGCAGCCTATGGTGTCGTGGAGGTGCTCGACCGTTGCCCAGGCGAGTGAGAGTCCGTCGTAGGTAGCGGTGCCGCGGCCCATCTCGTCGAGCAGCACCAGCGATCGCGAGGTTGCAGTGTTGAGAATGGCGGCGGTCTCGGTCATCTCGACCATGAAGGTGGAGCGGCCGCGGGCAACGTTATCGGCGGCGCCGATGCGGGTATAGATGCGATCGACTAACCCGAGCCGCATGCTCTCCGCCGGAACGAAGCAGCCGCACTGCGCCATGATGACCAACAACGCAGCCTGACGCAGATAAGTGCTCTTGCCGCCCATGTTGGGGCCGGTGATGAGCAGTAGCGAGGGTTCACTGGCTGCGGTGTCTCCTGCGCACAGGTGCAGCGAATTGGGAATGAAGCGGCCGGCGCCCTGGTCTTCCATGCGGCGCTCAATGACTGGATGGCGGCCTGCATGGAATTCGATCAGCCCGCTGTTGTCGACCTGCGGGCGAATCCAATTGCGCAGCGCAGCGAGGTGCGCGAAGCAGCTGAGCAGGTCGATGCGTGCGATGACGCGGGAGCTTTCACGGATGCGTGTGGCGTTGGCGAGCAGCTGGCGACGAAGTTCGGCGAAGATGCGGCGTTCGATTTCGCCTGAACGCTCCTGGGCGGTGAGGATCTTTACCTCGAGGTCCTTGAGTTCGGGAGTCGTGAAGCGTTCGGCGTTGACGAGGGTTTGTTTTCGTTCGTAGTCGGCGGGAACCGATTTGGCATTGGCCTTGGTGACCTCGAGGTAGTACCCGAACACGGAGTTGAATCGCACTTTGAGCGATCCGATACCGGTACGCACGCGTTCGCGTTCCTCAATGGAGGCAATACGCTGTCGGCCATTGGACGAGAGGTCGCGGACGATGTCCAGGTCGGCGTCGACTCCTTCGCGGATGGCGCCCCCATCGGATAGATTGACCGGCGGCTCGTCTACCAACGTTCGTCCGATGAGCTCGTTGAGGTCGTCGAGAGTGTCGAAGCCGGTGGCGAACTCGGACCAGTGGCTGTTGGGATTCGCCGATACGAATTCGGAGACAGCAGTGCGCAGGCCGGGAAGGCGCGCAATTGTCTTGCCCAATGCGACCACTTCGCGTGGGCCGGCGGTTTCGAGGGACACACGGCCGAGCAGCCTCTCCAGATCGAGGATGCCGTCCATGGAGCGGCGCAGGCCTTCGCGAAGGCGCAGGCTGGCGACGGCTTCTCCGACCGCATCTAGACGCTGGTTGATGGCGTCGACCGACTGCATGGGACGCAGGAGTTGCGCACGCAACAGGCGCTTGCCCATGGGTGTACAGCAGGCGTCGAGCGTCCAAAACAAGGTAGTCTGCGGGCCTTCGCTGGAGAACAGCGGTTCGACCAGTTCGAGATTGCGTACGCTTACGGCGTCGAGCTCGAGCGCGTCGCTGCGCTCGTAGTAGCGCAGGGTGTCGAGATGTGCGAGCGCCCCTTGCTTCGTTGCGCGCAGGTAGTGGACGATCGCTCCCGCAGCGATGGCAGCGGCGTGATGATGGGCCAGGCCCATGCCGTCGAGCGAGTGCACGCCGAGCTGCTGGCGGAGTAGGGGAAGGGCATAGTCCTCAGTGAAGGCCCAATCCTCGACCTCGGTACGTGCGCCGGAGATGTCGAGTTGCGCGGGCTCTTCTCTTGCTTCGCCGACAGTCTCGCGCAGGACTCCCTGTCGAACACTTTGTGACGTTGTACCAAAGCCGGCGCTGCCGCGAGCGTACAGAACTTCCGCCGGACGCATGCGGGAGAGCTCGTCCAGCGCAAGCACCCAGGCGGAGGCGCCGGAAAATTCGGTGGCGCGGAAGTCGCCCGTGGAGAGATCGAGCGCAGCAACGCCGACAGCCGCTGCTGGACCGTTCCCGGATGCCGCTATGCTGGCAAGCCACTGGCTCTCGCTGGCGTCCAGCGCTGCATCGACAGCCGTACCCGGCGTAAGGACGCGCGTGACCTCGCGGCGAACGATCGTCTTCGTTGCCTTCGGGTCTTCCATCTGCTCGCAGAGTGCGACGCGATAACCCTTGCGGAGAAGGCGTTGGAGATAGGGGCCGGCAGAGTGATACGGGACGCCGCACATGGGCACGGATTTGCTCTTATCGCGCGAGGTGAGAGTGAGTTGCAGCTCGCGGGAGGCGATGATCGCGTCCTCATAGAAGAGCTCGTAGAAGTCTCCAAGGCGGAAGAAGAGCAGGGCATCCGGGTGCGCATCCTTGGCGGAGCGGTATTGCCGCATCACCGGGGTAAGGTCGCGCTCGATGGCGGCTGCGGTAGTTTCGGTGGACATCGTCATGCACTCGTATCTGAACGCTCAGAATATCGCAGACGCATGATCTGGGCGTTTGGTCCTCCAAACGCTTGGCGGAATTCTCAGCGGACAATAGACTGGCAGAATGATCGAGATTCCGATGTCTGAGACCCAATTCGCTGCGGCCACCCAACGCCTGCGCGGCAATGGCATTGAACTGACGGGCACGACGGGCACGCTGAGTAAAGACGGCGTGACGGCGAAATACACCTATGCGGCAGGAAAGCTGGCCATTGAGGTGCTGGATCGACCCTCCATGCTGCCGCTTTCGCTGATTGAGGGTAAGCTTCAGGCCTATCTGGACCAGTCGATTGCGTACGATTCGAGTAAATCTCAAGAAAAGTGAGATTTCCAGTGGCGACGGGGCCCGAAATCAATTAACTTATGCTTCTCCTCTTTATTAGCTTAAGAGTGATGCGAGCGAAAGGATATATGCCCCATCATTTGAATCGTCTGGATACTTTTTCTAGGAGCGCCCCCCGGTTGATGATCACGCGGCGGCGCGAGAGTTGGATCTCGCGCGTGAGTCTACGGAAAGTTCTTCGCCTGGCAATCGTGGTCATCATGTCGTTCATGTGCTGGATCGGTCTCGGATGCTTCGCGTTCGAGATGTTTCAGTTGGCTGGGCGCTAGGCGGTCTGGATCCCGCTCTGTGAGCGTGATCACAATCTCATGGGGCAATGCAGATATACTGGATTTTCGTGCATAATCTGCGCGAAACTGAACGTATGACCCTGCTCTGGCTCCGACTTGCGGTGATTCTGTACGGCGTTGCCGCTCTTGCGGTGCTACCGGCCGCTCTCTATAACCGGCCTCGCTGGCGACATATTGCTATGCCGGCGGCGGTTCTCGGGGCTTTCTTCCACTTTGTCTCGATCGCCGAAACCTTGTATGCGGCCCACCGCGCGCTGCACGTAGACACGCACGAGACGCTGTCAATGTTGGGGCTGCTGCTGGTCGTGGGATTTCTGATCCTGGCCGCCCGCTACCGGACCGTATCATTCGGCATCTTCCTTCTTCCCATCGCGGTGCTGCTGGCGATAATTCCAGCGTTCCATCCGGGGCATGAAGAGATTGCGTATCCGCTGGTACGGACGGGATGGATCCTCCTGCACATTGCGCTTCTGCTTGCAGCGTATGCGGCGATGTTTCTTTCGCTAATCGCGAGCCTTCTGTACCTGATTCAGGAACGCCGTCTGAAGGAAAAGCGAGCCGAGTCCAAGCGCGGATGGCTGCCACCGCTCGAGACGCTGGACCAGATCGGCGTGAACTCGTTGCGCTTCGGCCTGCCCTGCATGACGGCGGGCTTGCTGATCGGCTCGGTTCTGGCGCTGCAGACCATCGGTCTGACGTTCTTCGCGGACCCCAAGGTTCTGCTCTCGTGTGCCATGTGGGTTGCCTACATCCTCATGATCTACATCCGCAGCGCGAGCGGTTTGCGTGGGCGCCGCGCGGTGTATCTGTCGAGTTTTGTATTCCTCGTGATGATTGCGGTGTGGGCGGCAAACTCGCTCTCGGCCGTGCATAGGTTTAAAACGCCATGAGCACTTCGAGGATTGAGGTCGGGGTAAGGTCGGCGCCGAACACCTCCCCGCAGACGCGCAAGTTACTGCTGCTGGGGGTGAACCACACGACTGCGCCGATTGCAGTGCGCGAGCGGCTGGCAATCCCTGGGCATCGCCTGGCAGACGCGACGCGTACACTGGCTCACCAGCCCGGCATTCGCGAGGCGCTGATCCTGTCCACTTGCAATCGTGTGGAGATCCTCACCGTACAGGATGGCATTGACCAGGAAAATGCGGAGGTTCGCGAAGGTCTGCAAGCGCCTACGCTGAGCGTAATCAAGTTTCTGCACGACTATCTGCAAATTCGTGAGACCGATCTCGAGCCGCACGTGTATGAGTATCATGAGCGCGAGGCAATCCGTCACCTGTTCCGCGTGGCAAGCTCGCTGGACTCCATGGTGGTGGGCGAACCGCAGATCCTTGGGCAGGTGAAGCAGTCCTGGACAGTGGGCCGGGAGGTTGGCGCGGTCAAAACGATGTTGGATCCGTTGCTCCAGCGAGCGTTTTCGGTCGCCAAAAAGGTGAGGACGGAGACGCAGATCGGCAACACCACGGTCTCCGTCGCCTCCGTGGCGGCGGAGCTCGCGAGAAAGATCTTTGGCTCGCTCGCCGGCAAGACGGTCTTGCTGGTGGGAGCTGGCAAGATGAGCGACCTTACAGCACGGCATCTTATCCAGCAGGGCGCTACTATGCTTCTGGTGGCGAACCGGACCGAGGCGCGTGCCCAGGCCATTGCGGATGCGCTCCGGACGCCGAGCATTACCACGGGCGTCATTCCGATCGAGCAGCTCCATGAGCAGGCATATCGCGCCGACATTGTAATTACGAGTACGGGTGCCGGACAGGTCTTCACTCCAGAGAATGCGCGCGTACTGCTGCAGCGCCGCAAGAATCGACCGGTGTTCTTTATTGACATTGCAGTGCCGCGCGATGTGGCTCCTGAAGTCAACAAGGTGGACGGCTGCTTCGTGTACGATATCGACGATCTGCAGCAGGTGGCGATGCAGAACAAGGCAGTGCGCAATCGCGAGGCGGAGGCGGCTGAGTCGATTGTGACGCGCGAGGTCGCACGCTACAGTGACCGGATCTCGCAGGCCCCCGTGACGGAATCGATCAAGGGGCTGCTTCTAAGCGCCGAAGAGGTTCGGCAGCAGGAGCTGGCGCGGATCATGCATCAACTGGCACGCGAACCGCTCACCCCGGAGCAACTGGCTGCCGTGGATCGGCTGACGAAGTCGCTGACCAGCAAGCTTCTGCATCCGCAGATTGCGTCGCTGCGAGAGATGGCCGCTGAGCGGGAAGCAGACGAGTAGACGCGGGCTGCGTCTATGAAGGAAGAGCGGCGCCCTCGTCGCACGATCTGAAAGAGAGCGATGAGGGCGCCGCAGCCGAACGCGTGTTTTTCAGCGTCTTCCGTAGGCCCTAAGTATTGAGGCTGCTGAGGTAAACTCAAAGCATTCCGGTGGTGAAGGTCTGCTGGCATCACGACCATCGCGATCGGTAGGAGAGCAAGTCGGATGAGTTTTATTGCGCCCCTGCGGCCTGGTCGCCAATCGCGCCTTCGATTGGCATATGCGCTGGCCGTGCTGTTGCCCGTATTGGGGACTGTGCTCACGCAGCACATGGCGTTTCTGCACGGAATTCCCAACTCGACGAACCTCTTGTCGGTGGTGGTAGTGGGCATCCTAGGCGGCCTTTCGCCGTCCATGCTGGCCATCGGTGTAGCCGTGGTGACGCGAAGCCTCTATCTTCTGGTCGTCCACGACCATAGTTTTTTGTTCTCCTACGAGTTGTTGCATGTGCTGATCATGGTGGCGGCGGCGCTTGTGGTGTGGTTTATGAATCGCGAACGCCTGCGATCGGAAGAGAAGCTGGAATCCATTCTGGTAGCGCTGCAGGAGCGTACCGATGACCTGGTGTCGTCGCTCAACAGCAGCCGCTGTGCGTGCTGGACGATGGACCTGGATGGGGGGCGGAGTGCGCGTTGGTACAGTGGAAGCTATCAACTCTTTGGAAGACCCTACAGCGAACTCGAAGAGTTGCCCTCCCTCATTCCCTTACTACACCCCGACGACCAACAGGCATTCCAGGATCTGACCTTACGCATGAAGACGGCCTGGGATCCGGTGGTGTTTGAGCATCGAGTGGTGTGGCCCAACGGTGAGATTCATACGCTGGAGATGCGCGGTAATCGGGTAGCTGGGCGACGCTGCGTGTGGCGTGGAGTTTCGCTTGATATTACCGAGCGCAAGAGGACGGAAGCGGCGCTGCTACGTGCGGAAAAGCTGGCTGCGATGGGAAGGCTCGCATCCACCGTGGCGCACGAGATCAATAACCCGCTAGAGTCCGTAACCAACCTGCTCTTCCTCGCTCAGTCGAGCCGATTACTCGATTTCGAGACCCAGAAGTACCTCGCAACGGCCGAACGAGAACTTGCCCGACTGAGCAATATAACGCGGCTAACCCTGGGTTTTGTTCGCACCTCCGCGAGCGCGGATGAGACGGACATCGCAGAGGTCGTCAACGAGGTGCTGTCGATCTTCAACCACCGCTTTGAGACTAAGGGCCTACAAGTAGATTGCCATTACGAACCGGATGTCACCATCACGATCGCCCCGCATGAACTGCGGCAGATAGTGACCAACCTGATTGCCAACGCGGCCGACGCTGTGGGCCTCGAGCATGCACGCATCGGGATACGAATTGCGCGCGAAGGGGAGACGGCGGTGCTCGAGGTCGAAGATAACGGTGAAGGAATCGCCCCGATCCATCTTCCGAAGATATTCGAAGCCTTCTTTAGCACCAAGGAAGAGGTTGGTACGGGAATTGGCCTGTGGGTGACTCGAGAACTGGTGGAGAAGAACGGTGGCCATATCACTGCTCGGAGCAACCCGGAGGAAACCCTTCCGTCGGGTGCGAAGACACAATTCCGCGTAGAGTTCCCGGCAACGGTTTGAGATCAGGATCTAGGACTGCGGAGAGTGTCCGGCGACCGAAGTCTCAAGCGCCTTTGGCTTACGCGTGAGCAGAAAGACCATCCCCGCCACAATGACCAGCGTGATCATACCGGCGATGCCAAGAATCCGAACAATCGATACCGAGTATCGCCCCACAACGGGGCTGTAGTTACAGCAATAGAGGATGAGTAGGTCAACGGGATTGCTGATCTTCTTGTCGCCGGCCTCGAGGAGAGCCATGCGCATGTCGCGGGCCGGGTAGTCGATGCCGGAAAGATACTTCGACATCCGGCCATCTGGCGTAGCGAACATGATGACGCTGGAGTGCGCAAACTGGTCCATCTTGCCGTCGGGGCCCGGAACCCGCACGTAGTGGAAGCCGGTGGCGTCAGTAATGGCATCGATGCTGGGCTGCTCGGCGGTAAGGAAGTGAACGGCGTTTGCGGCCGCGGAGTTATTCGTCCAGCCGGCTTCGCCCAGGAAGGTCTTCTTCTCGTCGAGCGCGTTGGCGGGTTTGTCCATGGTGTCGATGCTGATGACCAATACCTGGTAGTCCTTACCGGGCTTGAGCGTCGTCTGCGCAAGGCCGGTGGCGAGACCGTGCTGTACCTGCGGACACAGCATCGCACATTGGTAATAGACTTCAGCCATGACTACGGGTCTGTTGCTAAACCAGCTGCTGAGCGGGCCAGTCCGACCTGTCTCGTCGGTGAAGACAGCGGCCATAGGCAAACGCTGACCGAGCCGCTGCTCGATGCCGGCGTGCGCGAGATACGCCGGGGTCTGCTGCGCGGCCATGCCGATCGGTTTGTCCGCTGCGTAGCCCTGGGCATGCATCAAGGATGCAGAAATCCCAAAGGCAACAAGAGCCAGCGCACCCAAAGCGATTCGGCCCACTTGCATCGTTCCCAGCTTCAATTGGTTCACTGTTTCCTCACGATTTCAATGGTAAACCTGCCTGGTGACCTGGGCACGTGCGAGCGATTGCCCGAAACGCGTATCCTAGCGGTGTGAATACATACACGATTCGAATTGGGTCGCGCGGCTCGCAGCTTGCCTTGTGGCAGGCCAACCACATCGCCGCGCAGCTTCGCGGCCATGGACACGCGGTGGAGATTGAGGTCATTCGCACAGTCGGTGACCGCATGCAGGACCCTGGCTTTGTTACGCCTGCAACGTTTGAGGACGGCACTCCCCTGGACGCTAAGGGCATCTTCATCAAAGAGATTGAGGACGCGCTTCTGTCTGGAAGGATCGATCTCGCGGTGCACTCGCTGAAAGATCTGCCGACCACGCTGCATGAGCGTTTTTCGCTGACGGCGATCCCGCCCCGCGTCGACGCACGCGATGCCTTCGTGTGCGAGAAGCATTGGGGACTTCACATGCTTCCCTCGGACTCGACCATTGCGACGACTAGCCCTCGGCGGCAGGCGATGCTGCTGGCGCTGCGACCGGACGTGCGCTTTGTGGAGATGCGAGGGAACATTGATACGCGGCTACGCAAGTGGTCGGAAGGCCAGGCGGATGCTCTGGTGTTGGCCTGTGCAGGCCTTGATCGCCTCGGCCACACTGAGCATGTGCACTATCGATTCTCCGTAGATGAGATGACTCCTGCGCCGGGGCAGGGAGCTCTCGGCCTCGAGACGCGCAGCGCGGAGCATCCACTCGATACCGAGGATGCGGGACGCGACCCATATATATGCCAGGCCGTGCGCGCCCTGAACGATCCGGACGCGGAGTTCGCGACCCAGGCTGAACGTACGGTGCTGAACGCTTTGGGCGGAGGCTGCCAGTTGCCGCTGGGCGCGTATTGTCACCGGGTGGACGACACTTGGCATCTGCACGCGATGGTCGTCGCGCGTGATGGCGAGCAGGCGGCCCACGTGGTGAAGAAGGCGCCGGTAGGAACGGCCGCCAGCGACCTGGGAGCTTCTGTGGCCGAGGCGCTTATCGACCGCGGTGCGCAGGAGTTGCTCGCAGAGACCGCCACTGAAACGACGTAGAGACGAACATGGAGATTCATCAGCTAGGCTACTTCTGCGCCGTCGTGAAGACGGGCAGCTTCACCAAGGCGGCGGAGCTTGAAGGAGTGTCGCAACCCACGTTGTCGCAGCAGATTCGGCGGTTGGAGCAGTCATTAGGAGCGGAGCTCTTTGCACGCCAGGGCCGAGCCGTGCGGCTCACCCACGCCGGCAATAGCCTTTATCCTTTTGCCCAGGAGATCCTTCTCCAATCGAAGCAGGCGGCTGCGCAGGTCCGTCACCTGGCAACCGACATTCGTGGGCCATTACGCGTTGGCGTGATTCCGACGATCCTTCCGTACCTCATTGCGCCGCATCTTCCTGAGTTTCAGGCAAAGTATCCGGATATCGAGATTCTGCTGACCGAAGACGTCACCGAGCGGCTGGTGGAACGCCTCCAGGCCTGCGATTTGGACCTGATCGTCGTCAGTCTGCCGCTGCATCATCGAGATATCGTGTGTAGCGCATTGATGCGCGATCCTCTGGTGCTGGTCACGTCGAAGAATCATCGTCTGGCATCGCCCCTTGAGGAGCGGCACCTCAATTTGTTCGGGGAACGGCTGCTGCTGTTGAAAGATGGCCACTGCTTCCGCGACGATATGCTGACTGCCTGCAAGCATAGCCGGAGCGAGATGAGCCCAGTCTTTGAGTCGGATCACTTTGGCACGATTTTTCCACTGGTAGCCTCGGGAGCTGGAGTCACCATTGCACCCATGATGGCAGCTATCTACGCTAAAGATTGCTCAATAGTGGCACTTCCGAAACCGCAGTATCGCCAGGTCGGTTATGCGCGTCTAAAGAGTAGCGGTACGTTCAAGCCGCTGAGCGCTTTCACGAAATGGCTTCGTTCGCTCTCCAGGAGTCTATCGACGGCGTCGTCGCATAGCTGATATCTATACCTGACATAGACGAAAGGCACTATGTCAGAATTCATGGTCTAGATACCTTTGAGGAGTAGCGTCGTCTCACCCTGGAAGGTCCAGGGGGCGAGCCTGGCGCAGACCCTTTCAACGGAACACAACGCGAAGGTCGCGTCCCATTCCTAACGCACTGGTCGCCAGTGCGCTCCACGTCGCATCAGAAATTCGGAGACAATATCATGGCTGAACAAAACGGATCGAACGGATCAAATGGAAGTAACAAGAGCTCGGCACCCCGTCTCACGACGAACCAGGGACGGCCGGTTGGCGATAATCAAAATTCGGTAACGGCAGGCCGCCGCGGACCGATCACGCTCGACGACTTCCAGCTCTTTGAGAAGATGGCGCAGTTCAACCGCGAACGCATCCCCGAGCGCGTCGTACATGCCAAGGGGTCAGGCGCGCACGGCAACTTCGTAGTGACGCACGACATTACCAAATACACCTCCGCAAAGCTGTTCTCGAAGATCGGCAACAAGTGCGAGACGTTTGCGCGCTTTTCGACCGTCGGCGGTGAGAAGGGCTCAGCCGACACTGTGCGCGATCCCCGCGGCTTTGCCGTGAAGTTCTATACCGAGGAAGGGAACTGGGACATGACCGGCAACAATACGCCCGTCTTCTTCATCCGCGACCCCCTCAAGTTCGGCGACTTCATCCACACCCAGAAGCGCGAGCCAGGAAGCAATCTCAAGTCAGCAACCATGATGTGGGACTTTTGGTCGCTCTCCCCTGAGAGCCTGCATCAGGTAACGATCCTCTTTTCAGACCGCGGCATTCCCGACGGCTATCGTCACATGAACGGCTACGGCTCACACACCTTCTCGTTGATCAACGCGGCTGGCGAGCTGGTCTATTGCAAGTGGCACTTCAAGACCAACCAGGGGATCAAGAATTTGCCGCTGGAGCAGGCGGATATCCTTGCGGGCAGCGATCCGGACTACTCGCAGCGCGACCTCACCCACGCTATCGAGAAGGGTGAGTTTCCTTCGTGGAGCGTGAAGATCCAGGTGATGCCGGAGTCGGAAATCGACAAGCCACCCTTTGATCCGTTCGACCTTACCAAAGTATGGCCACATGGCGACTACCCGCTGATCGACGTTGGTGTGTTGACGCTCGACCGTATGCCTGACAACTACTTTGCGGAGACCGAGCAGTCAGCATTCAATCCCAGCAACATCGTCCCGGGCATGGGCTACTCGCCGGACAAGATGCTGCAGGGCCGCCTGCTTAGCTATCCGGATGCGCATCGTTATCGCATCGGAACCAACTATGACCTGCTGCCGATCAACGCACGTAAGACTGCCGGCGCGAACTACAACCGTGACGGTTCGATGCGCTTCGACGGCAACTACGGGTCGCTGCCAAACTACGAGCCCAACAGCTTCGGCGGACCTGCGCAGGATCCGGCGTACACCGAGCGTCCTTATACCACCAGCAAGACGGTGGAGAAGATCGGTCGCTATAACCATCGCGAGGGCAACGACGACTACACGCAGGCCGGTAATCTCTGGCGCCTGTTCCCCGAAGACGAGAAGGATCGCACGGCGCTGAATATCGCGAACTCCCTCGGCCAGACACCGCTGCGGATCCAGAAGCTGCAACTCTCGCACTTCCAGAAGGCAGACCCGGACTTTGCGCATCGCATCGTGAAGGCGCTCAAGACCGACGAGCATCCGGAGTATCTGCATGGACCGGACGCAGCGGAACTCGAACCCGCAGCGCGTCTACCCGAGAAGTAAACTTCGACCCAACTCAACCGAACCGAGGGCTGCCGAAAGGCAGCCCTCGATTGCTTTCGCCTCGGAACTATCGCGCGTCGAAGTCAATTCTCGCGGCCTTGAATCGCCCGACGCTTTTCGCGACCCAAATCCAAAGCGGCTCGATGTGCGAGAGCAGTTCCATGCCGAGCGCAGTGATGGTGTACTCCACGCGCGGCGGCACTTCGGCAAAGACCTGCCGCGTGATCAGTCCGTCGCGCTCGAGCCCGCGCAGTGTCTTGGTGAGCGATTTCTGGCTGACTCCTTCGACCTGCTCCATCACGCGAGTAAAGCGTAGGGGTTCGCCGGCCTCGGCCAGCACCGCCATCGTCCACAGCGACCATTTGTCGGCCAGACGGGTGACCATCTCGCGCGTCAGTTCGTCTTCGGTTTCGGAGAGCGCATCACAAACGGCGGAAGCTTCCTTCCAGCCCTTCGCTTCCAAAACACCAGAATCTCCCATTCGTTACCTCCAGGTACCTACACGCTAAGAAGGTGCCTACTTGCCAAAGGATACTAATGAAGGAATACTACTCCCATGAAGACTGAATGGACTACCGAAAACATCCCTTCGCAGACCGGCCGCCGCGTCCTGATCACCGGCGCAAATAGCGGCATCGGCTGGGAAGCCGCGCTGGAACTTGCTCGGCACGGTGCGGAAATCATCCTTCCCGCGCGGACGGAAGTGAAAGCCGACGCTGCAGCGGCCCGCATCCGCGCCGAGGTCCCCGGCGCCAAGTTGATCCCGGAGATCCTTGATCTGGCTGACCTCCGCTCGGTGCACGCGTTCGCCATCCGTGTAGCTGAACGCTTTCCAGGGCAAAGCCTCGACTTGCTGATCAACAATGCCGGCGTGATGGCAGTGCCGACGCGCGAGCTGACGGTCGACGGTTATGAGCGCCAGTTTGCGACCAACTATCTTGGGCCGTTTGCGCTCACGGCGCTGTTGTTCTGGTCGATCAAACCGAAGCTGGGTTCACGCGTCGTAACGGTTTCGAGCGGCGTCAGCAATCACGCCAAGATCGAGTTCGACAACCTGCAATCCGAGCGCCGCTACAGCCCGATGTTTCAGGCGTATGCGCAGTCGAAGCTGGCCGACCTCATCTTCCAACAGGAATTACAGCGTCGTCTCACAGCCTTTGGCTCTCCCATTCTCAGCACGGGAGCTCACCCGGGCTACGCGATCACCAATCTTCAGACCAGCGGTCCAGGCGAAAATGTTCCCATTCTCATGCGTCTCGGCATGATGATTCTGAAACCGTTCGCCTCGCAGGATGCTGCACACGGCGCCTTGCCGACGCTCTTCGCCGCAACGTCGCCCGAAGCTCAGCCCGGAGGCTATTACGGCCCCAGCGGATTTCAGGAGATGAAAGGCTACCCCGTCCCCGCAAGGATCACACCTGCGGCGAAGGATGTGGCGCTCGCCAGGCGTTTGTGGGCCGAATCGGAACGGCTTACGGGTGTGACCTTCGGAGCACTCTCCGATACAGCGTAATCGCAATTGTCAGAGGCTCTTGGCAGGTGTAACACGGGCAGTCGACGCGAGGCTACGCTGCGGTCGCCGAGGCTGCGGCTGCGGGGCTGAGATACTCTCCAAGCCGATCAGGAACGCCAGGTGGTGTGTATCCGGCCATCCATCCGAGAAACAGCTTCTGCGAGGCACGCAACATCCACGTGAAGACTTGCGCACTCACTCCTCCGATGATGCCCAATACGAGCGAGCCCAGCAGCAGCCGTGGTTTGTCTTCGTTCGTCACCTGAACATTCCGATGCGCCAAGTTCCGCAGACGTCGCCGGAATGTTCGATCAAACAAAGAATTTTGCGAAGTGTTTACTCGCCGTACGGCACCCAGATATTCTTCACCTGCGTGGCGTGGCGAAGGAACCAGCGACCCTGCGCCTGCGCCGGATCGAACCAGTCGATCGCTCGACCGTTATTACTGAACACCTGCTTGAGGTTTCCGATGGACGCCGCCTTAATCATCGCGGACGTCGCTTCGTCGCGGAAGCTCCAGATGGCGTCGAGGTCATCGTGCTCTGCGAGTGTCTTGCCCAGTTCGCTCGCCTTGCCGGCAACGAGGTTCACGACGCCACCGGGCAGATCGCTCGTGTCGAACACCTGGTAGAGCTCGCCCATCAGCGTAGCCGCGCGCTCGCTTGGCACGGCGACAACGGTGTTGCCCATCGCAATCGCCGGCAGCACGAGTGATAGCAACGACAGCAGCGGGGCCTCATCCGGCGCTAGGATTCCGACAGTGCCGACTGCCTCTTTCATCGCCAACGTCACCATGCGTGCGGGAGGATTGTGCACCGTGCCCTCAAACTTATCCGCCCACGCGGCATACGTAAATGTGCGCTCCACACTGTCGTCGAATTCAACTGCAGCCTGTTCCGGTCCGACGAACTCTGCCAGCTTGGCGATGATCTCCGCGCTCCGCTGCACCAGGTTCTCAGCGAAGAAGTACAACACCTGCGCCCGCCCATGTGCGGTCATCTTGGCCCACTTGCCCGCAGCGCGCGCGGCCTCCACAGCGTTGCGAATATCCTTGCGACTGCCCAGCGGAGCCTCGCCCACCAACCGACCATCGCGCCCGTATACGGGATAGCTGTACCCCGAATCTGGCCGAGCCTGCTTGCCGCCAATGTAGTTCTTCACCGTGCGATCGATCGCAAAATCGGCTGCCGCGTCGGTAGCATCCCCGACTGGCGCATCGGGTTCTGGCAGGGAAGTCGCGGGCTCAACCTCGGCTTGGAGCCACGCCGGTTCGATGTATTCGAACATCCCCTCCTTGCCGCCCTCGCGTCCATAGCCCGACTCGCGATACCCGCCAAACCCGCAAGCCGCGTCGAACAGATTCGTAGCATTCACCCACACCACGCCAGCCTTCACCTGCGCCGCCACATCCAGCGCGACGTTAATGTTCTCGCTCCAAATGCTCGCAGCAAGACCGTACGCCGTGTTGTTCGCCAGCTCGACCGCCTCTGCCGGCGTACGAAAGGTCATCGCGACGAGCACCGGCCCAAAGATCTCCTCCTGTGCAACGGTCGCACTAGGGGCCACACCCGTCAGCAGCGTCGGCTTGAAGAACAACCCCTGCGCCGGCAAATCACCCTCCGGCTGCCAGCACGTCGCTCCTTCGGCAATCCCGGTCTGCACCAGCGCTGCGATCCGGTCATACTGCACCTGGTCGACGATCGCCCCAATGTCGATAGCCTTATCCAGTGGCGACCCAACCCTCAGCGTGCTCATGCGCGCTCTTAGCTTCTCAAACAGCCGCTCGGCCACGCGCTCCTGCACCAGCAGCCGAGACCCCGCGCAGCACACCTGCCCCTGGTTGAACCAGATCCCATCTACCAGCCCTTCCACCGCCGAGTCCAGGTCCGCATCATCGAACACCACGAACGGCGACTTGCCACCCAGCTCCAGCGACAGCTTCTTAGCCGTCCCCGCCGTAGCCTTACGAATGATCCGCCCCACCTCCGTCGACCCCGTGAACGCAATCTTGTCGATCCCCGGATGCTCCACAATCGCCGCACCCGTCCGCCCATCGCCATTCACGACGTTCAGCACGCCCTTCGGTAGCCCAATCTCATCGGCAATCTCGGCAAACAGTATCGCCGTCAACGGCGTGTATTCCGCCGGCTTGATCACGACGGTGCATCCAGCAGCCAGTGCCGGCGCCACCTTCCACGCAAACATCAGCAGCGGAAAATTCCAAGGAATAATCTGTCCCACCACCCCCACCGGCGCATACCCCGCAAACTCGCCATCGAACCCCTTCGCCCCGAGGTTCCCCAACAACTGCGCCCACCCGGCATGATGATAAAAGTGCCGCGCCACCAGCGGAATATCAATATCCCGCGACTCGCGAATCGACTTGCCATTATCCAGCGTCTCGAGCACAGCCAGCCGCCGCGCATGCTTCTGCACCTGCCGCGCCAGCGCATAAAGATACCGAGCCCGCCAATGCCCCGGCAGCGCCTGCCACTCCGGCAACGCCGCCCGAGCAGCGGCCACCGCACGATCCGCCTCAGCCGTCCCAGCAGACTCCACCGTGGCCAGCAACTCACCCGTAGCCGGGTTCTTCACCGCAAACCTCTCGCCCGACCCAGCCGCCGTCCAAGCCCCATCAATGTAAGACCCAAAACGCCGCCCCCGCGCCTCAAGCCACCGAGTCACCTCGCCAGCATCTTCCAACGCCGGCCCATACTCCATCGATTCAAACTTTTCCACAATGCTGCTCGCCATGTATTTTCCTTGCGATATGTCTACGGGTGATAAAGCTAGTTTCGTCAGGCTTATAGTTGCTCTCTCACCGTAAGTTGTACAACCTTCTCGATTTGCTTGCGACCTTCGCCGTGGATCATCCTTGCGTTGCGATTGCATGTCGGACGGAATAGGGTTCCGATAGGTTCGCCCGTTCCCAATCCCCAATAATCCGCTGAACGTAGACAAACAACAATCCGCTCTCCCTTTTCAGCTTCGGGAAATAGGGCTGACTGCGCCCAGTCCAAAGTTCGTCTGGAAGATGGCAGCGCCGCAAGCATATGCCAATCGGGAAATGTTTTTGACTTATAAGCGCCGATATTTAAAGTTGCCAATGCCCGGCTCTCGCGAGCCTCCTCATAGCTGATTCCAAATTGCTTGATTACACCTGTCAGCCAGTCTCTTGCCGAATCGTGTTCCCCCGCAGCTGGAAGGCTTGCCGTCCCGGTGCGCTGCGCTGCGTAGAACTTTCTGGCCTTAGCACTTTTGGCATGCTCGATATCTTGCTCGTCGAGTCCAGGAGAAAGGAACAGAAGGACGACTTTCGCATCCTTGAGCGGCCCACAATAGGCTCCGGGAAGGCATTTGAGTTCGAACTGATGTTTCTTTGAGGATGTTTCGAAACGATCGAATACTTGTTGGTCTTCAGGGTGTATGTAGCTATCCAAGGGCATTTCCGCCCAAAATTCGAAAATGTCTTTCATGATTGCCTCACGCAATCGGGTGCCGATACGCAGCCGAATACCTTCCCGTAACAAAGTGTTCCAGCTGCCGCTCAATATCTCCCAGCATCGAACTGGCCCCATACCGAAACAGCGTCGGCTCCAGCCACGACCGCCCCAGCTCATCCTTCATCGTAGCCATCCAATCCAGCGCCTGCTTCGCCGTCTTAATCCCGCCCGCCGGCTTGAACCCCACAGCCATCCCGGTCCGCTCGCCATACTCCCGCAGCGCCCGCACCATCACCAACGACACCGGCAGCGTAGCATTCACCGCCTCTTTCCCCGTGGACGTCTTGATGAAATCCGCCCCCGCCATCATCGCCACCCAGCTAGCTCGAGCGACATTCCGCAACGTAAGCAAATCCCCAGTCCCCAGAATCGCCTTCATATGCGCCGCCCCGCAAGCCTCCTTGAACGCGGCGACCTCGTCGTACAGCGCATTCCACTCGCCATTGAACACATGCGCCCGCGTAATCACGATATCGATCTCCCCAGCCCCCGCCGCCACACTCCGCCGAATCTCCTCCACCCGCGTCTCCAGCGGCGACAGCCCAGCAGGGAAGCCAGTCGACACCGCGGCCACCGGTATCCCCGACCCCTCCAGCGCCTTCACTGCCGTCTCCACAAACGCGTGATACACGCACACCGCCCCCACCGTAAGCCCCAACTCCTCAATCCCCAACCCCTTCACAATCGAATCCTGCAGCGGCCGCCGGGCCTTCGCGCACAGCCGTCTCACTCGGTCCGCCGAGTCATCCCCACTCAGCGTAGTCAAATCCATACAAGCAATCGCGCGCAGCAGCCAGGCCGCCTGCCACTCCTTCTTCACGCTTCGCCGCGCAGGAATCGTCGCTGCCCGCCGCTCCACCGCGCTAGTATTCACCTGGATCTCTTCCACCCAATCCAGGTTCAGCGGCATTCTCCGGTTCGCGGTCATCTCCCGCCCATACAGCATCACCGGCTGCGCCACATGCCCACCCTGGCCCTTGATCTTCGCTTCTGTCGCCATCACGAACTCCCGCCGCCTCACGCTCTGCCGCTAACCCAAACAATCCGGCCCGCCATCTACTGGCAGGCCGCTAAGAGTTTGAACGATTAAGTGTATACCGGACGCGCAGCTAGGCTCCGAGCGGCTGGTAGAGGCCGCGTAGCGCTTTGTTGCAGATGCCATAGCAAGGACAGGCGGCTTTTTCCAGCTCGCCAGGGGACAGGATCGTAACTTTTCCCCGGCGGTAGCTGATCATGCCTCGCTCCTGCAGCGAGCTTGCCACCAACGTCACGGTAGTGCGGCGAGTGCCCAGCATGTCGGCCATAAACTCCTGCGTTAGGGTCATCGTGTCCTGCTCGGAACGGTCGCGGCACATCAGCAGCCACCGCGCCAGGCGCTGTTCCGCTTCGTGCAACCTGTTGCAAGCGGCCACCTGCTCCAGAGCGACGTTTTGTTGCTGAACAAATTCGAGGATCCGTCCGCGCAGCTCTTCCGAGCTCAGAAAGATCGCCCGCAGTTCATCCAGCCGAATTCTCAGCGCCGTTCCCTCAATGAGAATGCAGGATTGCGAGGCGGTAGGTGTTTTCCCCAGTAGCTGCATCGCGCCAACCACGCCTTCATGGCCTGTAAGGCCAACCTCGGCGCTTCCGCCCTCAGCCATGGTCACCATGAGGGAGGCTACCCCTGTGCAGAGGAAGTAAACATGAGCAGCCGCCTCGCCTTGTTCGTGGAGCAGCGTTCGGTTCGGCAGATCGATGGCGCGGGAGAGCGCCAGGATCGCATTGCGAGGCTCCGGCGATAACGCATCAAGGAGCAGATTTCCGGTCGTAGCAGGCACGTGCGGTCCTTCTTGTCTCGAGGGGGAAAATCATCGTCGAACGATCTGTAGCCGCCTTCGGCCTGTTCGACAAACGTCTCATTTGACGGACTATAACGGTCGCGGACCGCCTTCATTGTGCGGTGGGAGCGTTTTGGCCTAGACACAAAACAGCACGAGCAGCGTGTAAGGCCGTTCGATCCGCGCCGCGATGTGGCATCGGATGGGTCACCTTACTACGAATACTGGTCCTTAATGCGCGTAATCTTACACCTGACGTAGTGCGCCTGTAAGTTCCATATTCGACAAGCTATTTCCTTATGACGACACCCTCCGCCGCCCCAAACCATGCCGACCGCTATGCTCTCGGCCTGAGAGCACGCAAGCAACTTGCCCGTAGCGAGCACGCTAACTTTCTGCCCTCAGCCTGTCATCAGGACCCGTTGGAGGTCCTGCGTTCCTCCATGCACGGACGCGTCGCAAGCCTCATCCCGATCAAACTGCAGCGCATGGTCCATAGTCCTTTCGGCTTTTTTCGGGGAGCCGTACCGATCATGGCCGCGGATCTCTCCTGCCATCCGAACACGGGCATCACAACACAGCTCTGTGGCGATGCCCACGTCTTGAATCTAGGAGCCTACGCCGGGCTCGACGGCCGACTGGTCTTTGATATCAATGACTTTGACGAAACCATCCGAGGACCTTTCGAGTACGACATCAAACGCCTCGCCACCAGCCTCATTCTTGCGGGCAGGGAAGCCGGCGTAAAACGTTCCGCCCGGCGCGATGCCGTGCTCCACTTTGCGCAACAGTATCGCAGCAGAATGCATACCTTCGCCGCCATGCCGGTGCTAGAGATTGCGCGTTACCAGATTCATCGTCTCGGGGAAACCGATCCGATGCCAGCGATTCTCGCGCAGGCCAGCCATTCCACTCCGCAGAAGCTACTCAAGTCGCTCACAGAAGAGTCAAAGGGGCACACGCGAACATCGACCGACCCGTCGACCGGCCGCCACTTCCGGTCCGATCCTCCCTTGCTAGAACGTCTCAAGGATAAGGATGCAGAGCTGGTACTGGCAGCGCTCGGGCCCTATGCTCGAACGCTCCTGCCCGAGCGCCGCCACTTCCTAGCGCAGTACAGCCCGCAGGATGTCGCGTTCAAGGTCGTTGGAACCGGCTCCGTCGGCCTGCGCGATTACGTCATCTACTTCGAGGGCCTCAGCCGACCACACGGCGTTGATCCACTCTTTCTGCAGATCAAGGAGGAGGCGGCATCGGCGTATGCCCCCTATCTGCCGGAAGGCTCCGGCCATACTCACGAAGGCCATCGCGTGATGGACGGCCAGCGCGCGATGCAACTCACCTCCGACCCGTTTCTCGGCTACACCACCATCGAAGGGCGCGACTACCTGGTTCGCCAATTGAACGATCACAAGGCATCGCTAGACCTCGAAAACCTCACTGCCGCGTCGCTGCTAGGCTATGCCGACATCTGCGGCGAGCTTCTGGCCCGCGGCCACGCGCGAGCCGGCGATCCAGTGTCGATCGCGGCCTACCTTGGGACCTCCGACCGTTTCGATCGCGCCATCCTCAGCTTCGCCCGAGCCTACGCCGACAAGACCGAGCACGACTGGAACGCGCTCAGGAAATCTAAGGACTGGCGCGACGCAAAGAAACTCCTGCAGAAAGCTTTGAAACCAGCGATCCAGAAAAAGTGAATTCTCCCGAGCCCTCCGGCTTAGACCAGAATGCATTGGCTATGGTGTAGAGGGAATCGCATTCGGCAGCTTGTGCGGAGAGTTCACCAGAAAGTTTCGTTGAGCATTGCCGTCACAGCATCGCGTAAGCAGCCCATTACACCCGTTTCACTCCGCGGCCCTCAGTTTGTTACCCTTCGAACATGCGTGCTCGTGTTTTCTCTTTCGCCCTCGGCCTGGCTGTCAGCTCTCTTCTTCTTTCAACTGCCCTTTCCGCACAGTCCTTCACGCCCAAGCGCGAACTGAAGAACCTCTCCCCCACCGCGCTCACCACGCTGCACACCCTCGAGACCCTCACCGAGCTTCCGGCCGGTGAGTGGCGTCTCCACGTCGGCGACGTCGCCCATGGCGAATCGCCCACACTCGACGACTCCTCCTGGCAGCTCGTCGCCCCACACAGCAAGGCTCCCAAGGACGCGGTCTGGTATCGCCGCACCATCGAGGTGCCCAAGACCCTCAATGGCTACGACATCTCCGGTTCCCGCATCTGGTTCCAGTTCGAGGCCGACGCCAATGGCCCCATGCCGGAGATCATCTACTTCAACGGCCGCCGCGTCGCGCTCGGCGACGATCTCGAGCCCATCGTGCTCTTCGCCCCCGCCAAGCCGGGCGAGAAGATCCTCGTCGCCGTAAAACTTCTCCACACCGTCGACGTCAAGACCTTCGAGGCCATCCACCTTCGCATCGATCCCAATCCCGATGACGCCGCCTCCAGCGCCCGCCCCAATCCCCAGGACATCCGCATCCAGTGCATCGCCGCGGCCAACATCCTTCCCGCGCTGCCGAAGCCCCGCACTGACCTCCTTCCCACCGTCGAAGCCGCCATCGCCGCCATTGACCTCAATGCGCTAAAGACGTCCAACCAAAAAGCCTTTGATGCCTCCCTTCGCAAGGCGCAGCAACTCCTCGCGCCGCTCCATCCCATCCTTCAGCAGACGACCTGGGACCTCGACGGGAATGCCCACATCGACGCTGCCTGGCTCTGGCCTCGCACTGAAACCGTCGATGCCGTTCGCCGCACCTTTACCACCGCACTGCAGCTCATGAACGAGTATCCCGACTACATATTCACCCAATCGGCAGCGCAGTATTACTCGTGGATGGCCGACAAATACCCTGACCTCAACGACCAGATCAAGCAGCGCATCAAGGAAGGCCGCTGGGAGGTTGTCGGCGGCATGTGGGTTGAGCCCGACCTCAATCTCCCCTCCGGCGAGTCGCAGGTTCGTCAGCTCCTCGTCGGCCAGCGATTCTTCAAGAAGGAATACGGCGTCACCGCCCGCATCGGTTGGAACCCCGACAGCTTCGGCTACAACTGGCAGCTCCCGCAGATCTACAAGCGCTCCGGCATGGACTACTTCGTCACTCAGAAGATGCATTGGAACGATACCAACCAGCTCCCCTTCCGCCTCTTCTGGTGGGAGTCGCCCGATGGCAGCAAGGTCCTCACCTACTTCCCAACCGACTACGCGTGGACCAACGTCAACCCAACACGTCTCTCTGCTGACTTCGCCGAGTCCGCCACCCGCAATCCCGGCACAGTTGAGCACATGGACCTCTATGGCGTAGGCGATCATGGTGGTGGCCCAACGCGCGACATGCTCGACCAGGCGCAGCACTGGATGGACGAAGGCAAGAAGCCTGACACCGCCATCCCAACCATCCACTTCAGCTCCGCGCAGCATTACTTCGACGACGTGCAGCAGCACATCGCTCCTGACTCACCCACGTGGAACTACGACTCCATCGCCAAGGGCTACACCGCGCCGCCCGCCGGTCCCAACGGCGAAGTCGGCATCCCGACTTGGAAAGATGAGCTCTACTTCGAGTTTCATCGCGGTATCTTCACCACCCAGGCGGCTCACAAGCGCGGCATCCGCACCAGCGAAACGGCCACGCTCGACGCCGAGAAGCTGGCATCCTTCGCCTGGCTCGACGGCGACGCCTACCCCGACAAGCAGCTCAATACCAACTGGGAGAAGATCACCTTCAACGAGTTCCACGATCTCGCCGCCGGCTCCGGCATCGCCGTCATCTACCGCGATGCCCAGGATGACTTCCACCAGGTCTTCGCCGACGACAACGCGATCGACGAAGCCGCTCTTAAGACTCTCGATGCGCGCATCGATACCCGCGTTCCCGGCTCCGCTCCCGTCCTCGTCTACAACACGTTGGCTTGGCCACGCACCAACACCGTCGAGCTCAACCTGCAGCTTCCCGAAGAAGCAACGAGCGTGAAGCTTCTCGACGCCCATGATCATCCCGTCCTCGCGCAGATCATTTCGAAGGACGCGAATACCCACCAGTTCACAGTCCTCGCCCGCGTCAACGACATCCCGGCGCTCGGCTACACCGTCCTCCACGCCGCGCCCGCGACCAGCGCTGCAAACCCCGCCTCTGATGTCACCTTGCACGATGCGGCCGACACCTACACACTAACCAACTCCCACCTCGAGCTGGCCATCGACAAGAAGACCGGCTGCATCACCAGCATCGTGTCCGAAAAGACCGAGTTCCTGGCCCCGCAAGCCTGCGGCAACCAGCTTCAAACCTACGCCGACTTGCCCAAGCAATACGACGCATGGAACATCGATCCCGGCACGCTCGACGGCACCATGACCCCGATCAGCGAAGTCGATTCCATCGCCGTTACGGACAATGGCCCGCTCCGCAAGACGATCCGCATCAACCGCACCTGGAGCAAATCGCACTTCATCCAGGACATCTCGCTAGATGCCGGAAGCGACGTCGTTCGCGTTGCCAATACCATCGAATGGCACGAGACCCACGTTCTTCTCAAGGCGGCATTCCCGCTCGCTGCCTCCGGCCCCAAGGCCACCTACGAGATTCCGTACGGCAACATTGAGCGCACCACCTTGCGCAATAACAGCTGGGAGAAAGCCCAGTTTGAGGTCCCGGCGCTCCGCTGGGCCGACCTTGGCGACGCACACCAGGGCTTCTCTCTGCTAAACGACTCGAAGTACGGCTACGATGCGGTTGGCAACCTCCTTCGCCTCACGCTCCTCCGCTCGCCCATCTGGCCAGACCCCGACGCCGACCGCGGCACCCAGAGCTTCGTCTACGAGCTCTACCCGCACGCCGGCTCCTGGAAAGACGCCCTCACGGTTCGCCGTGGCTATGAGCTCAACACCCCACTCCTCGCCGACCAGGTCTTCTCCCACACCGGCGAGCTGCCTGCCACACACTCCTTCGTCTCGCTCGACGCGCCCAACGTAACCCTAAGCGCCGTCAAGAAAGCCGAAGACACCAACGGCCTCATCTTCCGCATGTACGAGTGGGCAGGGAAGCCCACCGAAGTGAAACTCCACGTCCCCACCGGCGCCCAGTACGCCGTCGAGACCAACCTGATGGAAGATCCAATCCCGAACGCCGAGCATCTTCAACTCTCCGGCGACACCGTGACCGTTCCCATCAAGCCCTACGAAATCCTCACCCTCCAAATCACCTACCCGGAGAAGACAACCGCTATAAAATAGTGTTGTAAAGTCTTCCGGTCGCAACCATATTGTCCCCGCGAGGCAGCGTGTAATGGAATCAACCAGCAGAGCTAACCGAAGAATCGTCTACAAGAAGGTTTCTCTGCTGGCCATCGCATTCTTCGCCTCGCTCGGCGCGTACGGCCAGGACCAGGCGCCCACACCTTCACCGCACGTGGCAGCGCCTGCTTTCGATGTGGTCTCCATCAAGCCAAACAAGTCCGGCAGCGGTAGTATGAGCATCACCGGCGTGAGCGACACCTTCAAGGGCACGAATGTCTCGCTCACCATGCTGCTGATTAACTGCTATGACGTCCGCGACGACCTCATTTCTGGTCTGCCCGGCTGGACGCGTCCGGCCCGATTCGACATCGAGGCAAAGATCGTCAACCCCGACAAGAAACAGATCGACAAGCTCACGCAGGAACAGCGCAGGGAAATGCTCCTTGCCATCCTGAAAGACCGCTTTCATTTCCAAGCCCATCTAGAAACTAAGATCCTTCCTGTCTATGACCTGGTCATCACGAAGAGTGGTCCAAAATTCACGGGCGGCCCTGGAGCGAACAAGGATATTCCCGCCGCTATCGCTCAGAAACATCTTGTCGCCGAAGGCATGATGCTGGTCAACGATGAGGAACTGACGGCCGCCGGCGTGCCGGTATCCTCGCTGGCCTCCAGCCTCGCGGACGTGGTCGGCCACAACGTCATCGATAAGACCGGCCTTACCGGTAAGTACAACTTCGAGCTCAAATGGACGCCCGAAAGGGAACCACGCGGCAGCTCCGACAACGGGCAGGCCGACACGCAGACTGCCGCATCGTCCATCTTCACCGCAGTCGAAGAGCAACTCGGCCTCAAGCTTCAATCCTCAAGAGGCCCAGTGCAAACGTTGGTTGTCGACCACGTAGAAACGCCAACGGAGAATTAGAGCCGCATTTCGCCCGCTATCCTGCATGTCGCCGCAAGGTGAGAAAATAAGGCAGAGAACCGCCATGCACGCCCCCCGCGTCCTCATCACCCGCGCCGCCCGCCAATCCTCCACACTCGCCGACCAGCTCCGCGCCTTCGGCGCCGACCCCATCCTCATCCCCACCATCGAGCTAGCCGACCCCACCACCTTCGCCCCCCTCGACCACGCCCTCACCCACCTCGACACCTTCCACTGGCTGATCTTCACCAGCGCCAACGCGGTAGAGGCCTTCCACAAACGCCTCCAGCACCTTCACAACTCCCCTATCCCCTATCCTCTATCCTCTATCCCCTGCCGCATCGCCGCTATCGGCCCCGCAACCGCCCGAGCCCTCGAAGCCGCAAGACTCACCGTCCACCTTCTCCCTTCGCAAGCCGTAGCCGAGTCCCTCGCCGAAGCCCTTCTCCCGGAAGCTCTCCAACCCGACGGCACACCCACCCGCTTCCTCCTCCTCCGCGCCGAAGCCGCCCGCGACATCCTCCCCGACACTCTCCGCGCCGCCGGAGCCGACCTCACCATCGTCCCCGTCTACCGCAACCTCATCCCCTCCGATTCCATAGCCTCTATTCGTCAGCTCTTCTCCCACGCCGAAAACTGGCCAGCCGCCATCACCTTCACCAGCAGCTCTACAGCGACAAACCTTCTAGCTCTACTTGAAGCTTCAAGCCTCACTCTTCCACCGCAAATTCAGCGCATCTCCATAGGCCCCATCACCTCCCAGACCCTCCGCGACCTTCACCTCCCTCCCCACGCCGAGGCAGCCGAGCCCAACCTCCCCTCCCTGGTCGCCGAAGTTGTCAAGGCCCTGAACCTCGCCATTCCCCACTAACTCGTTCATTCCAAAACAGAAGAAGCTTCCCAAGACTTGGCATAGCCACCCCTCCGCGAAGCCTATAATGGAACTAGACCCTCGATCCCCCGCGCAAGCACGTGGACAAGTTTTCCTCATTCCCCACAAACCCACCCGAAATCCACAGGTAGCAAACTCCACAAACGCTGATGGGGGGATACTTCGGTACCTAAGCCGAACGATTGCAGCACTTACAAGCCATTTCACACCTAAACGAGGGGGTACTTTGGTCCTTAACGCCTTCGGAATGAGCGGCTTACCCAGGAAAAACCCTCCCAAGGGGGGTGGGGGGTACCCCATGATCAGTGCGAACTCCAGGTTTTATCCACAGAGTTACACATCTTCTCCAGCGAGCAATCCACACAACGCGGCTTCCGCGCGATACAAACTTGCCGCCCATGATGAATCAGCTCGTGCGAGAACTGGATCCAGTGGTCTTTCGGAATGACCTTCTCTAAATCCTGCTCAACCTTCACCGGATCGTCCTGCTTTGTCAGCTCAAGCCTTCGCGACAACCGTCCAACATGCGTGTCCACGACAATCCCGGACGGAATCCCATACCAGCTTCCCAGAACTACGTTCGCCGTCTTCCGAGCCACTCCCGGAAGCTGTGTCAGCTCCTCGATCGTCTCCGGAACCTTCCCCCCGAACTGCTCCACCAGCACTCGAGCCGCACCCTGGATATTCTTTGCCTTAGCCCGATAAAACCCAGTCGTCCGGATAATCCGCTCAAGCTCCGGCAACGGTGCTTCAGCCAGTTTCTTGGGCGTCGGATACATCCGAAACAGCTCCGGAGTGACCTTATTCACCCCAACATCGGTGGTCTGCGCGGACAGGATCGTAGCAATGGTCAGCTCGAAGGCGTTGTGATGCGTCAGCGCGCAGACCACGTTCGGGTAGGTCTTCTGGAGCGCATCCAGGATCGCTTTGACCCGCTCCGGAGCCAGAGGCTTCACGGTCTTCCCGCGCTTAGCTTTCGCCGAGACCGGTTCCTTTACCGCAACCGCACGCGCCTTTGCCGCTGGAATGCCCTCAACCGCAGCCTTCCGGGCCGCGGGCTTCAGCTTCTGCGGAGGGATGAGCTTCTTTGCTGCCTTGGTCGTTGCCATTGCCGTTAGCCGAGGCGATCCAGCATCTCCGCAGCCTTCAACCGCACGCAGCTGAAGATGGGATAGTCCTTGAGCGTATATACGCTGATCTCGGTCTCACGTAGTTGCTGCACAAGGTCAAGGAAGTCCTCAGGGAAGTTGGTCTCGAAGGCGACCACGAACTCCTGGTCGTCCAGACCGAACGAGTAGGTCGTGTTCAGCTTCACTCGCGGATACAGCAGGCCAATGCGGATATGTTCATCCATCAGCCGCTTGCGCTCGGCAGGCGTGAGCAGATACCACGGACGAGTCTTCCAGAACGGGTAGATGAAGATGTACTTCTGCCCACCCGGACGGATCGCGCCACGACCTTCGCCCTCACTCTCGTCCTCGCGGTCGATCGAGTACTGTGAGCGCTTAGTCATGGCAAGGAAGCTATGCGGCGTGCTGAGATATCCGCCGAGCGGTGTCGCCATCAGTTCGGAGCGCATCTTGTTGAGCTCGTCGACCGCATAGCCGATCGACCACACGCACATGTCCACATCCCCACGGGTACCAATCGTCGAGTAGGTAAGAGACAGGAACTCGCCGGGCTTGTTCCACCGCGTCAACACGTCGGCAAACGCCTGCTTATGCTCGGCCTTCACATCGGCAGGTAGACGGCGCCACTCAGGCATCACCTTGTAAAAGCTGAAGCACACCACCTGTCGTCTCACCGGAGTCGCGCCGTGAGCGGCAGGAGCACCATACCCGCTAGGTTGAGGACGTGCGGGAGCTGCGGACTCGGGTGCGCTGACAGAGGGGGGTGCGGTTACGGCTTCGGACATGATTCTATGCTACCAAACTGTCCTTCATCCGGCTGAAACGTTGCGCTCAATTCGACCGCTATACTGAACGCAATGATCACCAAGTTAACCGCCATGCTGCTGGGCCTCTCTGCCGGCGCAGCCTATACCGTCGTCTTCCTTCTGATGGCCTTGCAGTCGGCCTGCATTCCGATCCCTTCGGAAGTCATCATGCCGTTTGCCGGATATCGCCTCGGCCATAGCTGGCTCGATCTCTGCGTTCTCGCAACGGTCGCTTCGTTGGCCTCAAACCTTGGCTCCATGCCAGCCTACTGGCTGGGTGCGCGCGGTGGACGTCCCATGATCGAGCACTATGGCCGGTACATCCTGCTCAACCGCCACGACATCGACCTCGCTGACAAGTTCTTCTCGCGCTTCGGCTCGATTGCCGTCCTCGTCGGTCGAATGCTGCCCATCGTCCGTACCTTCATCGCCTTTCCTGCAGGGATCGCAAAGATGAATCAGGTTCGCTTCCACGTCTACACCTTCATCGGCTCGTGGCCCTGGTGCTTTGTGCTGGCATACATCGGCATGAAGCTAGGCGCGCATTGGGACTCAGATCCGAGGTTTAAGGCGGTCTTCCATCGATTCCAGTTCGGGGTGGAGATCCTGCTGGTTCTGGCGGTGGTTTACTTCCTCTGGACCCACTGGAAGAACCGCGCTCCGGTCGCAGTCGACTAACTGCCTACGCCATCAGCCTGGCCATCGTTTCCTGCAGTCTTTGGGTGGTCTGTTCGGGCGTGCTGTGCGGGTTGTAGGCGATCGGCTGGCCGACGCGGACGGTAATCCGGCCGGACCGGAACCAGTGCTTGCCGCCCTTGAGGACCTGGTCGAGCCCAACCAGAGCGACTGGCAAAACGTCAGCTTCGGCCTGCTGCGTCAACAAGCCAATGCCCGAGCGGAAGGTCTGCAATGTTCCGTCTTCCGAGCGGTGGCCTTCGGGGAAGACAATCACGGAGTAGCCGCGATCGAGGGCTCGTCCCGCGTGCTCGAAGCTGCGACGAAAGCCACCCAGGCGCGGCAGAGGAAAGACGTTGATGAAGATCGTGATCAGCCAGTAGACGATGGGAAGAAGGGCATTGAGGAAGGCGCTCGGTGCGCCTCGACCACGGCGAAAGTCCAGCAGCATCTCGCCCGACATGGCGACAGCGACTCGGCGGCGCACGTTCGGCGGGAGTCCGTAGAGGATCAACGGGACATCGTATGCAGTGACGTGGTTCGCGATGATCAGCAGCGGGGAATTAGGCTCGGACGAGAAGTGACGCTCTACACATGGGTCAGCCAGCAGCCAGACCAACGGACGGATGGCAAGCTCCTGAACAGTGACCCGCAGGGCATTGACGGCAGCGAGCCAGGGCCAACGCGGATAGCGATGCGGTAGGACTCCGATAGTCGTCTCTAAAGGAGCGGTGGCAGGTATCGTTGCGATATTTTGGCTGGCCGTCGGCGCGGCAGCCGACGCGATGTCTGAGGGCTGGACCGAAGCTGCGACGGGTGTGCCGGAGCCGGTCAGTGCACGAAGTTCGCCGAGCGTAGAGATCTTCGCGATCTGCTCGTCGGCTAGCTCGAGTCCGAAGCGCTGCTCGAGAAGAGATTGCAACTGGACGCGGCCCAGGCTATCGAGGTGAAAGTCTTCGGAGAGGCGGGCAGAGTCGTCGGTTATTAAGGGCGCCTCGCCGGTGATGCTGGCAATGATGCGGAGCAGCACATCGCCGCGGTCGCTGGCGGGATGTGCCGCTGTTGCCGTGAGCCGCTCGCAGGCCCACTCGGCGACGACGCGGCGCAACAACTTGCCGGTGGACGTATAGGGGAGACTGGGCTCGGGCCAGCGCAGGACGCGTCGAATCTGCTGGAAGTCGGCGAGCGAGTGATTCGCTAGTTTGAGAGCGTTGTGGAGTTCGGTCTCGTTCGCGTTTGTGAGTAGAACGGCGACGGGCTCTGTGCCGTTCGGCCCTTCACAGCCGACGACCGTCGCCGCGCGAACGTCGGCCTGACTGAGAAGCGCCGCTTCGAGGTCGGCTGGATAGATGTTGAGGCCAGCAGCGGTGACGATCACGTCGCCACGCCGGCCCGAGAAGCGCAGCTCTCCCGAATCGTCCTGGGTGGCCAGATCGCCGGTCGCGAGCCATTCACTCGCGCGTGGCTGAATCTTCCCATCAACCCAGGCAGACGCCGAGACGACATCGCCTCGCACCATAATTTCTCCCTCAGAACTAATGCGGACCTCGCGGCCGGGAAGCGGCTTGCCGAGCGTTCCCCGGCCAACATGGAAGGGATGATTCAGCGTGACGAGAGCGGCGGTCTCGGTCATTCCATAGCCCTGGATCACCGCGTAGCCGAGCCGTCCCCAGAACAGCTCAAGGTCGGGTGGCAGGGTTGCGCCACCGGAGATCAACGCCCAGAACTTCCAGCCGGTGGTTCTGTGGACGCGGCGGAAGCGGACGAAGCGTTTGTAAATGGGCCAACCCTCGGAGGAAGCGACTTGCGTGGAGAGATCTGGGAAGAGAAGCTGGACGTGAGAGCGGAGGAGTTCGAGCGTGCGTGGTATGGCGATGAGGACCGAGATGCGTTCGAAGCGGATGCGGCTGAGCAGGTGGGCGGCCTCCAGCTGGGTCTCGAAGTGAACTTCAGCGGCGAGCAACGCAGGGGTCCAAAGACCCATGAACTGCCCAAAGACGTGGCTAAGCGGAAGGGTGTGGAGGAAGCGCAGCGGGTGGACAAGGCGCTCGTAGCGAAGATACTTCTTCATCTCGCGCTCGATGGGGTCAAGGCTGACGAGGACGTTGCGATTCGTATGCACGATACCCTTAGGCGCGGCCGTGGTGCCGGAGGTGAAGACGATCTGGAACGGTGCGTCGAGGGTGACGGCAGAATCGATGGCGAAGAGTGGTTCGGCCGGCAGGGAGTTTGCAAAGTCATCGAGGGAGAGGTGTGGGATTGTTGCGGACAGAGCGGAAAGCCGCGGCATGTCTGCGAGTATCAGGGCGGGCGCAACATCGGCGATAACACGGGCGGCGAAGTCGGGCGAGCCGGCGGCGTCGAGCGGGACCGCCAGCACACCACGGAGAAGGCAGCCGAAGAACGCGGCGATCCACTCAGCGGAGTTTTCGCCCCAAAGCACAACGCGTTCTCCGGGGGCGATGTTGCGGCGTGCAAGTTCGGAGGAGAATCTGCCTGCCAGTGTGGCTAGGTCCATGTAGGAAGTGGCGTGGCGACGGACTCCGCGGATGCGCACGATGGCAATCTGCCGTCCATTGCGGCGGAGATCGTCAACCAGACTGGCCAGATGCGGACGCAAGAAGGAGCTCCCTTCAACTGAGATGATTACAGCAGGATTTGCGAAGTTTCTCTGGTTATTTGCAACACAGTTTGGCAAGAGCGATACTGAAGTGTCCGCATTACTCTTACGGAAATTCGGAAATTTGCACGATAGGAAGGGTACGTATCGCAATGTCTACACCCAACGCCGCGTCTCCGGATGCAGCGAGCATCAAGCCAGCAACAGGAAAACTTGGAATTATGATTCCCGGCATGGGCGCGGTTGCGACCACGCTTATCGCCGGAGTAGAGGCTGTTCGCAGAGGATTTGCCAAGCCATTTGGATCGACGACGCAGATGGGAACGATCCGGCTGGGGAAACGAACCGAAGATCGCACACCGCTGATCAAGGATTGGGCTCCGATTGCGCAGCTCGATGACCTCGTATTTACGGGCTGGGATATCTTCGGCGGCAACTTATACGACGCTGCGAAGACGGCCGGAGTGCTCGATCGCGATCAAATCGAGAGCATGAAGGACTTCCTGCAGAGCATCGAGCCGATGCCCGCAGCCTTCGACCAGCGCTGGGTGAAGCGCCTGACCCCGCAGCATCAGAAGGTTGGCAAGAATAAATGCGACCTCGCCAGCCAGATCCGCAACGATATTGCAGAGTTCAAGACCAGGACTGATCGTCAGGTAATGATCTGGACCGGATCGACGGAGATTTACATCGAACCGTCCGCCGTTCACCAGACGCTCGAGGCCTTCGAGAAGGGGCTTGTGGACGACGATCCCAACATCTCGCCCTCTATGTTGTACGCATGGGCTGCGTTGAAGGAAGGGATCCCGTTCGCGAATGGTGCGCCGAATCTCACAGTCGACATTCCTGCACTCCAGGAGCTGTCGAAGAAGATGAACGCGCCCATCTGCGGTAAAGACTTCAAGACCGGCCAGACCTTCATCAAGACGGTCCTGGCGCCGGGCTTCAAGGCTCGTCAGCTGGGTGTAAGCGGATGGTTCTCCACCAACATCCTGGGCAACCGGGACGGGGAAGTTCTGGACGATCCGGACAACTTTAAGACGAAAGAAGTGTCGAAGCTCGGCGTTCTGGAGCACATCTTCCAGCCCGACAAGAACCCGGATCTCTACGGGGATGCGTTCCACAAGATCCGGATTGAGTATTATCCTCCGCGCGGTGATAACAAAGAGGGTTGGGACAACATCGACATCTTTGGCTGGCTCGGTTACCCGATGCAGATCAAAGTCGATTTCCTATGCCGTGACTCGATCTTGGCGGCTCCTTTGGCCTTGGATCTTTGCCTGTTCATGGATCTGGCAGCACGTACGCCAGCCCTCCGTGGTTTGGGCATTCAGGAGTGGCTGAGCTTCTACTTTAAGGATCCGGATAGTGCTCCGGGTGTATATCCTGAACATGATTTGTTCATCCAACAGATGAAGTTGAAAAATACGCTGCGGCACATCATGGGCGAGGACTTGATCACCCATCTTGGGTTGGAGTATTACGGCGAATAGTCGCAAATTGAAGTACTTCCAGAGGCCCTGCAATCGTGATGGTTGCAGGGCTTCTTCATTGGAGGGGCAATGGACCAGACTGCAAGCGAGCGCCAATTCGATATTCTCCGGCTCTATGGTGAGCTAGTTGAGGACCGTGAGGATTGGAGTGGCGCGCTGGTGCTGGCTTGTGGACGACATGCCGACATTGTTCCAACCGCGGTGAGCATCGCAAACGGAACATCTCTGTGGCTGACCGACGATGCGGCCGATGCGAAGACAGCGATGCGACGCGGCGAGGTGGACTTCGTCGTGAACACGCTCGACGAGGCGCTGCGGACGCTGAAAAATCAGATTCGGCAGGGAAGGCCGCTGGGGGTCGCGCTGCTGACAGATCAGACGGCTGCGTTGGCGGAGATTACCGAGCGTGGAATACTGCCCGAGATCATGCTCGGGAATCGAGATGTCACGGACGCTTCGCCATCGCGGGCGAGCATTGACCGGCTTGAGGCAGCCGGAATGCGCTTCCGCTTTGGACCGTCAAGGGGCAAAGATCTGGAGCATTGGGAGCGATCCATGAAGGTCTTCCATCAGAAGCGCTGTTACGCGTACTACGTCCCCGCGAACAGTTGGGCGGAGTTGCGCGCGATCGACGCGCAACTGCTTGTGACGCTTGCGGAGGAGGACACAGCGCGTCGCCGTTGGCTCGAGCGGGTGTCCAGATACCTGCGGGACGCCGCTGCGGGAGGTCGTTGGGTCTGGCTTACAGAAGGAGAGTTCGATCAGATCGCTGGGTCGTTGCGAATCAGTCCTGAATCACGTTGAGGATCTCTGGCCATAGGGCCTTAACACCACCAACGTACTTCGACGAGACGGGCAGCACTCGGTCAACACTGTGTGCTTTCTTCAGAGCCGCGAGGGACTTGGTGAGTTGATTACCGCCCAGTCGATCGGACTTGGTTCCCACAACTAGGTGCGGACGTTGCATGGCATGCAAGGCGTTGATGAGCAGTGTGTCGCTCTCCTGCGGAGGAATATTGGTATCGACCAGGCAGATGCAAAGAGCAAGCTGTTCGCGCTCGGCGAGGTAGGGCTCGATGAACTTGGGCCACTCGGCGGAGATTGACCTCGAAATCTTGGCGTAACCGTAGCCGGGAAGGTCGGCAAAAATAAGCGAAGGACGGGCGTTGAACTTTGCCTCGGTGCCGTCATGGAGCGCAAAGAAGTTGATCGCGCGGGTACGGCCAGGAGTCGAGGAAACTTTCGCCTCCTTGGAGCCAAGCAGCGTATTGATGAGTGACGATTTGCCTACATTGGAGCGGCCTAGGAAGGCGACTTCGGGAGCGTCGAAGGTCCGGGACGCGTCAGGGAATTGGTCGGAGCTCATGGCAGAGAGCAGAAATTTAGGAACGAAGCGCATGGTTCGAGCTTATCGCTTGTAGAGCCGGTGTGCGCGGAGACACCGGAAGAGACCTCCGGCATGGGATAGGATAAGTGCGAATCCGTTATTTGCGCGAGAGACTTAGGCGCATCGCTGAGGAGGATTCTTGCGCAGTGTCTGGAGGCTCGAAACCGCGAGCGCGGGCCGTGGCGGGGCGTTGCTGGGAACGCTTACCGTCGTCTCGGGTGCGGCAATGCTGGTAGCCATGGTGGTGACACTGGTCGGGATGCTGTCCGTCCTGATTGCTAGCCGTGCGGACGCACAGGGGACGGCTCAGCCGGTTGCTATGCCATTACTGCCAAGCAGTGTGGCCTTCGATAGCGCTGGCAATCTTTACTTCGCCGATACAAATCGGCATGTGGTGTACGAGTCGTCACTGGCAGGTGTGCTTAGCGTGGTGGCAGGTGACGGCGTGCAGGGATTCGCCGGGGATGGAGGAGTCGCGACTAGTGCCGAGTTGAATGCGCCGCAGGGAGTTGCGGTTGGTCCGGATGGGACGCTTTATATCGCGGACACAGGCAACCAACGGGTGCGAGCCGTTAGCGGTGGGGTCATGACGACGTTTGCGGGCAATGGAAGCGCCGGATTTGCGGGAGACGGCGGTGCGGCAATCAGTGCGGAGTTTCGCTGGCCGAATGCGCTGGCCATCGATACGAATGGAGCATTGCTCGTTTG
>Ga0302319_10002855_pt1 | contig 36714 bp, 30 predicted proteins | sample Bog_T0_2_FD_203319 | JGI IMG/M metagenome (GOLD analysis project Ga0302319, IMG submission 203319) | Peat permafrost microbial communities from Stordalen Mire near Abisko, Sweden - Bog_T0_2 | ecosystem: Environmental > Terrestrial > Soil > Wetlands > Peat | place: Sweden: Abisko, Stordalen Mire...
GCTTCGGCTTCGGCACGGGCCTTGTGTTCGGCGTTTTCGCGGATCACGGTGACCGTTTTGGCAAGGTCGCCGATCTCGTCGCCGCGACCGGCCCCGGGGATATCGATATCGAGCTTGCCCGCGGCCATTGCGCCCAGCGCACCGTTCAGCCGGGTCATCGGCCGCGCGATCCCGAAGAATGAAAACAGCACCGACCCGGCGATGGCGGCCATCACCACGACCGCCAGCCCGAAATTGACGCGGTTGGCATCGCCGGCCTCGGCAATTGCATGCGCGCGTGACGACTTGGCGTTGTCCCGCGCAAACCCGACCTGCGCCTCGATCAGTTCGATCGCCTGGTTGACGAATGTTGCGGTGCGGTTCTTGATGATCTCGGCCTTCAGATCGTCAAGCTTGATGATGGCATCCTCGGCGCTGCTGAATGCGCTGACAACCGATGCCAGCGCATCGACGCCGCCCTGCAGCGTCTTGTCGTCGGCGAGATCCCGAACGCGGTCCAGATCCTGGTGAAGAACGGCGCCGGAACGGGCAATGAGCTGCTTCTGGTTCTCTTCCCAAGTGGAGTCGAGGCGCCAGGCCGCGGCGCGAAGTCCGTTGACTCCCGAATCCACCCTGTTCAGGATGGCTTCGACGTCCCTGCGGTTGCGCAGCGCGGCCAGCTCCGGCGAAGCCATCTGCGCCGCGAACAGCTTCGCCCATTCGGCGAAAATCGCCGTCCGTTTGTCGGTGATCAGGAAAGTCTGGCTTTGCGCCTTTGCCAGCTCTTCGATGCCCGCGGCATAATCGTCAAGCGCAGCCTTGATCTTTTTCAGCCGCTCGCGGCTGACCGGATTGCCGGCCAAAACCAGCGCGTCGTCGACCCGCTGCTGCGCGGCCGCCCTGAACCTTCGCATCTCGGCCAGGGTGTTTTCGACCTCGGCCGGCGTTCGCGCCAGCCGGATGCTGCGGCCGGCAAGCTGCAGCTGCCGCACGCTGACCTCGGCCGCGCGCGAATCGTCGGCGACCTCCTGCTGCTTGGCGGCGAGCGCATCCACCGCGCCGACAGAGGTTTCCGTCACCATCTGGTTGGCGACCATGCCGATCGCCAAGAGCACGCCGACCGCGCCGGCGAGCCCGAGCTTGTTGCCGATTCGATTGAGCTGGATCATGGCATGCATTCCCGACCGGTAATGATTCGGGAATCTGCGATGCCGAATCGAGCACCGCGAGCGCGGCGCCCTCGGGTTCGAGCCGTAACACCTGTTCGGCTAAGGCATGGTTAACCCGTTTCCGTTGAACTACGGAGTGACGCGGCCGCGCCGGCAATCAATGCCCGAACGACTCCGCCAGCAGGCGGATCCTGAACACCGGTCTTTTGGCCTCGTCGAGCAGTTCCATCTGCCAGTCGGCATTCTGCTTCAGGTTGCGGGAAATGCCGCCAAGCAGGTCGCCGCAGATCCTGGTCATCTCGGTCCAGGCGGCCTCTCGGCTTTCGAATTCTGATCCCTGGTCGGAAGCGCCGGAATAGCGACCGTGGCTGATCCGGAAAAAATACTGCGACATGTTTGAACCCATGCTTGTTGGGCCGCCCCCACAGCCTGTCGAAGATTGATCGACATCGTGGAGCGGCAGTCGCTACCAACACATGAATATATCGCTCCGTGTGACTACGGCATCACGACGTGGCACGCACCCGAAGGCCGGCGCGATGGCAGATGGTCGAGGCGCGCGGATCAGTCGGTGGAGCGGCGTAGTTCCGGCGCGCTTTCGGCTTTGGCAGGCTCGGGCTTGACCGGCTCGATCCGGGCGCTCTCGACCTGCGGGGTCTCAACGCGCGCGGAAACCTCGGTCCGCGATGACTCGTGCTCCGGCCGAACAAGCGAACGCGGCCGGGCCACCGCGCGGGCCAGCAGCATCTGCGCGGCGCCCTGGTGGCGGAAATCGCAATAGGCGAAGCCCATGCCGGAAACCGAGCCGCGGAAATTGTGCTCGTCCTTCTTGTCGAGATTGAAGCACGGCTCGAACGGAATGCCCTTGATCGACGCGCAGACTGCCTCGCCGCGGACCTGCAGGGTATTGCCGGGCAACCGGATGTGCCGCACCGGGCCGGAGCCGCTGAATTGCACCGCGCCTGCCGCGCCGCCGTCATCGAGCACGCGGCCGGCGCCACGGGTGCCGTCGAAGCAGGTAAACGCGAACACCTTGCCGCTGACGAACCTGCGGGCTTCCTCGGCATTCATCTGTCCCGCAACCGCGGGGGTCACCACCGCACCGATGGCAAGGGCTCCCAACACCAAACGCGCAAGCATGCTGCAACTCCGACTTACTGAGCGCGGGTAACCGCCTGAACTCTTTACCCGCTGCTTACCATACCAACCGTGGCAACATTGGAGCAGGTTGGTTGGTAAAGTCTGAACGTCATTACAGAATTTTTACCACGATCCGGCCACGGACCTCACCGGCGAGGATCCGGGCGCCCGCCTCGATGACCTCGTCCAGGACAATTTCATGAGTTATTTCAGTAAGCTTGCCCCGATCCAGGTCGCCGGCGAGGCGGTTCCAGGCGGTTTTTCGCAGTTCGATCGGGCACATCACCGAATCGATGCCCAACAGACACACTCCGCGTAAAATGAATGGCGCTACCGAGCCCGGCAGGTCCATGCCGGCGGCAAGGCCGCAGGCGGCGATGGCGCCGCGGTACTTCGTCATCGACAGCAGGTTGGCGAGCGTGGTCGAGCCGACGCTGTCGATCCCCCCTGCCCAGCGCTCCCTGGCCAGCGGCTTGGCCGGCCCCGACAGCTCGCTGCGGTCGATCACCTCGGCCGCGCCGAGGCTCTTGAGATAGCCAGCCTCCGCGATCCGGCCGGTGGAGGCGATGACGTGATAGCCGAGCCTCGAGAGCACCGCGACCGCCACCGAGCCAACGCCGCCGGCGGCGCCGGTGACGACGATCGGACCGTCCTTCGGCGCCAGGCCATGCCCTTCCAGGGCGAGCACCGCGAGCATCGCGGTGAAGCCGGCAGTGCCGATCGCCATCGCATCGCGGGTCGACATCGTCGCCGGCAGCCCTACCAGCCAATCGCCCTTGACCCGCGCCTTCGCGGCGTAGGCGCCGAGATGGGTCTCGCCCATGCCCCAGCCGGTGCAGATCACCTTGTCGCCGGCCTTCCATTGCGGGTGCGTCGACTGCTCGACGGTGCCCGCAAGGTCGATCCCGGCGATCATCGGAAATCGCCGCACCACCGGGGCCTTGCCGGTGACGGCCAGGCCATCCTTGTAGTTCAGCGCCGACCATTCGATCGCTACGGTGACGTCGCCCTCCATCAGCTCGGCTTCGTCGAATTGCGTGAGCGCGGCGGTAGTCCCCTTTTCCGCCTTGTCGATCCTGATCGCCTTGAAGGTTGCCAACGCCAACTCCCGCTGTCTGGTGTGAATCCTTGCGAACCTTGAACGGATCAGGCCGGTTGCGCAACCGCGCGCGCCACCGGCGCTTCGACGATCGGCAGGTTGATCAGCGCCGACAGGATGCCGAACAGCACCGACAGCCACCAGACCGGCGCGTAGGAACCGAATTTCTCGAATACGATACCGCCCAGCAGGACGCCGAGGAAGCCGCCGAGCTGGTGGCTGAAGAAGGCGAAGCCGTACAGCGTCGCCAGCCAGCGTGTCCCGAACATCAGCGCCACCAGGCTCGAGGTCGGCGGCACCGTCGACAGCCAGGTCAGGCCGGTCACGACGCCGAACGCGACTGCGGAAAAGGCGGTGATCGGAAACGAGATGAAGGCCACGATCGACATCGCGCGGACCAGATAGATTGCCGACAGGATATAGCGCTTCGGCAGCCGGCTCTGCAGCCAGCCGACGCTGAGCGAGCCGATGATGTTGAACAGGCCGATGGTGGCGATTACCCAGCCGCCGGTCTGCACCGGCAGGCCGCGGTCGACCAGATAGGCCGGCAGATGTACGGTAATGAAGGCGAGCTGGAATCCGCAGGTAAAGAACCCGATCACCAGCAACACATAGGAACGATGGCCGAACGCCTCGGCCAGCGCATGCCGAAAGCCCTGCTGTCTTCCGACCGCGACCGCGCCGGAAACCGATGGCGGCGTCGCCAGCGCCAGCGACAACGGCAGCACCAGCAGCATCAGGCCGGCGAACACACTCAGGGCCGGCTGCCAGCCGAAATGGTCCAGCATGGCGACGCCGAACGGGGCAAACACGAATTGCCCGAACGATCCTGCCGCCGTGCCGGCGCCGAGCGCGACGCCGCGCCATTGCGGCGGCATCAGCTTGCCGAACGCCGACAGCACCAGGTTGAACGAGCAGCCCGACAGTCCAAGGCCGATCAGGACGCCGGCGGAGATGTCGAGCGAGAACGGTGTTGCCGCATAGCGCATCATGATCAGGCCGGCGGCGTACAACAGCGCGCCGGCCGAGATCACGCGCAGGCTGCCGAACCGGTCGGCGATGGCGCCGGAGATCGGCTGTCCTATCCCCCACAGCAGATTCTGGATCGCCAAAGCGAGGCCGAACACGTCGCGGCCCCAGGAGAACTCCCGGCTCATCGGCTGCATGAAAAAACCGAAGCTGGCGCGCGGGCCGAACGTCAGCATGCCGATCAGGCAGCCGCACACCAGGATCAGCAGCGGCGTGCGCCAGATCGCAGCGGCGGGAAGCGGAGCGCCCTCGGTCACGGCCATGCCAATTCCTCGATGTCTGGTGCGGGATCGCAGGGCTGTTCAACCGCGAACCGCTCGCGCAAAACCGCCGCCGCATTGCAAGACGGCGAAATTAATGCAGCGGCATGAAAATCCCAAACGCCAAATGCGGCGAACCTTGCTGCCGCAACGCAGCGTTGCGAATCCCGGCAGGCAGCCCTGACGATTCGGCACGCTGCGGCACTGGCGAGGTCTCCGACGGCATGCTATACGATATTTGCTCATTTTGAGTATAAGTAAGCGTTTCGACCTGTTGCGGCAGGACGGAGCGGATCGCAAGGCGAGCTCATGAATACTCCGGCCCTTCGCGGCCGGATTTCTCAAGCCCTCAATATGCTCAATTTGAGCATATCCGACACAAGGGAGACGATCATGCCGATTGCCGGGATCTACGGCCACGAGGATTTTGAAACCCAGGCTCGCGGCCCGTCCCCGACGCCCGCGCAACGCGTCCGTGCCGCCAGGGGCGCGGCGGCGCTGCCGATGCCGTCGCTGCAATGGACGTCCGAACTCGAAAGCGCCACCGCGCATCTTTATCAGCGGGTCAAGCACGTGATCCCGCCGGTCGAGTGGCCGCTGATGGCGCCCTATGTCAAGGCGATCAACGAACTGAAGAAGGTCCGCGGCGCGGTCATCCTGGCGCATAATTACCAGGCGCCGGAAATCTTCCATTGCGTCGCCGACATCGGCGGCGATTCGCTGCAGCTCGCGATCGAAGCCACCAGGGTGAAGTCCGACATCATCGTGCAGTGCGGCGTGCACTTCATGGCGGAGACCTCGAAGCTGCTGAACCCGGACAAGACGGTGCTGATCCCGGATTCCCGCGCCGGCTGTTCGCTGGCATCGAGCATCACCGGCGCCGACGTGCGGCTGCTGCGCCAGCGCTTTCCCGGCGTGCCCGTGGTCGCCTATGTCAACACCTCGGCCGAGGTCAAGGCCGAGGTCGACATCTGCTGCACCTCGTCCAATGCGCTGCAGGTGGTCGAGAGCCTCGGGGCGCCAACCGTGATCTTCCTGCCGGACCAGTACCTGGCGAGATACGTGGCCTCGCAGACCAAGGTGAGGATCATCGCCTGGAAGGGCGCCTGCGAGGTGCACGAGCGCTTCACCGGCGCCGAATTGCGCGCCCATCGCGAGGCCGATCCGACGGTGCAGATCATCGCCCATCCGGAATGCCCCCCGGACGTGCTGGCCGAAGCCGATTTCACCGGCTCGACCGCGCACATGATCAACTGGGTCCGCAGCGAGCGCCCGAAGCGCCTGGTAATGATCACCGAATGCTCGATGGCCGACAATGTCAGGGCCGAACTGCCCGATGTCGAAATGCTGCAGCCATGCAACCTCTGCCCGCACATGAAGCGGATCACGCTGGCCAAAATTCTCGACAGCCTGGTCTATCTGCATGAGGAAGTCAGCATCGATCCCGTCATCGCCGAGAAGGCGCGACGTTCGGTCGAGCGGATGATTAAGCTGAAGAACTGAACCTCATCCCCCTTCGGATAAAACGCCGGGACGCCCAGCAGCGGAGGCCGACATGTCAAACTGGAATCGCGATCCTGGCCGCAATTGCGACGTCGTCATCGTCGGCGGCGGCCTCGCCGGGTTGTTTTGCGCGCTGAAACTGGCGCCACGTCCGGTTACCGTGGTTTCGGCGGCGCCGCTCGGCGAGGGCGCCGCGACGGCCTGGGCGCAAGGCGGCATCGCCGCGGCGGTCGCCGAAGGCGACAGCGCCGAGGCGCACGCCGCCGACACGGTCGCGGCCGGCGCCGGCCTGGTCGACGAGGCGATCGCGCTCGGACTGGCGCGGGAAGCCGGCCCCCGGATCCGCGATCTGCTGCATTACGGTGTGCCGTTCGACCGCGACCTCGAGGGCAGGCTCGCGGTCTCGCGGGAAGCTGCGCATTCGGCGCGACGCATCGTACATGTGCGCGGCGACATGGCCGGCAAGGCGATCATAGCGGCTTTGATCGAGGCGGTGCGCGCGACACCCTCGATCCGGGTGATCGAAGGATATGTCGCCGAGCAGCTTCTGATCGAGGACGGCGCGGTCACCGGGCTGCAGTTCCGCCGGGCGGTCGACGCCAGTGCCGAGCCGGTGAGCATGGCCGCGGCCGCGGTAGTGTTGGCGACCGGCGGCATCGGGCATCTCTATGCGGTGACGACCAATCCGGCCGAGGCCTGCGGAGCGGGGCTGGCGATCGCCGCGCGCGCCGGCGCCGTGATCGCCGACCCGGAATTCGTGCAGTTTCATCCGACCGCCATCATGGTCGGTCGCGATCCGGCGCCGCTGGCAACCGAAGCGCTGCGTGGCGAAGGCGCAACCCTGATCAACAGCCGCGGCGAGCGCTTCATGCCGGCGCGGCATCCGCTCGCCGAGCTCGCGCCGCGCGACATCGTGGCACGCGGCGTATTCGCCGAAATCGCCGCCGGCCGCGGCGCCCTGCTCGACGCCACCGCCGCGCTGGGGCGTCGTTTCGCCGACAAATTTCCCACCGTGCATGCGAGCTGCGTGGCCGCCGGCATCGACCCGGCGCGGCAGCCGATCCCGGTGGCGCCGGCGGCGCATTATCACATGGGCGGCATCGCGGTGGATGCGGTCGGCCGCACCTCGCTGGCCGGATTGTGGGCCGGCGGCGAGGTATCGTGCAGCGGCGCGCACGGCGCCAACCGGCTGGCGTCGAACTCGCTGCTCGAGGCCGTGGTCTATGCCGCACGCATCGCCGAGGATATTCTGGGGCTCGCAGCCGCGGCACCCGTTCGCGTGCCCGCGGCAGCGACAACCCGGCACAATGGGGCGATGCAGGCGCCGTCGCAGGCCAGGCTTCGGGCGGTGATGAGCGCGCAGGTCGGGGTGATCCGCGACGGCGATGGCCTGGCGGAAGCGGTGCGGTGGTTCGCGGCGATCGAGCGCGACACCGGCAACATCGCGCTGCGCAACATGGCGACCACAGCGCTGCTGGTCGCGGCCTCGGCATGGGCGCGGCGCGAAAGCCGCGGCGCGCACTACCGCAGCGATGCGCCGGCCGAACGGCAGGGAGCGGGGCAACGCACCATGACGACGCTGGTCGCGGCGCGCGAGATCGCAGCCTCGCTGCCCGAGCGCGCTGCCGCACGCCACGTACAGCCAATCACCGCCTGACCGAAGGACAAGCACCATGACGACATCCGCCTCGCTGTTGCACCCGCAAGCATTCCTGTCGCCGCTCGTGATCGATGAGGCGGTGCAGCGCGCGCTGCAGGAGGATCTCGGCCGCGCCGGCGACATCACCTCGACGGCCACGATCCCGGAAGCGACCCACGCCCATGCCGTCATGATCGCACGCCAGGCCGGCGTGATCGCCGGACTGCCGCTGGCGGTCGCGACCTTTCAGAAACTGTCGCCGGATCTCAGCATCCAGCCCTATTTCCGCGATGGCGGGGCGGTCGCCGCAGGCGTGCCGGTGCTGACGATTTCAGGCCCGGCGCGCGCCGTGCTGGCCGGCGAGCGCACCGCGCTGAATTTCGTCGGCCGGCTGTCCGGCATTGCCACGCTGACCGCCGGTTATGTCCGCCACACCGCAGGCTCCGGCTTGCGGATCTGCTGCACCCGCAAGACCACGCCCGGCCTGCGCGCGCTGGAGAAATATGCGGTGCGCTGCGGCGGCGGATTCAACCATCGCTTCGGGCTCGACGACGCCATCCTGATCAAGGACAACCACATCGCGGTGGCGGGCGGCGTGACGGCGGTGTTGCGGCGCGCCCGGGCTGAGGTCGGGCACCTGGTCAGAATCGAGATCGAGGTCGACACCATGGTGCAGCTGCGCGAGGTGCTCGACAGCGGTCTTGCCGACGTGGTGCTGTTGGACAACATGACCATCGCCGAATTGAGCGAGGCGGTGAAACTCGCGGACGGCCGCGTCGTGCTGGAGGCGTCGGGCGGCGTCACGCTGGATTCGATTTCGGCGATCGCATCGACCGGCGTCGATTATGCCTCGTGCGGCGCCCTGACCCATTCGGCATCGAATTTCGACATCGCGTTGGATATTGATGCCTGAGAATAGTGTAGCCTCGAGACAGTCGACAGATCGCGCGGTCGCGCCGAACCCGTTGTCTCGATCCGGGGCACCCCTCTGCCTCACGGGCAGTGCAACGCCAGGTGTGCCCTTGGGCGCCAGACTGGACTAAATTTAGCGCCGCACCGTGGTCTCCGACAACTCGGCCGAGCTCTTGGCCTCCTGGGTGAGCTCCGCCGAGATCTCGGCGGTCTGCGCCGGCGTTCCCCAGCTCGGCGCATCGCTGCCGTCGCCCCAGGCGCGCGGGCGGTAGAAGGTATGGACGCCGAATTTGTACATCTTCTTCATTTCGCTGACCCAGGACGGGTGCACCCAATAGGCATGGTAGTGGGTCGACTTTGCCACTTCCGGCAGCCAGAGCTGGCCGTCGAGCATCGCCTTGGCGATTTTTTTGGCGCGGTCCCACATGTCGGGCTCGCGGACCACGTCGGCGACATTGTCGCAGGCGAAGGTGAACTGGCAGGCGAGGTGGTGGTTCTTGTTCTGGTAGACCACCCCGCACACCGTGGTCGGATAGAAGCCGGAGAACGCGCGGTTCATCACCACCTGCGCCACCGCGATCTGGCCGCGCACGGCTTCGCCGCGGGCCTCGAAATAGACCGCTTCGGCGAGGCATTTCTCCGATTTGACACGCGCCTTCTCGTCGAACAGGCCGAGCCGCTCGGCCGGAGTCTTGGCGCGCTGATTGTCGGCATTGACTTCACCCTTGGCGGCGATGCTCTCGCCGCTTTCGATCACCTTCGACGGTTCGTCCTCGGCCGGGGGCAGCGACGCCACCTTCAGGTCCGGATCGGCGGCATCGTCCGGCAGCACCACGACCGGCTCTTCGCCGGGTTGCCAGCGTTCCATGCTCTCCGCCGATACCCCGAGCGAGGAGCTGCCGAAAAACAGCCCCGCGGTCTTCACTGAAAAGCCGTCATGCGTCGGCGCCGGCTCGAGCGGGATCGCGACCGCGTCGGGCGCAATCTTGAGGTCGTCGAGCGGCTGGGCCTCCAGCGACATCGAGACATCGTATTGCGGAAGCGGCGGGGCGCTCAGCGCTTCCTGCAGTTCGGGATCGAGCGCCGGCTGTTCGGGGGCTGCGGCGGCGGATTTGGCGCCCATCACCGACGCGTTGGACGTCGAGGGATCTGCGCTGGCGGGCGCGGCGGCGGGCGCCGCCGGCTCGGGCGGGGCGCTGACCAGGCGATCGCCCTTCAGCGTGCGATCGACCCTGGGGAAATCGGAGGCCTGATAGCGCGAGGGCTGCTGCGCAATCGGGTTGCGCGTCACCGCGCCGGTGATGTCGATGCCGGCATTGTCGAGGCTGGCGAGCCGGTAGGCGGCGCTCGGCGGCGAAGAGGTCCCGATCGGATTGCCAAAACTGTAAGCGGCCACCTGGATGGTGCCGACCGCGGAGAACACCCGCTTCTGCCAGCGTTCGGCGACGCCCGGCTGCCGGGCCAGCAGCGAAGCGATATCCTGATATCCGACCTCTGTCGGGATCAATGCGAAGACGCAAAGACCCAGGCCGAAGGACGCGAAACGCACGCCCTTCGGCCGGTTACGCAACTCTGACATTCGATACGCTCACGCAACGCTTACACACTCAACCGAACTCCAGTACATCCGTGCAATTCGATCTTTTTTGGTGATATCGAATTTAGGTTGCGGGGGAGTTAATCGGTGGTGCGCGCAGGACACAGGCAAGACATCGCCGATTTGCGCCGATCACATCGCAAGCCTTGGTAAACGCGGGCCCGAACAAGGCGGTAAACATCGCGTCAATAAAAATGGTGAACAAAAGCTTGTCTCGCCCGCGAGACTACGGGGTTCGACCGCAAGCCTGGCACCGATCGCACTTGCGCGGCGTGCCATGAAAAAATGGCCGGGAAAATCCCCGGCCATTTTCAGCACATCGAAGGCGTCGCCTCAGGCCTGGCTGGCGGCCGATTTTCCGAGTGCGGCCTGCGCCGCCGCCAGCCGCGCGATCGGCACGCGGTAGGGCGAACACGAGACGTAGTCCAGACCGATCTCGTGGCAGAACGCGACCGACGCCGGATCGCCGCCATGCTCGCCGCAAATCCCGACCTTGAGATCGGGACGGGTCTTGCGCCCCCGCGCCACCCCGATCTTGACCAGTTCGCCGACGCCGTCGCGATCGACCGAGATGAAGGGATCGATCTCAAGGATGCCCTTGGCGATGTAGGTGCCGAGGAAGCCGGCGGCGTCGTCGCGGCTGATGCCGTAGGTGGTCTGGGTCAGGTCGTTGGTGCCGAACGAAAAGAATTCCGCGGTCCTGGCGATCTCGCCGGCCATCAGGCACGCGCGTGGCAGCTCGATCATCGTGCCGACCTGGTAGCTCAGCTTGACGCCGGTCTCCTTCATCACCGAATGCGCGGTGGCGTCGATCCGCGCCTTGACCAGGTCGAACTCCATCTTGGTCGCGATCAGCGGCACCATCACCTCGAGGCCGACCGCCTTGCCGGTGCGCTTGCCGGCCTCGACCGCGGCCTCGAAGATGGCGCGCGACTGCATCTCGGCGATTTCCGGATAGGCAATGGCGAGCCGGCAGCCGCGAAAGCCGAGCATCGGATTGAATTCCGCAAGGTCGCGGGCGCGTTCGGCGAGCTTGCGCGGATCGGTGTTCATCGCGCGGGCGACTTCCTCGATCTCGGCCTGGGTGTGCGGCAGGAATTCATGCAGCGGCGGGTCGAGCAGCCGGATCGTCACCGGCAGGCCCTTCATGATCTCGAACAATTCGACGAAATCCGCGCGCTGCATCGGCAGCAGCTTGGACAGCGCGGCGCGGCGGGCCTGCTCGTCCTCGGCGAGAATCATCTCGCGCACGGTGCGGATCCGGGTTTCCTCGAAGAACATGTGCTCGGTGCGGCAAAGCCCGATGCCCTCGCCGCCGAACTTGATGGCGGTGCGCGCGTCCTCCGGGGTGTCGGCGTTGACGCGAACCCCGAGCTTGCGGAACGAATCGGCCCAGCCCATCAGGGTGCCGAATTCGCCCGACATCGCCGGCTCGATCATCGGCATCCGCCCGGCCAGCACCTGCCCCAGCGAGCCGTCGATGGTGATGATGTCGCCGGCCTTGAAGGTGCGGGTGCCGATGCTCATGGTGCCGCGGCCGTAATCGACCCGGATGCTGCCGCAGCCGGAGACGCAGGGCTTGCCCATGCCGCGGGCGACCACCGCGGCATGCGAGGTCATGCCGCCGCGGGTGGTCAGGATGCCCTCGGCGGCATGCATGCCGTGGATGTCCTCGGGGCTGGTCTCGATCCGCACCAGGATCACCTTGCGGCCATCGGCCTGCAGCTTGGCGGCCTCGTCGGAGGAGAACACGATTTCGCCGGCGGCCGCCCCTGGCGAGGCCGGCAGGCCGGTGGTGATGACATCGCGCTTGGCCGAGGGATCGATGGTCGGATGCAGCAACTGATCGAGCGACGCCGGATCGATCCGCGACACCGCGTCCTTCCTGGAGATCAGGCCTTCATTGGCGAGCTCGACGGCGATGCGCAGCGCCGCCTTGGCGGTGCGCTTGCCGCCGCGGGTCTGCAGCATCCACAGCTTGCCCTGCTCGACCGTGAACTCCATGTCCTGCATGTCGCGGTAGTGCTTTTCCAGCAGCGTGTAGATCCGGGTCAGTTCCTTGAAGGCGTCGGGCATCGCGGTTTCCATCGACGGCTTGTCGGAACCGGATTCCTGGCGCGCCTCTTCGGTGATGTCCTGCGGCGTGCGGATGCCCGCCACCACGTCCTCGCCTTGCGCGTTGATCAGGAATTCGCCGTACAGCCTGCTCTCGCCGGTCGAGGGATTGCGCGTGAACGCGACCCCGGTCGCCGAGGTCTCGCCCATATTGCCGAACACCATCGCCTGGACGTTGACCGCGGTGCCCCAGGATTCCGGAATGTCGTGCAGCCGGCGGTAGGTCACCGCGCGCGCGTTCATCCACGACGAAAACACCGCGCCGATCGCGCCCCACAATTGCGCGTGCGGATCCTGCGGGAAATCCTTGCCGGTTTCGCGCGCCACGGCGTCCTTGTACTGGCCCACCACGTCGACCCAGTCGTCGCCGCTGAGATCGGTGTCGAGCGTGTAACCCTGGCCGTCCTTGAAGGTATCGAGAATGTCCTCGAAATGATGATGCTCGAAGCCGAGCACCACGTCGGAATACATGGTGATGAAGCGGCGGTAGCTGTCATAGGCGAAGCGGCGGTCGCCTGACATCTCCGCCAGCGCTTCGACCGTCTTGTCGTTGAGGCCGAGATTGAGCACGGTATCCATCATGCCCGGCATCGAGGCGCGGCCGCCGGAGCGCACCGAAACCAGCAGCGGATTCTTGGCGTCGCCAAACACCTTGCCGGTCAACTTGCCGACATGATCCAGCGCCTTTTCGACCTGCGCCTTCAATTCCTTCGGATAGGATTTGTCATGCGCGTAAAAATACGTGCACACCGATGTCGGGATGGTGAAGCCCGGAGGCACCGGCAGCCCGAGATTGGCCATCTCGGCGAGGTTGGCGCCCTTGCCGCCCAGCAGATCGCGCAGCCCGGCTTTGCCTTCGGCCTTGCCGTCGCCGAAGGTGAATACCCATTTGCCGGCTTTCACCGCCTCCGCGGCGGGCTGGCTCGCGACCGGCTTGGCCGGGCTGTTCTGCACTGCCTTGCGGGCGCTGGCGGGCCGGCTGGTCTTCGCCCGGACTGGCACGGATGGCTTTGATTTCGCTGCGGTTTTCTTCGATTTAGCGACGGCTTTGGCCATGACTTACACACAATCCGCAAGAGGAGATGGAATGCGCCGCCTTACACCACGTTTGGGCGGCCCGGCGCAAGCCGCGAAGCCGAGCCCGGCGCTACATATGGAGCCATTTGAGCAGCCCGAGACCAATCAGGCCGTTGAGAATAAGAAAGATCGCAACCACCAGATTGAGCAGTCGGGGCATGATCAGAACGAGCAGGCCCGCAATCACGGACATGATTGGTGAAATGTGGGCGGTGGTGATGACCATCGAATGTCTCCGGAATGACGCTGAAGGAAAATCGAATCGAGACCTGCATTTTAACCTCCGGCGCGGTTCCACGATAGGAGACGCCTGTCCCTTCCATGGGTTCCCGGATCAGCGAAAAAACCCCCGAGATTGCCGCGCCCGGAGCTGGATTCCCTGGGGAACGGTGCCGCGCAGCGGATTTTCATCAGGCGTGGCATGGGGGGCACGTGTCCCGGACGCGATGCAGCGTTGTTCACGCTGCTCCGCCGAGCCGGGGACCCATTCTCCATGGCAAGGCGCCGTATCCCGGTCGTAAGCGGAAGAGCGTGAGGCGGCCGATCAATCAGCCTTCGATCCTGGAAAAATCCGCCACCGCCCGGGTCGCGGCGCGGATCTCATTGAGCAGCTTCAGGCGGTTCTCGCGCAGTTTCGGATCGTCGTCGTTGACCTTCACCTTGTCGAAGAAGGCATCGACCGCCGGGCGCAATTTCGCCATCGCCCCCATGGCACCGGCAAAATCCTCTTTCGCCACGGCGGCGCCGGCATCCTGCGTCACCTGGGCGATCGCCTTCGCGAGCGTCTTTTCCTCCGCGAGGCCGTAGAGGGAAGCATCCGGCGCGCCATCAAAAGTCCTGCCGTCCTTCTTCTCCTCGATGCGCAGGATATTCGCCGCCCGCTTGGTGCCGGCGAGCAGGTTCTTGCCGTCGTCGCTGTCGAGAAATTGGCCGAGCGCCTCGACGCGGCGGACCACCATCAACAGATCGTCCTGGCCTCCGAGCGCGAAAACGGCATCGACGAGATCGTGACGCGCGCCTTGTTCGCGGAGCTGGACCTTCAGGCGATCGGCGAAGAAGGCGAGAAGGTCGGCTGCAAGCTTATCCGAATCGACGACCGGATGCCGTGTTGCGGGTCCCTGCAGCCCGCGAACGGCGGCGCCTGCCGTTTTCAGCACCGACAGTCGGAGCGCGTTTTCAAGGATCAGCCTGATCACCCCCAGCGCGGCGCGCCGCAGCGCATAGGGGTCCTTCGATCCCGTCGGCTTCTCGTCGATCGCCCAGAAGCCGGCCAGCGTGTCGATCTTGTCGGCGAGCGCCACCGTGACGCTCACCGGATCGGTCGGCACCCGATCCGCCGGGCCTTGCGGCTTATAATGTTCCTCGCTGGCCGCCGCGACCGAAGCATCCTCGCCCTGCGCCAGCGCATAGTATTTTCCCATCAAGCCCTGCAGCTCCGGGAATTCGCCGACCACCTCGGTGAGCAGGTCCGCCTTGGCCAGACGCGCGGCGCGTTTTGCCTTTTCCACGTCGGCGCCGACCAGGGGCGCGATCTCAGCGGTCAACAGCTCGATGCGAACAATGCGCTCGCCCTGGGTGCCCAGCTTCTCGTGAAATACGATTGAATCGAATTTCGGCAGCCGGTCTTCCAGCTTCGTTTTCAGATCCGTCGCGTAGAAAAATTTCGCGTCGCTCAGCCGCGCGCGGATCACCCGCTCATTGCCGGCGGTGATCGCCTTGCCGCCGTCCGAGGCCTCGATGTTGGCGGTGGGGATGAACTTGTTGGTGAGCTTGCCGGTCGATGGATCACTGACCACAAAGCACTTCAGGTTGGTCCGGATGGTGGCGCGGATCACCTCGCCCGGGATCGAGAGGAACTCCGGGTCGAACGATCCCATCAGCACGACCGGCCATTCGACCAGGCCGGCGACCTCGTCGAGCAGGCCCTGATCCTCGACCAGTTCGAACCCTTGCGCGAAAGCCAATTGCCTGGCGTCGGTCAGAATGATGTCCTTGCGGCGCTCGGCATCGAGCACGACCTTGGCGTCGACCAGCTTGGCCGCATAATCCTCGAAGCGGCGCACATTGATCGGCGCCGGCGCCATGAACCGGTGGCCGTAGGTGGTTTGTCCTGCCGCGATGCCGTCGACGGCGAATTTCACCACCTCCGGTTCCTCGGTTTCCATGCCGAAGGTGGCGACGATGGCATGCAGCGGCCGCACCCATTGCAGCGCGCCGGCCCGGGCCGAACGCTCGCCCCAGCGCATCGCTTTCGGCCAGGGAAAGGTCCGGATGATCACCGGCAAGATGTCGGCGAGCACGTCCAGCGTGGCGCGACCCGGCTTTTCGATCAGCGCGATGTAGAAATCGCCCTTCTTCGGATCGCGCTGGATTTTTGCCTGGTCGAGCGAAGTCAATCCGGTGGCCTTGAGGAAGCCTGAGATCGCGGCCTCCGGGCCGCCGACCCGCGGTCCCTTGCGTTCTTCCTTGAGGTCGGACTGCCGCGCCGGAATGCCGTGCACCGTCAGCGTCAGCCGCCGCGGAGTGGCGAACGCCTTGGCGCCTTCATAGACCAGCCCCTCGGCGACCAGCCTGTCGGTGACCATGCGGCGCAGATCGTCCGCCGCCCTGGCCTGCATGCGGGCCGGGATTTCCTCGGAGAAAAGCTCGAACAGCAGATCGGGCATCAGCTCGCCCCGCCGGCTTCGGTATGGACCCAGGCTTCGCCGCAGGCCTTGGCGAGTTCGCGCACCCGCATGATGTAGCTCTGCCGTTCGGTCACCGAGATCACGCCGCGGGCATCGAGCAGGTTGAACACATGGCTGGCCTTGATGCACTGGTCGTAGGCCGGCAGCGCCATCAGGTGCTCCCTGCGGTTGCCGCCATCCTTCCATCCGGCCGCGAGATATTTGCGGCAGGCCTGCTCGGCCATGGCAAATTGCTGGAACAGCATCTCGGCATCGGAATATTCAAAATTGTGCCGCGAATATTCCTGCTCGGCCTGCAGGAACACGTCGCCATAGGTCACGCGTTCGGCGCCGTCGCGGCCGTTGAAATTGAGATCGTAGACGCGGTCGACGCCCTGCACATACATCGCCAGCCGCTCCAGCCCGTAGGTCAGCTCGCCGGCGACCGGCGCGCATTCGACGCCGGCAACCTGCTGGAAATAGGTGAACTGCGAGACTTCCATGCCGTCGCACCAGCATTCCCAGCCCAGTCCCCAGGCACCGAGCGTCGGGCTTTCCCAGTCGTCCTCGACAAAGCGGATATCGTGCAGGCCTGCATCGATGCCGATGGCGGCAAGCGACTTCAGGTAGAGTTCCTGCAGGTCCGGCGGCGACGGTTTTATGATTACCTGAAACTGGTAATAGTGCTGCAGTCGGTTGGGGTTCTCGCCATAGCGGCCATCCTTGGGCCGGCGCGAGGGCTGCACATAGGCGGCCTTCCACGGTCTTGGCCCCAGCGCGCGCAACGTCGTCGCCGGATGAAAAGTGCCGGCTCCCATTTCCATATCGTAGGGCTGCAGGATGACGCAGCCCTGATCGGCCCAGAACCGCTGCAGGGCCAGGATGAATCCCTGGAACGAGCGTTCCGGGCGCATGTGCGGGGGGATGGCATCCATCGTCAGATCAGGCTTCGCTGGGGGTTTGCAGGCGCGCGGGACCGTATCGGCGGGGGAACCGATAATCAAGGCAATGTCGCGTCCGGATCGACCGTGCGGGGCGCCCTCAAAATGTTCCCGGTGACGGATCGCTAACCATCACCGCAACGCGTTGGGCTCGCGAAGCCGGTCATTAGCAATTGAGGGCTAGCACTGTGGAACTTCGCATCACCGAGATAATTGATGTTGCGAAGATCGCCGCGCCGCTGTTCGTGATCGCTTCAACGCGATCGTGACCGACCGGAGCCGCGGCGTCCGATACGACCATCTAGCTTCCAAGCTTGCTCGCCGGTCCTCACGGGTGGTGCCCCACCCTGAGGCCGGCGCAAGTATTTTGGAGACAGAAAGATCGGCGACCGTCCGCGCGTGCCCTGAAAATCAGCCGGGCCGATAGGCGCCGGTGCTGGGATCCCGCCGCAGCGTCGGAATCTCGTTTGATCGGGCGGCCTCGGCGACCCGCGAGAGCCGCGCTTCTTCCAGTTCCCTGTTGACCCTGAGGGCTGTCCGGTAAGCCCAGCGGACCACGGCCAGCCCACCCAGAACTCCCGCGAATGCGATCAGCGGCGGCATCGGTCGATCCTTGTGGTTCATCACGCCCCCATCCGCATTGTCGCCCAAGCCGGGCCAGCCTGCAATCGTGTTTTCCGGGACCAAATGGCGCGGCTCGATCGGCCTCAGAACCCGAATTTGGCCCAAATTGCCCGGGTTTCCAGCGCTGAAATCAGCTCCTCCGGCAGACCCGCCACGCCCTCCAGCCGGCTCACCGCAGCACCCGCGGATTTGCGCCCGAACAGGCTGGACAGCATCCCGGTCGCGGGCGCGATCACGGGGGTCAGCACCTTGTCGCCATAGCGGGCGCGCAGCGTCGCGCGCAGGTCGCCGATGCCGTCGGCAAGACCAAGCGAAACCGAGGTTCCGCCTGCCCAATATTCTCCGGTGAACAGGACGTCGTCGGCGCCGTTGAGGCGGCTGCCCCGGCTCTGCTTCACGAGGTCGATGAAGATGTCGTGGATCTCGCGCTGCAGCGCCTTGACGCGCGCCACGTCATCGGGATTTTCCGGCTGGAAGGGATCGAGCATCGCCTTGTGGGCGCCGGCGGTATAAAGCCGCCGCTCGACGCCGATCTTCTTGATCAATTCCTGAAATCCGAAGGAGCCGCCGACCACGCCGATCGAGCCCAGGATCGACGACGGATCGCAGAAGATCTCGTCGCCCGCGCAGGCCAGCATATAGCCACCGGAAGCGGCGACATCCTCGACAAAGACCAGCACCGGCAGCTTCTTTTCCGTAGCCAGCTGCCTGATGCGCAAATAGATCTGGCGCGACTGCACCGGCGAGCCGCCGGGCGAATTGATCACCAGCGCCACCGCCTTGGCGTTTTTATGGGCGAAAGCGCGCTCCAGGGTCCTGGCGACGCCGGCCAGCGACATGCCGGGGCGCAGCGGCGTCACCGCGCCGATCACGCCGGACAGCCTGACCACCGGCACAATCGCGGTTCCAGGCCGCAGGCGCGCCGGAAGCAGTTCCTTCAACCTGTTGATCAGGCCCGGCAATCCGCTCGGACCGCCCGTTTGTTCCGTCATGTCGTTACCTCAACTTAACCATTTCTTATCGCGCCGCTGTCATAGGATCGGTGGAACGGCCTTTGCATTGCGGTGTCAGGCTGCACCGGGGCAGCGGAGAAAGACATGAAAATCTATCTGCTGATGATGCTTATCGGTATACTTTTGACTGCGGTTCACTTCACTTCAGCGCCAGAACAGCGCTCGAAAACGCTTCCCTGACGGCCGCTCGAAACCTGAGCGTCGCGCGGCATCAGGGACTGGCCAACGGCAGCACCCCTTTTCCTGTCAGAATGTCCTTTACACGTGGTCCGCAGCCCGACTGCGCGTCGTTGAGCATCAGCGCCGGGTGGATTCGAAGCGGCGCCTTGCCACCCTTGATGGCGCGAATCAACACCCTGTTCGCCGGCATTGCCGCATCGCCGTGGACCGGCAGCATGGCGATACTGCCAAAGCCGCGGTCAAGCGCCGCCAGCAGCTCGACGAGGCCGTCGGCGCGCCAGATCAGGCTGAGCACCCCGCCGGATTTCAGGGTTCGTCGGGCCGCATGAATCCAGCTCTCCAGCGTCGCCGTGGTTGACAGATGAGCGGTCAGGCGGCCCTTGTCCGGCGAGCCGCGGTGCCGCGCCGGATCATTGAACGGCGGGTTCATCAGCACGACATCGACGCTGTCGGGCGGCAACCCGGCCGCTGCAAACGCCGTGGCGGGCGAGGTCACGTCCAGCACGATGACGTCAGCCGCAATATGGTTTGCCGCGGCGTTGCCGCGGGCCAGCTCTGCGAGCGCCGGGGCGATCTCCACCAGAACGAGCTCTACACCAGCCACCCGTCTGGCAACGCTGAGACCGGCGGCACCGACGCCGGCGCCGAAATCCACCACCCGCTCGCCCGGGCGCGCCAGCGTCGCGGCGGCCAGCAGAACCGCATCATGGCCGGCGCGGTGGCCCGATTTCGGCTGTCGCAGACGCAACAGTCCGCCGAGAAAGCCATCCTCCGTGAACTCGGTGCAAGCTTCAGTCATCGGCCCGCAGTTCGTGCGACAGGCCGGCATCGCGCAGAACCTGGCGCGCCTGGCTATTATCCTCGTCATGCACCAGAATCCGCCGCGGCAGCACCCCGAGCGAGCCCTCGATGATGCTCATGTTCTGATCCAGCACCAGATGATGAATATGGGCGCCGTCGAGCAGGGCGCCGACCGCCGAAACCAGCACGATATCGTTGGTCCGAACCAGTTCCCGCACGCTCAGGCTCTCCTTTGTCGATCCGACGCCCGGCTTGGCGGCAGGTGTTATCGGCCTGGTGCCCTTGCCGCGCTACCCGGCACTTTCTATTGTTATATCCAAGGATAGTGCGGATTGGGAAAATGTGGAGACCAGCGTGGCGGTTATAGTACCTTTCGAGAGCCCATCGGCGGCTTCGATCGATCAACTGGTCGGGTTGGTGGCCGCCGACATGGAGCGGGTCAACGCCACGATCCTGTCGCGGACCGGCTCGGAAGTCACCATGATCCCCGAGGTCGCCAACCACCTGATCTCTTCGGGCGGCAAGCGGCTGCGCCCGATGCTGACACTGGCGATGGCCGGACTGGCGGGCTATGGCGGCGACGGCCACATCAAGCTCGCCGCCTCCGTCGAGTTCATGCACACCGCCACCCTGCTGCATGACGACGTGGTCGACGAGAGCGAATTGCGGCGCGGCAAGCTGTCGGCGCGGATGCTGTGGGGCAACGAGGCCAGCGTCCTGGTCGGCGACTTCCTGCTCGGCCAGGCCTTCCGCATGATGGTCGAGGTCGGCTCGCTGCGCGCGCTCGACATCCTGTCGTCCGCCGCGGCAACGATTGCCGAAGGCGAAGTGATGCAGCTTGCGGCGGCCAAGAACACCGCCACCACCGAAGACGAATATCTCGCGGTAATCCGCGGCAAAACCGCTGAACTGTTCGCGGCGGCCTGCGAGGTCGGCCCGGTCATCGCCAATCGGCCGAAGGCCGAACAGACCGCCTGCCGGTCGGTCGGCATGAATCTGGGCATCGCATTCCAGCTGGTGGACGATGTGCTGGACTATGGCGGCAAGGCCGCCAAGCTCGGCAAGAATATCGGCGACGATTTCCGCGAGGGCAAGATCACGCTGCCGGTGGTGCTGGCGTTCCGCCGCGGCAACGACGTCGAGCGCGCGTTCTGGGTCAACGCGCTGGAGCGCGGCGAGATCGGCGATGGCGATCTCGATCACGCCATCGGCCTGATGACCAAGCACCGCGCGCTGGAGGACACCATCAACCGCGCCCAGCACTACGGGGCGATGGCGGTCGATGCGCTGGCGCTGTTTCCGACTTCGCCGATGAAGACCGCGCTGGAGCAGGTGGTGGCATTCTGCCTGGCGCGGTCGCATTAGCGAAGTTCGCCGCCGCCGCGCCTTATGCCGGGGGTCAGGGAAGACCTGCTAGCTCAACACACCCGCATGAACCCACCAGCCGGGGTGATCGAGTTGAATCTTCTGTGCCGCGCGATGCGTCTCGGCGGTGTTCTCATAGATCGCAAAGCAGGTCGCGCCCGACCCCGACATCCGGGCCAGCCAGGCCCCATTGGTGGCGTTGAGCGCCGCTATAACCTCGCCGATCACGGGCTGGATGCGGGTGGCCGGCGCCTCCAGGTCGTTGGAGCTGGCAGCGAGGGCTTCGACCCAGTCTTCGACCGATGCGGCTGACTCAGGCCAGGCGGCTGCCTGCAACACGTCGGTCGCTCCGACCAGCAATTCGCCGTTACGCAGTCCAAGCGCCTGGAACACATCCCTGGTCGCCACCGCAACACGCGGGTTGACCATCACACAGGGCATCACCGGCAGGCTGAGCGGCAGCAAAGTCTCGCCGACGCCGGTCATGTCGCAGGCGCGTGAGCCGAGACAGACCGGGACATCGGCGCCGGTCTGCAATGCAACGTCGAGCAAGCGCCTGTCGTCGAGCGCAAGCCCGTTCAATTGGGCGAGCAGCCGCAGTGCCGCCGCAGCGTCAGCAGAACCGCCGCCGATTCCGGCCGCGACCGGCAGCACCTTCTCCAACGTGAACTGACCGGCTTTCAGATCGGGCACCCGTTCGCCCAGCAGGCGCGCGGCCTTGAGCACGAGGTTGTCGCCGGTATCCCCACAGGCCTGCGCCAGCGGTCCTGACATCTTGAGATCGAGACCGGATCCGGGGGTCAAGCCGAGGCGATCGGCGCAATCGGCGAAAGCGACCACGCTTTCGAGGTCGTGATAGCCGTCCACGCGCCGTCCGATCACCCGAAGGGTGAGGTTGACCTTGGCCCGCGCCTCTTCCATCAGCGCCGGCATCGGCGACCAGCCCTTCGATCAGCCGCCCTTGCCGTCTTCTTTTTTCTTGTCCGGGGAGGAAGACGCCGATGAGGACGAGGCATCGTCCGGCAGGCCGTTCTCGATCTTGGCCTCGATCTTCGGCAGGTCTTCCGGCTCCGGCTTGAGGTCGCGGGCGTGTGCCCACTGGAATTTTGCTTCCAGCGTGCGGCCAACGCGCCAATAGGCATCGCCGAGATGGTCGTTGATGGTGGGGTCTTCCGGCTTGAGATCGATCGCGCGCTCGAGATTCTTCACCGCATCCTCGTAATTGCCGATGCGGTAATAGGCCCAGCCCAGCGAATCCACGATGTAACCGTCATCGGGCCGCTGCTCGACCGCACGCTTGATCATCTTCATGCCTTCGTCCAGATTGATGCCCTGATCGATCCACGAATAGCCGAGATAATTCAGCACATGCGGCTGGTCGGGCTGCAACTCGAGCGCCTTGCGCATGTCCGCCTCCGCCTTGCTCCACTGCTTGGAGCGCTCCTCGCAGATGCCGCGGTAATAGTAATAAACCGTGTTGGCCTTGTCGGTCGGGTCGGTCAGGGCATCGATGCCCTGGGAGTAGGTCTGGGCGCATTCGGCGAATTTCTTGCGGCCACGCTCGACATTGCCGAGCGCCATGATGGCTTCGAGGTCCTTGGGATCTTCCGCGGTGACGCTTTTCAGGATCTTGATCGCCTCGTCGCTGCGGTCGGCGGCATCGAGATCGGTGGCAAGCTGAATCTGGGCATTGCGCTTCAGCGGCGAACTCGCCGGCATCCGCTCATAGACCTTGATCGCCATCGCCGGCTTCTTCACCGACTCGTAGAGATCGGCCAGCGACAGCAGCGCCAGCGGATGGTTGGGTTCGAGGTAGAGCGCGAGCTGCAGATAGACCAGCGCGAGGTCTTCGCCGCCGCGGCGCGTCAATGTTGCGCCGATGCCGTAAAGCGCCTCGGCGGCGCCGCTCTGCGGCGAATCCACCAGCGGCGGCAGCTTCTTGCCGGCCTTGGCCTCACGCAGGCCTTCCAGCACCAGCGGATGACGCGGCAGCTTCTTGTCGAACGCCTCATAGACGGCGGTCGCCGCCGCCTCGTCCTTGTTGCGGGTCAGCCACCGCGCATAGTCGTCGGCCACCCGCAGCATGGAATCGTCGAGCTTGTAGGCCCGCTCCAGGCGCACGCCGGCGTCCTTTTCCTTGCCCGCCAGCTCGTCGATCATGCCGGAGTGCAGATCCTTGAAGATCGGATACCATTCCGGCCCGGTCAGCTTGTCGATGTTGGCGACGGCCGCTTTGGCGTCGCCGGCGCCGTAACTGGCCCAGCCCGACAGCAGCGTCGCGACCAGATCGGTGATCGGCCCGCGAATCGACTGGTTGATGTTGAGCTGCGCGCTGGCATATTTTTTGAGCTTGAGGTCGCGCACGCCGACCACGAGCCGGGCCACGCGGTTGGACTTGTCGATCGTCAAGATACGGTCGGCGAGCTTGACGGCCTCGTCGATGTCCCCGTCCGCCAGCGACGAGATGAAGGCCCGATCGAGCAATTCGCTGTTCTTCGGATCGGTGCGCAGCGCCGAGCGGTAGAACTCCGCCGCCGAGGCGGCGTCGCGCTCGACGCTGGCATGACGGGCGGCCAGATAGCTGCCCGACATCGTCAGCGATTTCAGATCGTGACTGGTGGGAAACTGCGCCGAGTTGTCGGCCGGATGATCCGGCGTCTGGGCCGAAAGCGAAGCCGGCACCACCAGGGCGGCGAAAGCGAATGCGGCGATCGTCCAGCGATTGCAACGAATGGAAAACATCAGGGTTCGCCTAGCTCCAGGATTGATGACAGGATCTTCCGAGCAACCTCGAATGCGAACTCAATCGTCGGCATCAAGCCTCGTGACAATGCCGCGTTTGGCGCTCAACCGCAAGGATAGGGCTGGCGAATCGGTCGGCAGCGAAGGCCCGATGGCCGCCGATTTGGCCAGCCGCTCCTGAAAACGCTTGCAGTGTGGCGGTATCGTGACCGGCGGTCGCACCCGCTGGGGCCGGCTCACGCAATCGTGGTCACATCGCCTCATAATTCGGGCCGCCGCCGCCCTCTGGCGGCACCCAGGTGATATTCCCGTTGGGATCCTTCACGTCGCAGGTTTTGCAGTGGACGCAATTCTGGGCGTTGATGACAAAGCGCGGGCCGGCGGCCTCCTCGACCCATTCATAGACCCCGGCCGGGCAATACCGGTTGGACGGGCCGGCATAGACGTCGTGCTCGGAGGTCTTCTGCAGGTTCATGTCGGCGACCTTGAGATGGACCGGCTGGTCCTCCTCATGATTGGTATTGGAAAGGAATACCGAAGACAGCCTGTCGAAGGTGAGCTTGCCGTCCGGTTTCGCGGCCGGGATCGGCGCATGGGCCTTGGCCGGATCCAGCGTCTTGCGATCCGGCTTGGCGTGCGACTGGGTCCCGAACAGAGAGAAACCGAGCGTGTTGCACCACAGGTCGAAGCCGATCAGTACCGTACCGACCATCGTGCCGAACTTCGACCACAGCGGCTTGGCGTTGCGGACCGGGTACAGATCCCTGCCGACCGGCGAGGAGCGCCACGCCTCTTCGTATTCGACCAGTTCGTCATTGGCGCGTCCGGCACCGAGCGCAGCGGCGGCATGTTCGGCCGCGAGCATGGCGCTGCCGATCGCGTTATGCACGCCCTTGATGCGCGGCAGGTTGACAAAACCCGCCGCACAGCCGATCAGCGCGCCGCCCGCAAAGCTGAGGCGCGGCACCGACTGGTAGCCGCCCTCGGTGATGGCGCGCGCGCCATAGGCGAGCCGCTTGCCACCTTCGAACACGCTGCGGATCGCCGGATGGGTCTTGAAACGCTGGAATTCGTCAAACGGCGACAGATACGGATCGTCGTAATTGAGATGCACGACGAAACCGACGGCTACCAGATTGTCGTCGTAGTGGTAGAGGAACGAGCCGCCGCCGGTTGAATTGTTCAGCGGCCAGCCGAACGAATGCTGGATCAGGCCCTTCTGGTGCTTGGCCGGGTCAACCTGCCAGACCTCCTTGAGGCCGATGCCGAATTTCGCCGGCTGGCTGTTGGCGTCGAGGCCAAACTTGGCGATCAATTGCTTGCTCAGGCTGCCGCGCGCGCCTTCGGCGAACAGGGTGTATTTGCCGAGCAATTCCATGCCGCGGGTATAGGATGATTTGTGCGAGCCATCCTTGGCGACGCCCATGTCGCCGGTGGCGATGCCGCGCACCGCGCCTTTTTCATCATAGAGCGTTTCGGCCGCGGCAAAGCCCGGATAGATCTCGACGCCGAGCGCCTCGGCCCTGCGCGCGAGCCAGCGGCATACATTGCCGAGCGAGCCGATATAGCAATGGTGATTATTCATCAGCGGCGGCAACGCGATCGACGGCAGCGGGATCGCCATGCCGGCGGTCATCCAGTAGAACTTGTCGGTCCTGACCTGTGTCTTCAGCGGGCAATCGGCGTCCTCCCGCCAATCCGGAATCAGCCGGTCGAGCGCCACCGGGTCGATCACCGCACCGGACAGGATATGGGCGCCGACTTCGGAGCCCTTCTCCACCACGACGACGGTCAGATCGGGATTGAGCTGTTTCAGCCGGATCGCGGCAGACAGGCCGGACGGTCCGGCGCCGACGATCACGACATCGAATTCCATGGATTCGCGCGGCGGCAGTTCTTCGGTGCTCATGATCTGGTCTCAGCCCGGGGGTTGGGAACGCTTCAAAACCTGTTTGTTTCCGATTTTTGCAGGAAGGACAACCATGGAAACGGGCCATCAGGCGTTTCGCTGCGGCGCAATCCGTCCTAGATTGGCATGATGCCCCTGAGCTCTTGCCATGACGCCTGACCGCGCCCCCAGTGTCCGGCAATTGCTGGCCTTTTATCTGGAGGCCGGGGTCGACTGCGCGCTCTCCGAGGAGCCGGTCAACCGGCTGTCCGATCCCGGCGTCGGCCCGGCCCTGCGCGAACCGGCCTCGCCCGGGCCGGTCAGAACGGTGGCTGCCGCAATCCCTGCGGCGCGGGACGACGCGGCACAGGCGCCGGAAGCGGCGATAATGTCGGCGCGGGAAGCGGCGCGGTGTGCGCCTTCGCTCGAGGCGCTGCGCGCGCTGATGGAAAAATTCGACGGCTGCGCGTTGAAATCCACCGCCACCCGCCTGGTATTCGCCGACGGCAACCCGCAGGCGCGGATCATGTTCGTCGGCGAGGCGCCCGGACGCGAGGAAGACATCGAGGGCCTGCCGTTTGTCGGGCGTTCGGGCAAGCTGCTCGACCGGATGATGGCCGCGATCGGGCTGGACCGCAGCAGCGCCTACATCGCCAATGTCATTCCATGGCGGCCGCCCGGCAACCGAACTCCGACGCCGCAGGAGACGCAGATCTGCCTGCCGTTCATCCAGCGGCAGATCGAACTGGTGGATCCGGATGTGCTGGTGACGCTCGGCAATCCCTCGACCCAGACCTTGTTGTCGACCCGCGAGGGCATCATGAAAACCCGCGGCAAATGGTTCGACTACGATACCGGCAGCCGCGTGATCCGCGCGCTGGCCACCTTCCATCCGGCCTATTTGTTGCGCTCGCCATCCTACAAGCGGCTGGCGTGGCAGGATTTACGCGCGATCGCCAAGGCGATGGCGCAGACCAAGCCTGCTTCATCTTGAAGACCTGAACCGAAATTCGCTTATGGCATCTGCGGCCGCACGATGCCCCATCCGATCCGCAACAGCGGCTGCCGGCCGTTCACAGGCCACTCGAATGCCCGCGGCACTTCGGGCACCAGGCCAGGAAAACGCTGCGCGATGGCGGCCGGCGGGGTGCCGTCGGTATCGGAGGCGCGCCAGACCACGACCCCGCCAATTCGGTTGAATTTCTCCATCGTCAGCCACGGCGTCCGTTGCGGCGTAGCGTCGAGCAACAGATGCGGACGGCCGGCGTCCAATGCGATCAGACTGGCAAGCCGCGCGTCGCCCGCCACCGCCTGGAGTGGATGGTTGGTGCGTCGCTCGAAACTGTCGCCGAAAAAACGTCCGATCGCCGCCGCCGGCAGTGAAGTCGCCACCTCGGCACCGCCGGTCCAGGGCACAAACAGCGTCGAGCCGACCACCGCGAGCGCGGGGGCCATGATGACTGCGGCCCAGACCGAACGCAGCAGGCGCTGACGCCGCAAATGCACTAGGTCGCCGGCTGCGACCATCACGGCCAGTCCGGACATCAGCAAAACGACGCCGGCCCCGCCCGCGACCCGGTCGAGACCGAACAGACCGGAGACCAGGCTTGCCGCCAGTGCCGGGCCGATCGCGAAGAAATAAACGAAGTCGCGCGCCAGCGGATCGACCGGCGGCCGATAGATGATCGGCGCCTCTTCCCGGCTGCGATCGAACCGTCCGGAGTTGAGCACCGCCAGCAGAACGATGCCGGAAATCTCCAACAGCAAGCCGCCGAGCAGCCCCGCAAGGTGCAGCGCCCGCGCGTGCAAGTCGCCGATCGCGGGCCATGGCGGCGAAGCGAGCGCGCCGGCGCGGATCAGCCAAACCAGATAGGGCAGCGCCAGTACCATGATCACCAGCAGCGCGAACAGCGGATCAAACGACCGCAGCATGCGCCGCCCGCGTGGGATCGCCAGCGCAAATCCGGCGATCAGGACCAGGAGGCCGATCGCGGCGGAACTCGTCAGCAGCAGAAGTCCGGCTTCGATCGACCAGGCAAACCAGGCGTTGCGGCGACCCTGGCCGATCAATTGCCAGGAATGCAGCAGCAGCAGCGCCCACAGCGGGCGTGCCAGCACCAGGGGACCGAATTCCACGCCAGGCCAACTGAAGGCCCCGACCGTCATCGTCAGCAGCACCGCCAGCACGGCCTGCGGTCCGCCGACCACCGCACGGGCCAGCTGATAGAGCGTCCAGAAGGTGACGATCGAGCAAAGCTGCGCCAGCAGATAAACCCCGAACAGATGATTGCCGGCGGCACGAAACGCGATATCGGCAAGCCAGAACGCCAGCGGCGGACCGAGATCGGTCCCGACCTGATATTCGCGTCCGAAGGCCAGCACGGTGGCAAGCTCGCCGGGTGGGCTGCGATACAGCAACACAGGCAGCATCAGCCACAACGCGGCCTGCAGCAAAACGACCAACCAGACCACCAGCCGCGGCCGGGCGCGGATCAGTTCGATAATCAGCGAGGTGAAACGCATGAACCGTCCGAAATGCCCAATCCGGACCTGCAGTCGGGCCCGGTTCGATCCCGACGTGTGATAAGGCGCGTGAGCCGCCGAGGCAACCTGGCGTTTTCGGACCAAGCCGCCAGCGGTTCGCCTGGATAAAACGCATTCACGACAGGAGCTTCGCTCTTGATGGAAGCAGCGCTGAAACCTGGGGTCAGAAGCCGGCCGAAACCTGCTCGATCGCCGTCAGCCTCGATACGACGGCGGTCTCGGCGGTCATCGCCTCGTGCTTTTCGCGCGCCGCCACGACGGGGGCAAACAAGCGGCGGTGATGCACCGTGGGGCCAAGCCGGTCGAGCGCCTCCAGATGCTCCGGTACGGCATAGCCCTTGTGGGTTTCGAATCCATAACCCGGGCAATCCTGCGCCAGCTTGCACATCAGGCGGTCGCGCGCGACCTTGGCGATGATCGACGCCGCCGCGATCGACATGATCAGCCCATCGCCGCCGATCACGGCTTCGCAGTCGCAAGCCGTATCGAGCCGGTCGCGGCCATCGACGAATACGTGTTTCGGCATTTCCGGCAGCGCATGGACCGCGCGCGCCAGCGCCCACAGCGAAGCGCGCAGGATATTATCGCGATCGATGCGCGCCGGCGAAGCGAAGGCCACCGCGAACGACGCGGTGGCGCAAATCTGCTCGAACAGTTCCTCGCGGCGCTCCGGCGTCAGCCGCTTCGAATCGTCGATGCCTTTTGGAATCCGCCGGGGGTCGAGCACCACCGCTGCGGCCACGACCGGACCTGCCAGCGGACCGCGCCCGGCCTCGTCGCAGCCGGCCACCGGCCAGACGCCGCGCTTGATCAGCGCGCGTTCACGGCGAAAGCTCGGCGCCGCGACCGCGATTACGCCGTTCGCCGGTTTGGCAGGCGGTTTTGCCGATTTATCCCGAATCATGCCGGGATGGTGCGCAAGCGAGCCCCAGCGCGCAACCCGGAACTCGGCGCAATTCCCGCTATTCGCCTGCCTTATCCCCCCGGCGGGGCGGAGGATTGACTAAAACAGGCTGAGCTGCTGCCCGCTGCGTTTCGGCCGCGCGAAATGATCGGTGGTCAATTTCGAACGCCGCTTGTTGAGCCCGAGCTTTTCACAGGCGATCTCGAACCGGCGCCCGATCATCCAGGCCATCGGTCCGGTGCCTTTCATCCGCGCGCCCCATTGCGAGTCATAGTCGCGGCCGCCGCGCATATCGCGGATCAGGGTGAAGATGTGCCGGTAGCGGTCGGGATAATTCGCCATCAGCCACTCGCGGAACAGGTCGCGGACCTCGAGCGGCAACCGCAACAGCACATAGCTCGCTTCCTTGACGCCGGCATGCGCCGCAGCGTCGAGAATGCGCTCGATCTCGGAATCGTTCAGCGCGGGGATCACCGGCGCCACCATCACCGTGGTGGGGATTCCGGCCTCCGACAACTGCCGTAACGCCTCGAGCCGCCGCGCCGGGGTCGAGGCCCGCGGCTCCATGGTGCGCGCGAGTTTGGCATCGAGCGTCGTAACCGACAGCGCCACCTTGGCAAGATTACGCTTGGCCATCCGCGCCAGAATGTCGATGTCGCGCGTCACCAGCGCCGATTTTGTCACGATTCCTACCGGGTGCGAGGCGCGATCCAGAACCTCCAAAATGCCGCGCATGATCTTCCGCTCGCGCTCGATCGGCTGGTAGGGATCGGTATTGGTGCCGATCGCGATCATCCGCGGCTCGTAGTCCTGCGCCGCCAGTTCCTTTTCCAGAAGCTGCGGCGCGTCGGGCTTGGCAAACAGCCTGGATTCAAAGTCCAGCCCCGGCGACAGGCCGAGATAAGCGTGGGTCGGCCGCGCAAAGCAGTAGACGCAGCCATGCTCGCAGCCGCGGTAGGGGTTGATCGAGCGGTCGAAGCCGATATCGGGCGAGTCGTTGCGGGTGATGACCTTCCGCGCGGTGTCGATCGCGACCGTGGTCTTGAACGGCGGCAATTCATCGAGGCTCTGCCAGCCATCGTCGAAGGCGACGCGGGCTTCGGCCTCGAAGCGTCCGCTGTCGTTGGATTGCGCGCCCCGGCCGCGCCGCCGACCGCCCTCGATGGCGACAGCGAGCTCTGGAAAATCAGAAGACGCACCCGCCGGTTCGGAGGGCGCCGTGACCGGCGGGTGCTTGAGGGCATGTGAGGATGCTCGACTCATGGTCAGAACATAGCATCGCTTTAGAACAAATCAAGAACATGAATCAGATATCGGCCCCCGAACACAAGTCACGCCGGCCCCCTTTACGGCAGCGCTGCCGTAAAAAGCCGCAGCCCGCAGGCTGATTTGGCCGATATAAGGTGCTAATAGTGCACGGCTTTCCGCCATTTGAGGCCTTGAAGAGACATTATGCTCAGTGTCATCATCCCGACCGACGGCGTCGAACAGCCCGCGGTGGTAACCTTGGCGGCGCTGGTGCCGGGGGCCGCGGCCGGCGTGGTGCGCGAGGTGCTGCTGGTCGACCGGGCCGGCACAGCGGTCATCGAGCGGGTCGCCGACGTCGCCGGCTGCCGGTTTCTGCGCTTCGAGGGATCGCGTGCGGCGGCGCTGGCGGCCGGCGCCCGGCAGGCCCGCTCGCCGTGGCTCATGTTCCTGCATGCCGGCGCCGTGCTCGACAGCGGTTGGATCGATGAAACCGCCCAGTTCATCCAACGGGTCTCGGGCAGCGGACGGCCCCGCGCCGGTGTCTTCCGCTACGCCCGCTCGCCCTATGCCGATACCCGGCTCCGCGACGGTCTTAAATTCCTGGCCCGCATCATTGCCGGCCCTTCGGCCGACCAGGGCTTGCTGATCGCGCGCGATCACTATGACCGGCTCGGCGGTTACGCGCCGGACGCCCGCCGCTCCGAGGCCCGGCTGCTGCGGCAGCTCGGCCGCTCCTCGCGCACGCTGCTGCGCAGCCGCATCATCGTCGCCTAGCGAGACCAAAATATACTTGCCAAAGTCAAATAACTCTTTGACAATGGCAAGCATGTCGCAGCCAGATATCGATGCCCGGGTCGCCGCGGTGCGGGCGTTCAACCGCTTCTACACCCGCAAGCTCGGCGTCCTCGACCAGCAACTGCTGAAAAATCCGTTCTCGCTGAGCGAGGCGCGGGTGTTGTACGAACTGGCGAACCGGAAAAGCCCGGCCGCCAAGCAGATCGGGATCGAACTTGGCCTCGATCCGGGATACCTCAGCCGCATCATCCAGAATTTCGACGAGCAGGGATTGATCACCCGCAAGCCGTTGCCCTCGGACCGCCGGCAATATCAACTTGGCTTGACCGCAAAGGGGCGTCAGGCGTTCGCCAGGCTCGATCGCAGTTCGCACGACGACGTCGCGGCGATGCTCGCGGCACTTCCATGCGGCGACCGTGAGCGGCTGATCGGCGCCATGGCCGTGATCGAACGGCTGCTCGGCGGCGCCGCCGCGCCGCTTCCGCCTGCGGTGCTGCGCAGCCCGCGTCCGGGCGACATCGGATGGGTGGTGCAGAGCCACGGTTCGCTCTATGCCAGCGAATACGGCTTCGATTCCAGGTTCGAGAGCCTGGTCGCGGAGATCGTGGCAAAGTTCCTCACCTCGTTCGACGCGGCGCGGGAACGCTGCTGGATCGCGGACATCGACGGCACCCCGGTCGGCTCGGTATTTCTGGTCAGGCACACCGACGATGTCGCCAAGCTGCGGCTGCTGCTGGTCGATCCGGCCGGACGCGGACAGGGACTGGGCCGCCGGCTGGTGGCCGAATGCATCGCCTTCGCGCAGGCCTGCGGCTATCGCAGCATCACGCTGTGGACCCAGAGCATTCTGGTCGCCGCCCGCAGCATCTATCGGGATGCCGGCTTCGTGCACGTGGCCAGCGAACCGCATCGCAATTTCGGCCGCGACCTGATCGGCGAAACCTGGGAACGCCAATTGTGACACCCGCGTGTCGCGATGCAGCGCGCCGCGTCACGTCGGAAAAGATGGCCTACTACAAGCGCAGAGCGCATCGGCTCCGCGCCGCCGCCTGTCGCCATCTGGGCCGCGCGGCGTGGGCCGCGCTGCTCAAGCTGCTGCGGCCGCGGTGACCGCGATCAGGCCGAAGCCCCCTGCGCCTTCGGCCGGCGCAGGTGTTCGTCCAGCCGCGGCATGATCTCGACAAAGTTGCAGGGCCGCGTCCGGTAATCGAGCTGGGCGGCGAGGATGCCGTCCCAGCCGTCGCGGCAGGCGCCCGGCGATCCCGGCAGGCAGAAGATGAAGGTGGCGCCCGCGACCCCCGCGGTGGCGCGGCTCTGGATCGTCGAAGTGCCGATCTTGGCATGGCTCAGCATGTGGAACGCGATCGAGAAGCCGTCCATCCGTTTTTCGAACAGCGGCTCGATCGCCTCCGGCGTCACGTCGCGGCCGGTGAAGCCGGTGCCGCCGGTGGTGATGATGACATCGACGCCCGGGTCGGCAATCCATCTTCTGACAATGATGCGGATCGCATCGACGTCGTCGACGATGATCTCGCGCGCCGCCAGCCGGTGACCGGCGGCGGTGAGCCGCTCCGACAGCACGGTTCCGGATTTGTCATCCGCCAGCGCGCGGGTGTCGGAAATCGTCAGCACCGCGATGTTGAGCGGCACGAACGGTTTGGAGTCGTCGATCGAGGCCATGGTGTACTCCGCAAGAGACCGCTTCCCTACAACGCCCCCGCCGCGAATGTGTTGCAGGCCTGCACGGTGCCCTGCTGATAGCCGGTCATGAACCAATGCTTTCGTTGCGCGGCCGTCCCGTGGGTGAATGAGTCCGGCACCACCCGCCCGGTGGTCTCGCGCTGCAGCGTATCATCGCCGATCGCGGACGCCGTGGTCAGCGCCGCGTCGATGTCGCCGGCTTCCAGGAAGCCGGGACGCTTCTTCTCCTCGCGATTGACCCAGACCCCGGACAGACAATCGGCCTGCAACTCGACCTTGACCTGCAGCGCATTGGATTCCGCCTTGCTGCCCGCCTGCTGCTGCAGCCGTGTCACGCGCGGCAGGATGCCGAGCAGGTTTTGCACATGATGTCCGGCCTCATGGGCGATGATATAGGCGGCGGTGAACTTGCAGGCATTGCCCGAACAGCCGTGAAACCGGGTCTCGACCTCCCGGAAAAATCCGGTGTCGAGAAAGATCTGCTTGTCCGGCGGGCAGTAGAACGGCCCCATCGCCGCCTGCGCCATGCCGCAGCGGCCGCCATTGGTGGCGTTGCGAAACAGCACGATGCGCGGACCGCTGAAAGTCTGCCCGCTGGCCTGAAAGATCTCGCTCCAGCGATCGTCAATCTCGCCGAGGATGCCGGCAATCATGCTGCCCATCTCGTCGGTCGGCGCGCCGGTCTTGGCCGGCGTCGACCGGCGATCGGTCTGATAGCTCGGCGCCTGGCTGCGGCCGCCATTGAGAACTTCCGCGCCGCCGATCAGGATGCGCGGATCGATGCCGAGCGCGTAGCTGACAAGGCCGAGCACGATCAGGGTGCCGATGCCGAGCCCGCCGCCGCCCATCGGAAGGCCAAAGCCGCCGCCACCGCCGATTCCGCCGCCGCTGTCATCGCGACGATCGTCGATGTCGCCGCTGCGACGGAAGTCATCATAACGCATGGCGCTTTTCCTTACTTTCCCTGTATCGCAACCCGCCGCAGCGGGCCCGCCGATCGTGAGCGCTGCGAAGACTTAAAATTTGCATTCCATTAATCAATAACCCGCCCGGCAAAAATTGCCTAGCGTGAAAGAATTGCCCGGTTAAGCCGATTTTTACTTTGCCTCGTCAATGTATCGACAGTCGGTTGTTTAGTCCCGCGTCGCCGACTGCGTCGCCTGAGTCAGAGTATTTGAGTCATGGTTGTGTCGCGTCGCGGGGCGTCTGCAAAGGCGCCCCGCACCCAATTCGAGTCCCATCCGAGTGCTCGTATCGTCGTTGGCGATTGCGTCGCCGAGATGTCGAAACTGCCGGCCGGTTCGGTCGATCTGGTATTTGCAGATCCGCCGTACAACCTGCAGCTCAAGGGCGATCTCAAGCGTCCCGACGAATCCCATGTCGATGCGGTCAACAACGACTGGGACAAATTCTCCTCGTTCGCCGCTTACGATGATTTTACCCGCGCCTGGCTGCTGGCCTGCCGCCGCGTCATGAAACCGTCGGCGACCCTGTGGGTGATCGGCTCCTACCACAATATTTTCCGGGTCGGCTCGATCATGCAGGACCTCGGCTTCTGGGTGCTCAACGATATCGTGTGGCGCAAGACCAATCCGATGCCGAATTTCCGCGGCCGCCGCTTCACCAATGCCCACGAAACCATGATCTGGGCCGCGCGCGACGAGAAGGCCAAGGGCTATACCTTCAACTACGAGGCCTTGAAGGCCGCCAATGAGGACGTGCAGGCGCGTTCCGACTGGCTGATCCCGCTGTGCACCGGCGAAGAACGCCTCAAGGGCGGGGACGGCAAGAAGGTGCATCCGACCCAGAAACCCGAAGGCCTGCTGGCGCGGGTGCTGCTGTCGTCGTCGAAGCCCGGCGACCTGGTGATCGATCCGTTCAACGGCACCGGCACCACCGGCGCCGTCGCCAAGAGGCTCGGCCGCAGCTATATCGGGTTCGAGCGCGACCGGACCTACGCCGCCGCGGCGGAAGCCCGCATCGCAGCCATCGAGCCGCTGCCGGAGGCAACGCTGGCGCCGTTCATGACGGCGCGCGACGCCCCGCGGGTGGCCTTTTCCGAACTGATCGAGCGCGGCATGATTTCGCCCGGGACCAAGCTTGTCGATTCCAAGAAACGCCACGGCGCCCTGGTCCGCGCCGACGGCGCCATCATGCTCGGCGACAAGGTCGGCTCGATCCACCGCATCGGCGCGGTGGCGCAGGGCTCGGAGGCCTGCAACGGCTGGACCTTCTGGCACGTCGAGACCAAGAAGGGCCTGCGGCTGATCGACGAGCTGCGCGCCGAAATCCGCTCCGGGATGGTTGCCGGCTGATTATCCCGATGTTCGACCGGACCGCCCGGCTTCAAGCCGTCCGGGCTGGCCGCCGAGCCGCGCCCGCCCCGCCCTGATCGACCAGATTGCCCCTGGCATGATCGAGATAGGTCCTGATTTCCCTGGTCAGCAGGCTCGACTGCGACGACAGGTCGCCGGACGCAGCCATTGTCGAAGTCGCGAGCTGTTCGGTCTCTCTTGCGGTCTGCGCCAGCGCCTGGATATTGCCGGCAATTTGCCCGACCACGGCAAACGCATCATCGATGTTGCGCGCGATATCGGCGGTCGCCTGTGACTGCGCCTGCGAGGTCGCGGCGACCTTGCCGGTGATATCGTTGACCTCCGCGATCACGGTGCCGATTTCGGTGATCGAGACGCCGACGCGATCCGCGGCGGACTGGACCTGTTCGACCTGGGCCTCGATTTCCGCGGTAAAATTCGCGGTCTGGGTCGCCAGCGCCTTGACTTCATGGGCAACCACCGCAAAACCGCGCCCCGCCTCGCCGGCGCGCGCGGCCTCGATCGTCGCATTGAGCGCCAGCAGATTGGTCTGGCTGGCGATGGCGTTGATCGATTTGACGACCTCGCTGATGCGCGCCGCGACGTCCTTCAGGACGTCGACGCTGCCGGCCGCGTCGGTTACCCGCTCGACCGCCCGCCCGGCGACATTCGCAGAACGAAGAATGTCGGCGCCGACGTCGCTTGCATTGCAGGAAAGCTTCGCGCTCGCCGACGCCACCGATTGCATATTGGAAGCGGCGTGTTCGGATGCCGCGGCGATCGAGGTGATGCGTTCGCGGGTCGACGAGGCTCCGGTCTGCAGATTTCCGGCCGTTCCGCTCATTTCCGCCGCGCCGTCGTCCAGCGCCGAGACGATCGAACCCACGCTGCCTTCGAGTTCGGAGGTCTGGCGCTCGAATCGCCTGATCCGGGCCTCGATGCTGGCGGTGGCATCGTTGATGGTGGTTGCTCCCTGCAACAGCGCGCCATGCAGGCCGCCGGGCAGGATGCGCCGGAAATATTTGTTGTGATGCACCGCGTTCATCGCCGCGGTCGCCTCGCGGACGAATGCGTCGCAGCCGTCGATCATGTCGTTGATGGTAAAGAGCAGCTCGGCGGTGGAGTCATTTTCCGGAATCGAAAGAATGCGCGCCTCGAAATCACCCGCGGCGATCCGTTTGCAGACCTCTTTCGCCTGCCGTATCAGGCCAGCGGTCTTGGCGATCCAGAACATCGCGAGTCCCAGCGCGGCGATCGCGACCCCCTGGACCACGATGGCCGCGACCAGGTAGCCCAGTATATGCAGCACTGACGCGGCGACCGATCCGCAAATCGCGGCTGCGACGCTAAGCTGCGCTTTTGTGAGAAAAACATGAGTTCTTCATATGCAACTTTCTGCGCCGCGACGAAATCGGTGAGAACCTTGTATCCGGCCGCGACCGCGTCTTTGCCGTTGGCGTGACCGCGC